>ERZ772912.296-NODE-296-length-23299-cov-3.155008_pt1 | contig 23299 bp, 24 predicted proteins | sample MGYA00512119_ERZ772912 | MGnify/ENA primary metagenome ERZ772912 (study PRJEB29015, sample SAMEA2738048) | human oral metagenome | biome: human oral; feature: human-associated habitat; material: saliva | place: China | collected 2230 ...
CAATTTAATGTTGTATAAATTTACAATCACCGTTCCACAGGATGACACTGTTGCGAAAAGATCAGCGCAGAATAAAACAACACAGCCTATCATCGGAGCATATTACAACATTCGTTTAACAGTCGGTACAGCAATGGGTGATGAGAATATAACCACACAAGATGCTCGCTGTAAACCACCGGCTCAGGCAAGTACCAATCAGGCAGAGTATTGTGCAATTAACACACTGCAGTTTATTGCCCGGACTGGCCAAGGGGGATTATAATAACTGTTATGATTATAGCAACGATGGCTCAGCGTCAGTATAAAGGACGCAGCGGAGCGGCGGCATTATTCGTGGTAATATTTGCATCGCTTTTATGTGTGGTGGTAACGGTTGGATTTACGATACTGATGCTGGCGGACCAGAACCGAGCCAGCCAGGCGGAGCTTTCGCAGAGTGCACGTGACGCCGCCCAAGCCGGTGTGGAAGATGCTAAGCGTTTGCTGGCTCAGTACTATAACTGCCAGCAGCAGGGTGCAGGCCACAACGTACAGTGCAGCCGCATTATCGCGGCGGTGCAATCTGGCGGGTGCGCCAGCTTGGCGCAAGCTTTGGGTGTGAGCGGTTCCCAAACAGAACTGCCAATTAAAAAGGTCGATGCTGATACAGCGCTCGACCAAGCCTACACCTGCGTAAAGATTACACCCAATGTTAGCGCCTACCGTGGGCGTTTGCAGCCAGACTCAGCACTGCGCCTCGTGCCGCTCGAAGCCGCCAGTGAGGCTAGTACTGTGCGCGTCAGTTGGGTTAAATACGACGATAAAATTAAGCGGCCAATTAGCCCGAGCCACAATGCCCGCGGTACTAATCCGGCTTTGTTCTATAGCCCGCACAATACGCTCAAGCTGCCGCCAAAAAACGAATGGAATAGCTACGGCACGGTGTTGCGGGTCGGTGCGGTTCAGTACGCAGCCAATGAACCAATTAAGCCACAAACGATCGACGAAGATAGCCGCAGCGTGTTCCTATATCCAATCACGAGCGGGCCGGCTAGCTCACCAAGTGGACACATTAGCTTAAAGAAAACTGAAGGCGAAACCTCGCCGGATATGCACAAACCAATTGGCACCGATAACGCCAGTTTAGAAACCAGCGAGGCCGACCAAGGCAATGCTCCGCAAGCAGTACGTTGCAGTGGCGCTGGCACAGGCCCAAGCCAATTTCGCTGCCAGGTGGATATAACGTTGCCGCGCCCAATCGATAGCCACACCAAAACCTACCTGAGCCTGGCTGCGTTCTACAACGCAACTGATATCCAGCTCGAGCTGCTGCATAATGGCCAGCCGGTAGCACTACGCAATGTGCAGGCAGAGATCGACGTGACTGCCCGGGCCGGCACAATGTACCGCCGAGTGGTAGCGCGGGTAGAGGATGCATCCCACACGCAGGCGCCATACCCACGGGCTGCGCTCAGCTCGCCGGGCTCAATTTGTAAGGCCTATATTATTACTGATAGTGCTGATGAGTTCGATAGCCAAACCACCGGTACAACCTGCCCGGATGTGCGCAATCCGTAGCGCGACTATGTGTTACTATGGAATTTACTATGAATATCGCGCAGGTGTTGGTCGGTGACGTGGGTGTAAACCTGTGTGGTGCTGATGTTGCTGTGGCCCAGCATGCTCTGGACGCTGCGTAGGTCGGCACCGTTCATTAGTAGATCGGTGGCGAAGCTGTGGCGCATAGTATGGGGGCTGACGTGCTTGGTGATGCCAGCAAGGCGGGCGTACTGGCTAATCATACGCTGGATGCTGCGGGCGCTGAGGCGGCGGAAATCCCCGCTGGTGCTGGTGGCACGTGAATTACGGCTGTAGCTAATAAAGAGCGGCACCAGGCTATCGGTGCGGGCAGCTAGGTAGTCTTCAAGGCGCTGAGCGGCTGTTTCGCTGACAAAGACCGGCCGGTCCTTTTGGCCTTTACCGCGCACCATAAATTCGCGCCGCTTGGTATTGACGTGGTCGCGATTAAGGGCTACCAGCTCACTGACGCGCAGGCCGCTCGAAAACAGTAGTTCGATAATCGCTCGGTCACGTAGGCCAGCTTCGGTGCTGGTGTCGATGACGCCCAGTAGGCGCTCCACCTCATCAAAGTGTAAAAAGGTAACTTGCTTGCGGTGGATTTTGGGCAGCTTGATTTTGGTTGGCGCCAGCGAGTCAATATCGCGCTCCATCAGGTACTGCAAAAAGCCGCGTAGGGCAATCAAGTGGTAGCTTTGGGTAATGGTAGAAAGGGTTTCGCCGTGCTCGTTCTGGTAACGGTTTAGCCACAGGCGGTACTTGCGGATGGTCTCGCGCTCGATGTCGCCCACCTTGATATCGTCCGTAAATTCAATAAAGCGCTGCAAATACAGCGTGTAGTTGGCGGCTGTGCGGCTGCTGCGGCCGCCTTCAACCTCGAGCGATTCAATATAATCATACAAAAGCTCGGACGTATACATACTATTAGCATAGCGCACAAGGCGGCTTGTTTGCTATACTAAAGTAAACTAAACGGAGAACCCTATGGCAGATAAGGAACAAGTTTGTAACAGTCAAATTGAGCGCACCCTGGTGGTATTTAAGCCGGATGCCGTGCAGCGTGGTATTGTGGGCGAGATCCTAACCCGCTTTGAGCGGGTTGGGCTGAAGATCATCGGCACCAAGATGCTGGCCCCGAACCGCGAACACTACTACACCCACTACGAAGAAATCGGCAAAATGGTCACGCGCCGTGGTGATAAGGCCTTTACTATTACACTTGATTTTATGACCCAAGGCCCCGTCATTGCCATGGTGTTTGAAGGTGTTGAAGCAGTCAGCCTGGTGCGCAAGCTGGTGGGTGGCACCGAGCCTAAATCATCCGCACCGGGGACGATCCGCGGTGATTACTCGCACATTAGCTTTGGCTATGCTGATGCCCAGGATAAGGCCATCCCGAACCTGATTCACGCCAGCGGTGACCCAAGCGAGGCCCGCCAAGAGATCAGCCACTGGTTTAGCGACGACGAACTCTACATGTACCAGTCCGCCAATGAGCGCTTCTGCCAGTAGGGGCGGCGTCTTCCGTTTTGTGGCCATTATTGCTACAATAAAAGGGTGCCTTGGTAGCTCAATTGGATAGAGCAGCTCCGTCCTAAGGAGAAGGTTGCAGGTTCGACTCCTGCCCAGGGTACCAGGGTAAACCACCAGGATGGCAACGCATTTACAAAACACGCAATTTGAAGGTCAGCGGCAGGGCGAAGAAGTCCTGCTTGTTTTCCGCCGCCATATTATCGCTATGCGTAAAGGCTTCTTGGGCCTACTGGTGCCATTCGCAATTTCGGCCATTCCGCCACTGATTTGGCAAACCCAGCTCGAGCTGTTTTTGCTGCCGCTGGCTGGCCTGGTGGTTGGTGGGGTGATATTTGCCTACCACTTTATTATTTGGTATTTTTCTATCTTTATTTTGACTGACCAGCGTCTGCGCCAGGTAACGCAGCAGGGTATGTTTGGCTCGCATGTAATTGAAATCAAGCTTGCCAAAATCAATGCCATTAGCTACCAAATTCCGGGCTTTAGCGGCGAGCTATTTGGCTTTGGCACCCTGGTAATCCAGACCTACGTGGGGGATTTGGTAATTCACAATGCGGATCACCCCCATAAGCTGTATAATATATTACAAGATGCAGCTGATGCTGCTGGTGCTGACCAAAAGGAGTTGTATGAAGAAGAAACTAGCCATGCCTAAATTTGGCCGTAAAGCCGAGCCAAAACCAAAGCATATTACCAACGAAACAGTGGCCGAATACCGTGAGCAGATCCTTGCCAGCGGCCGCAAGTTTAAGTACCCGGTGCAGTATACCAAGCGCCGGCTGATTACCAACGCCCTGATTATTGGTGCCTTGGCGCTGGTTATCTTCTGTGGTGTGACATACTGGGCGCTCTACAGAGTGAAAACCACCAGCACCTTCTTCTACCGCTTGACCCAGGTGATACCGCTACCAGTGGCCAATGTGGATGGTGAGCCGGTGCGCTATTCGGACTACCTGCTTGGCTTTAAATCATCCCAAACCTACATCCGCACCAAGGAAACTCCACAGCAGAATAGCTACGCCGATAACAGCCCCGAGGCCAAAGCCCAGTATGCCTTTTATAAAGAAAGCGCCATGAAGGACGCCATTAACCTTGCCTACGCCCGTAAAATTGCCCGCGAGCAGGGGATTACCGTCAGTAACCAGCAGGTGAGTGAGCGCATCGATGAACTACGCAAGACGGCTTCGTCCCAGGGTGAGATTAGCCAGGAGGCCTACGACCGCTCGGTGCTGCAAATTTACGGCCAAACCCGCGAGGAAAACCGCTACTCGCTGCAGCAGAACCTGTTGCGCCAGGCGGTGACCTACCATATCGATAGCCAGGCCCAAGCTACTGCGGCTGATATCGCAGCTGATATCAAAAAGGAGCCAGGCAAGGAGCTGCAGCTCTACGCCGAAAAGGCCCGTAAGCGCGACCAGAACGTGCAGCTGCTGGCATCTGGCTGGGTGAAGAAAACCAATATCGATGGTGGCCTGGCAGCCCTGGCAGCCACGCTAAAAACCGGCCAAGTGGTTGGCCCCGTCAAGAGCACCAAGGGCGATGGCTACTACTTTGTGCGCCTGATCGAGAAAGATAAGGACGGCCGCATTAATTACCAGTACATTAAGGTGCCGCTAACGGCCTTTGCTAACCGCTTGCGCCAGCTTGAGGCCCGCGGGGCAATTAAGCGCTACATTACGCTCGAAACGCCGAGCAGGCAGGGCAGTGGCCAAGCCCAAGGGGGGCAGTAAGCCACTTGGACTCTGGCACCGCGCCAGCACATACGATCAGCAGGAAGAAAGGAGATTATGTTTACATTACCACAATTACCGTACGCCTACGATAGCCTGGAGCCGGTGATTAGCCGCCAGATTATGGAGCTACACCACCATATGCACCACCAGGGTTATGTTACCAAACTAAACCAGGCGCTGGAGCAAGCTGGTGTCGAAACCAGTGGCGATATCGTGGCGCTGCTGCGGAATATGTCGCAGCTACCAGCCAGTGTGCAGACAGCGGTGCGCAACCACGGCGGTGGCCACTACAACCACAGCTTGTTTTGGCAGAGCATGGTACCAGGCGGCCAGCCACTCGAGCCAGTGATGGATCTGCATAAGGACCTTACCCGCCGTTATGGCAGCGTCGAGGAGTTTATAGCCCAGTTTAATGCCCAGGCAACAGCCCTGTTTGGTAGCGGCTGGGTGTGGCTGATGCCGGATCTATCTATTACCGTGACAGCCAACCAAGACAATCCAGTCCAGCTTGGTGGCCCAGAGCCGCTGCTAGGCCTGGATGTGTGGGAGCACGCTTACTACCTGGACTACCAGAACCGCCGCCCTGAGTATATCAGCGCTTGGTGGCAGGTTGTTAACTGGTCCGTTGTGGAGCAGCGCTACATTGTTTCGCACGCAGCCAGTACGCCGATCCCGAGCCTGTAGGGCCAGATATCACCCCATAATAAAACCCCCTCCGGTTAGCGGAGGGAGTTTTTGTCGCCTAGAGGCTGGGGTATTGGTAAGTCGCATCGGTCGATGGTTTATAGCGCGGTGGAGCTGTTTCGGGCTCTGACTCGGCAGCATAGGCCGTGCCTTGGCCAGCGCCGTAGTCGCTATATTCTGGCGGCATTGGCAGCTGGGATGGGTCGTAATTTTGGTCGTACTCGTAGCCATAGTCGTAGAGCGGCTGCTGCTGGTCATCTTGGGTGTAGGCTTGCTCGTACATCTGGTCGAGCTCGGGGTTAGCGCTGTAGCTTTGTGGGGCATAGGTCTGGTCGTATTCTGGGGTGCCCTGGGTATCGTATTGGGTGGCGTATTGGTTGGCTGCGTCTTCGCCAGTAGCATCAGTTTGCGCTGCGTCGCTGCCGTAGTACTGGGCGTATTCATCGGGTGGCGTTTGCCAGCTGTCTTCAATCACAACCATGTTGCCCATTTCGGCGGCCTTTTCGTTACGCTTTTTGCGGATGAATAGGAACAGGCCAACCAGGGCTGCCAGGCCCAGCACAGCTGCGCCAACGATGGCAATGATGCGGCCAGCGGCAGCGGCAGTGTTATTAGTAGCCGGCGCGGGCTCGAGCTCGAGGGTCATCTTTTGGGTGGCAACTTTGCCGTCGCCACTGATCTCGGCCTTTTTAACGGTGATTTCCTTCTCGCTCGTGTAGCCGTCTTTTTCAATCGTCAGCGGGTAGGTGCCGTCCTTTACTTGGAAGTAGAGGCGGCCTTCGGTGTCGCTGGTGAAGGAGCCGGCCGTATCCTTAAAGGTAACGGTGGCATCGGTCAGCGGCTGGCCATCGCGCATCAGGGTAATTTCTACCGGGTAGCCCTGGGTTACCAGCGAGCCGCTTTGGGTGAAGGTTTCATCCTTGCCGTTACGCTTACCATCAATTCGGTAGTAGTATTTTTCGCCGGGCAGCAGATCCTTCAGCGTAGTCTTAAACTGCTTATCGCCGGATTTTTCTACCTTGGCGGTGTGCTGGAGCTCATTCGGGTTAGAACCATATACCAGCGTGGTGTCGGCCGGGTGGTTTGTCCCCCAGGTGATGTCGATCGTGGTGAACTTGGTAGTGGTGCGAAAATCCTGCAGGTTAACCTTGGCATCATCGGGGTTGGCGTTCTTGAGGTTCTGCGACTGCACATTGCCATGCTGGGTTGACTGCGGGTTGGCGCCATTATTGCCATTAGGGCTGGTTTGGGTAATGCTACCCACGCCAGGGTAGACCTGGGCTGGTGTGCGTGAGGTGGTGGTAGCGCCGCGGTTGCCGGCAGCTGGCTTTTGGGCTGGCTTATTTTCGGCTGGTTTTTGGGGCTGGTTCTGGGCTGGCTGCGGTGCACTTGGTACCTGAATGCCAACCTTGTGGTTGCTTGCGCTGGTGGCCGAGTCATTGACGACTGTGTTGCCGGTAAAGTTAAAGTTGGCTTCGCCGGTGTTCTTGGCCTTAAAGATAACCGTAAACATCGGCAGCTTATCGCCAGTTGGGGCGGGGATAGGGAAGGCAATGTAGGTGATGCGGCCTTGATTATGGCCAAAATTATTATTCTTAAAGGCGTGCCCACCGTAGGCCGAGCCACCAGTTTCAGTCTTGATAGCGGTGACCAAGTTGGATGGGAAGGTAAAGTCCACACGCGTACGGAACCCGCGGCGGTTAGCGGAGCTGGCATAGACTCTGACGGCAAAGGTGTCGTCTTTATTATAGGTAGGCTTGTCGGTTTCGGCGAATACGCGTGAGCCACTTGCCAAAGCCACTGGCGTCAGCGAAGCCAGCCCTATGACAAGGGCACTTAGGTACAAGCCGCTCGTAAGTAAAAATCGTTTCATATGTACTTGGTGGTTTCCCTTTGGCAATATTAATTATAATTATACCAGTAGCCGCTACCGGAATGCAACCGCCGGCGGGGCCAGATACGTGGTGGATTGATAATAAAAACCACACCTTCCGTGTGGTAGCTTTATGGCGCGCCCGACCGGATTCGAACCGGCGATCTCCTCCGTGACAGGGAGGCGTGATAGGCCATCTTCACTACGGGCGCATAAACTATGTGTTATAGTAGCAAATTTTTTGGCGCGAGGCAAGGGGGAATATGTTTGGGTTGCTGGCACCTACGCGTGTGGTATAATACAGTCAGTGGATGCCGCTGTAGCTCAGCTGGTAGAGCGGCGCTTTCGTAAAGCGTAGGTCACCGGTTCAAGTCCGGTCAGCGGCTCCAGATGTGTTTTGATTATGAAGGATTCAATCGCCACCACCATTAAGCAAATTACCTACGATAAATCCGTTTTGACGGTACTAGTTACACTTGGTATTGTTACCATCGCCTTTTTGATATTTTTTGCTGCTACCATTAAACCAAGCGAACTGCAGGTGAGTGTGCAGTATTCATCCTTCCTGGGCTCGTTCTTTGAGCGTGGCCAGTGGACATATCTGCTTTCTATCTGCCTGTTTGGCTTTATGGTGGGGGTGCTGCACGGCGCATTGATTATTAAATTATTCATCGAGCGTGGCCGCCAGGCTGCCTTGGTGTGTGGCTGGGCAACCATCGCGGTACTGATTGTGTCCGCGCTTATCCTCAGTAAAATTGTAGCTGTGGCCAGCCTGTCATAAGCAAAAAGGAGTTGTTGATTGTATGGAGTCGTTAGAAATCCCGCTTGGTAAACGCACAAAGCGGTACCGGTTTTTTGAAATGCTACCGGCGCTGCTAAGCTACACTATTCTGCTGCTGCCGTTTGTATTGTCGTTCTTTAGCCCGTTTCTTGCCAGTATCTATGTGCTACTGGTGATTTTTGGTATGTTCGTCAAGGCTATTCGGATTGGCTGGCACACCGTGCGCGGTTACCGCTGGTATGGCTCGGCGATTCAGGTGGATTGGCACCAGCGGCTGATGGACCTAGCCGACCCACAGGCAGCCCTGGAGCGCCTGGATGATCAGCCAGACGAAGGCTTTAATGGCAAGCAGCACTTGGCAAATATCCATAAAGTACTGGCCGCCCCCCACAATTACCCAGCCCCAAGTAGCATTACCCACGTGGTAATTGTGACGGCCTATAACGAGCCGCTGGAGGTCATCGAGCCAACGATTCAAGCCTTGATTGATACCACGGTGGATAAGCAGAATTTGATTATTGCATTTGCCTACGAAGCCCGCGGTGGCAAGGGGATTGAGCAGACGGCCCACACCCTGCAGCAGCGCTATGGCCATAAATTTGCCGGCTTTTACCTGGTGAAGCACCCGGCCGACCTACCTGGCGAGGTAGTTGGCAAGGGCGGCAATATTACCTATGCTGGTAAATATATCGCCAAGCTGCTACGCAAGGCAGGCACTGACCCAGCCAATGTGATGGTTACCACCCTGGACTGCGATAACCGCCCGCACCCAACGTATTTTGATTACGTGAGCTACAGCTACATTATGCAGCCAAACCGCAAGCAGTCATCCTACCAGCCGATTTCGCTGTTTTTGAATAATATTTGGGATGTGCCGGCACCCATGCGTGTGATCGCGACGGGTAACTCCTTCTGGAACCTGATTGTGGCTTCGCGTACCGATAAGCTGCGCAACTTTGCCTCGCACTCGCAGCCACTCAGCGCCCTGATCGACATGAACTTTTGGAGCACTCGCACGATTGTAGAGGACGGCCACCAGTACTGGCGCAGCTACTTCTTCTTTAAGGGTGAGTACAATGTGGTGCCGATTTATGTGCCAATCTACCAGGATGCTGTGCTGGGCGAAACCTATACCAAGACGCTCTACGCGCAGTTTAAGCAGCTGCGCCGCTGGTCGTACGGGGCATCAGATATTGCCTACGTGGGCGCGCAGGTGTTTAACAAAAACCGCCCAGTGCCGCTACTGGATGGCTTTGTGAAGTTTTGGGAGCTGGTGGATGGCCATATTAGCATGGCGACCATGTCGATTATCATTGCGGTGGGTGGCTGGATTCCGCTGCTGTTTAACCCAGATTCAACCAAGAGTTTGCCGGCCCACCAGCTGCCGAATGTGGTGAGTAGCGTCCAGATGATGGCCATGATTGGCCTGATTATTACGATCTTTATTTCCTTTAAGATGCTGCCGCCGCGCCCGGCCCGCTATAAGCGCCACCGCTCGCTACTGATGCTAGCCCAGTGGGTGCTGATGCCGGTAACGTCCATCCTCTACGGTGCCCTGGCGGGGCTGAATGCCCAGACTCGGCTGCTGTGTGGGCGCTACCTTGATAAGTTTGATGTGACCGAAAAGGTGGCCGCTACGAGCGTACGCAAGATTAATTACCGCCACTGGTGGCAGTGGTGGACGGGCGGCCGCGGCGACGCAAAGAAGTGACCATACCGTGCCGGGCCCCATACTGCAGCGCTGCGACTGGATCGTAGCGCTTTAGTATTTGGTGGGTTGTGTGGGCAATATCGGCCGTGCTGAGCGTATACTGCTGCGCCTGTGCGGCGCGTTTGGCTAGCTGCTGGGTGGCGGTGCGGGCTAGGTTGTAGCTGGTGCTGCCGTGGTTGCTAGCACAGTGGGTAAAGGCTTGGTTGATAGAAACCGTCAGCGTACCGAGGCTAAATTCCTGGGCGCCTTTAGGCCGCCGGGGGGCTTGCTGCGCGGCCGGGGTAGGCTGAGCCTGTGGTGGCATGGTGCTGCTACGTGGCTGTACTGGTAGGAGGCACTGGCTGCCGGGCATAACCCATAGGTGGTTGGGCGCGGCCTCTTCGTAGCTGGTGAAGGTGCGGTGGCACGTAGCACAGCGCCGCCGCCGCCACACGTGGGGGTGTTTTTTGTGGGGGCGCGAATTAACCACGCTGGTATCGGGGGTCAAGCAATATACACAAATCATGTCTATATAATGGCATATCGCTATAAAAATTACTAGTGGATAACTCCCAGGCGGCTGTGGACGGACCAATACCAGCCCCCCATATAGCCTGTGTGATGGTAGCCACTTGGCTGTACCATTGCATATAAAAAGGGGCGTTTGCATGAATTGCAAACGCCCTGGGGGATTAAGGATCGGTCACCAGTCTTCTGAGGCGGTGACCGGCCTCAACTAGGAGGGCTGCGCTAATGCAGCCTAATAAAAACATAGGCTCCTCTGTACTATGAGTGGCATTATAGCCACCTAGATATAGAAAAAGCATATACCCTGTGCACTGCAGGATACCACTCATAATACCGTACATTACCCTCATTGTTTCCTCTCTCCTCGCCCGCGTCGGTGCGTATGTGCGCATTGGGCGCACTAGCGAGGTAGGTACAAGCTTTTACGGCAAGCCACGGGCCGACAACCTGTAATTGACAGGCTAGCTACGTTGATAGTTCGCTCCTTTCTTGCTGAGCCAATCGCTCAGCATTTTGTCTGGTGCCACTGAACGCTGCTCGGCAAGGAAATCGTCTTGCTCTTTAATAAGACGGGCCTCCTCAATCTGTTGATTATGAACGGCGCTCAGGTGCTGATCTATATAACCAGCTACCTGCTCTTTCGTGGCGTCGCGCAAGCGGGCAAGCTCGCTTTTTGCCTGCCTTCCGATACTTTCGGATGCCCCCATCGCTATATACCCCAAGACCTCCTGAGCCTCGGTAACGTATGCTATGAGCGCTGTATCCATGGCGCCAGCAGCCACAGGGTCCACCCGGCAGGTTTGGTTATACTGCCGGACGAAGTCCTCCGTGTCACTAACGGGATATGCTGGGAGCTCGTCGCTCCAGCGTTGAGCGCGCAGGATAGCCTTGCCATCCAAATACACCTGCTTGGTAAGCCGGTGCATCATTTTCCATACAAAGTAGGGCGCTGCATACCCAGCATAAATACCAAAAGCCACCTGCGCCGCAGCGAGCGCTACTATAATGAGCGCTGCTAGGGCGCTTGTGGTAATGGTTATATTATAGATCATCACCACGAGTGCCACTAGGGGCAAGATTGCCGTTAGTGGCGTCATTACCCTGTATTGCCACCGCAACCGCGGTGGCTGGCTGTGCTTGGCGGTGGTCAGCACCGGCCCTCCGGGGTTGGCGGTAGCTGCAATTATGGCTGGAATTGTTGCTACAATACCTATACCTAAAAGAGGGGCAAAGAATGCCTCGTAGGCATCAATCCCTTCGTCTTTGAGTAGGATAGGTACTAAATTGCCACACAAGCAACTTAGTCCCCACACTAGCGCAAGGGTGAGGCCTTGCGCTATATTACGCTGGCCTTGCCGGCTCAGCAGCGTTTCCTCTGCCTCGCTGACGCGTGGTGCAACTGCCACAGTACGGTCGTCGAGCAAGAATAGCATGGTGCTAATCCTTTCCGTGAAAGAACGAATAAGAACAACTCTCTGGCTGAGAGCTGATATATATATCAATAAATGGAACCAAAGTCAATGCCTGTGCTCGGTGTGAACCAAGCCAGGAGGCTAACCCGCATCCTAGTAGTCGGATGCACCATGCACTTGCCAGCGCGGCAGATAGGCTCATGCGTGAGCAGATGCAGCGCCAGGAAGAAGAGCAGGAAATAATGCCTACTTAGAGCAAGGCCACGACATTACACACACAAGAGATTGTGCCTTTCCACAGGCACAGCTCGAGCCCGGCGAAACAGTCACCGTGCCCGCGCTTCGTTCACTTGGGCCAAACGGGCCGGTACTGGAGGACAGGCAGCTATCGTACTACGACCAGGAGATTATGTGAGTGCCGACGGTGGGCGATGCTGAGCGTGCTATTCCAGCGGGGTATGGTAGCGAAAGTATGACAGTGATGCACTTGCCTGATGTGGTGGATATGATGATGGGAATCGCTGGTGATTTTGACCCACACGCCATGGTAGAGGCCATGAAGGCTGCCAAGAAAAAGCAGCAGGAGCCAGGCGGTTGGCTGCAGATGATAGAAGAGTCGTAATACAGCGCCGCAAGTACATAAAAGCAGCCCCGTGTGTGGGCTGCTTTTTGTGTGTCGCGTGGATATAATTGCGTGGTAGTGTGTGGCTTTTACGGCAAGCCACCAGCCGAGTGCCATAGCGGCACTATACTTTGTGTATAATAGTCCCTTTCTTTAGGCGTGTGGACGGGTGCCCTGCGATTAGGCCTGGCCTGGCTCTATCGTAGGGTCGGGGTTAGCTGCTAGCCAACCCTCTGCCATGCTGTTTGGCAGGACAGTATGCTGCTCGGCAAGGTAGGCTGCTTGCTCATCCTGCAGACGAGATGCCTCTTGGAGCGTATCGTGGTGGAGCTGCTGCAACTCAGCTATTTGTTGCTGAGCTGCCTGGTGCAGAGCGTCAATGCGCTCTTCCACCGCCTTGGCCACGCCCGGCGAAGCACCCATGCGGGTGTAGCCGGAGCCTTCCATAGCCGCTTGGGCGTACTGAGTGATGGTATCATCCATCTTTGCCCCGGTGACTGGGGCCTGCCGGCAGATTGCGTTGTACTGCCGGACGTAATCGTAGGTACTTTCTACGAGTTGCCAGCTGGGCAGTGTACTAGTGACATCCGTGCTAAGCAGTGCACGGGCATCGTCTGCGTAGCTGCGCATCCGGCACAGCCCCCACGCCGCTGGTATGCTCGCTAGGGTCATGAGGGTGGTTACCGCCATGCCGATTATACCGGCAATGACGATAACTAGGCTCGCTATGTTGGCAGTATAGCGAGCCATCCCAGTCACCGACACGAGTCCTGCAATAAGCAGGACTACGGTGAACACGATTTCGAGGCGAGTGACCTTCGCCTCGTCATTACCGAGCACCATTAGAGCCATCGCACATACCATGTGGATAGCGGCTATCACCAGCGCACCGATTCCAGTGATATTCATCTGGAAGAGGTTAATGATCACCCCCAATATAATGAGGGGGGTAGACCACGCAATTCCAGCCTGCAAGTCACCTTGCAGGCTATCTTTTTGCCACTCAAGGCAATGGGTTTCGTCTGCCTGGCTGACGTCGTCAATGACCGCCAGAGTGTTGTTATTAACCACACAGAGCATGGCTGTATCCTTTCAGATTGGGATGTGTGAGGAACAACTCCCATACGGGGAGCTGAGTACATTATATAACACCAAAAGATACAATATACAAGAGTTGTTACTAGCACAATATAGCAGGAGTAGGGGATAGAAGCTGTAGCTATATAAACATCATGCTACAAAAAGGACTGAATAACAGGGTAAAAATAATACAACGGTACGTAAAATACAACAGAAAAAACGAAAGAGTAAGATGCACAACATTACCCAAGTAATTGAGCGAAGGAAGAGACCTTTGGGTGCCTGAGTACAAAAATACCACAGGCCTGTAACTGAACCTGTGGTTGTGATGTATACAATAAATGGTGGACGATAGAGGACTCGAACCTCTGACCCCCACAACGTCAATGTGGTGCTCTAGCCAACTGAGCTAATCGTCCGTGTGAGTAGATTGTACCAAAAGCGGCGCCTCGCTGCAAGCGGCAGATAGGAAAGCTGCCCTTCATCTATGATGTACACATTACCACAATGGTGTACGAGCGAGTGTGGCGTTTGCGGCTTTGGGCACAATTTGCTACTATAAAAGCACTTCGCACTGACGGGGCCTAACCACCCCCCGAGCGACGTGGGAGCGGTTGCGGCGCACGTAAACAGCCGGGGCAAGAGTAATCGCCAAGGTGGAACCTCCTAAGCCACACGCTTGGGACCGAGGCACGCACGTTATAACTTGCGTGCTTTTTATATTAACCAAAAAGGAGATTCTATATGAGCGATGAACAGCTCCATGCCATGCGTCACAGCTTGGCACACATTACTGCTGCGGCTGTGCAGCGGCTATGGCCGGAGGCAAAATTCGGCGTTGGCCCGGTGGTAGATAATGGGTTTTATTACGATATTGACCTTGGTGAAACGAAGATTAGTGAGCAACAATTTGGCAAGATAGAAAAAATGATGCGCCGGATTATTGCTGAAAAGCAGGACTTTGTGCGCAAGGTGATGCCAATTGATGAGGCGATTGCTTGGGCTGAGGCGCACAACCAGCCATATAAGGTGGAGCTACTGAACGACCTAAAACGTGCAGGTACGACGGTGGCTAAGGATCTTGACGTGGCTGCTATGGGCACAATTGCTGATGGCGCGAGCGCGGTTAAGGAAGTTTCGTTCTACACCAATGGGAGCTTTGTGGACCTGTGCCGCGGCCCGCACGTCGCAAACACTGGTGATGTGGGTGCCTTTAAGCTGCTGCGTGTGGCGGGGGCTTACTGGCGCGGTAACGAGCATAACCCGCAGATGCAGCGCCTGTACGGCGTCGCCTTTGCCACGCAAGGGGAGCTGGATGACTATCTGCAGCGCCTGGAACTTGCCCGTCAGCGCGATCACCGCAAGCTTGGCAAGGAGCTTGACCTGTATACAACCTCACCTTTGGTTGGTGTTGGCTTGCCGCTGTTTACGCCGCGTGGCACCATCCTGCGCGATAAGGTGGCGGAGTATTCCAATCAGCTACGCCAAAAGTATGGCTTCCAGAAGGTCTGGACGCCGCACATCACTAAAAAGGATCTGTACGAGACGAGCGGGCACTGGGCAAAATTTGGTGATGAATTGTTCCTCGTGAAGAGTCAGGAAACCAGCGACGAAATGGCCCTCAAGCCTATGAACTGCCCACACCACACGCAGATTTTTGCTTCGCGCCCACGCAGCTACCGCGACATGCCGGTGCGCTACCTGGAAACAACAACCGACTACCGTGACGAAAAAACTGGCGAGCTTGGCGGACTGAACCGCGTGCGTTCATTAACCCAAGACGATAGCCACGTCTTTTGCCGGCCAGACCAAATTGAAGGCGAGATTAATAACCTACTTGCGGCGGCTCGTGAACTCTACAGCACCATTGGTATGCAGCTACGCGTGCGCCTGAGCTACCGCGATGAATCGGATGCATACCTGGGTGACCCGGCATTGTGGGAATCGGCTCAGGGTCAGCTCAAAGCGGCGGTCGAAAAGGTCGGCCTTGAGTTCTTCGAGCAGGCAGGTGAAGCAGCCTTCTACGGGCCAAAGATTGACTTTATGGCAACGGATGCAATCGGCCGCGAGCACCAGGTAGCAACCGTGCAGCTCGATTTTGTGCAGCCACAGCGCTTTGGTTTACAGTACACCACTACTGATGGCTTATTTACAACACCAGTCATGATCCACTGTGCGTTGCTTGGTTCAGTCGAACGCTTCTTGAGTGTCTTTATCGAGCATACGGGCGGTTGGTTCCCGCTGTGGGCGGCACCCGAGCAAGTCCGTGTCCTTACCATTAACGACAGTGTTCGCGATTATGTTGATAAAATAGCATCGGTTCTTACAGAGGTCACACTAATGAAACCAATTAAATACAACGATGTGCGCTTTACAATAGATGATCGAAATGAGTCGCTGGGCAAGAAGATCCGCGAGGCAACTGCTGTAAAAATTCCAATACAAATTATCGTCGGGCCAAAGGACCAAGCGGCAGGTCACGTCAGTATCCGTACCCACCACGATGAGCTAACGTTGCCATTAGAACAACTAGCATCGTACCTTGAAACATACAGTGTAGTGGCAAACACAACGCCTACAGAAACGGCGTCGTAGGGGCTCTATGGACGGGCAGGAGCCAGTACCACAACTGCCGCTTGTGGTAATTGTGGGGCCGACCGCCAGTGGCAAAACAGCCCTGGCGGTACGACTAGCCAGCCGCTACAATGGCGAAATCATTTGTGCAGATAGCCGCACGGTGTATAAAGGTATGGACATTGGGACGGCTAAGCCAACGCCTGAGGAACGCGCTTTGGTGCCGCACTGGGGGCTTGATTTAGTCGAGCCAGGTGAAGGTTTTAGTGCCGCAGATTTTAAGGCATATGCTACTGCAACGATCGACCAGATTCGTGCCCGTAGTGCAGTGCCATTCCTAGTTGGGGGGACTGGCTTGTATGTGGATGGGGTGGTGTTCGATTACCAATTTGGTGCCGCCCCGGACGCTGCTGAGCGGGCAAGCTACATGGCCCTTACTGCCACGCAGCTGCAGCAGCTTTGCCGTGAGCGTGGCCTGGCACTGCCGGCTAACTCGGCTAATAAGCGCCATCTGGTGCGGCTGCTGGAGCAAAGGGGCACAAATAACCAGCGCCGCCAACGCCCGCTCCCGGGCACTATCATTGTAGGAATAGCAACAGAACGCGATGTACTGCGCCGGCGTATTGCGGAGCGGGCCGAACACATTTTTGATCACGCAGTCGCGCAAGAGGCAAAAACATTGGGCAGATTATATGGCTGGAATAGCGAGGCGATGACGGGTAATATTTACCCAATTATGCGGCGCTACCTCTGTGGGGAGATTGATGCGGCCACTGCGCGTGAACAGTTTTTTTACCGTGACTGGCACCTAGCAAAGCGGCAGCTAACATGGCTGCGGCGCAATCCGTTCATCACCTGGCTGGGCTTAGACGAGGCTGAACAATTCTTAGCACAAAAACTCGCGAAAAAGCAAAGCCCATGATACAATGGTGCTATAGGGATTAAGTGACAACAAACAGATGATTGATGCATTATTTGGTTCTAAAACACGGGTAAAATTGCTCCACCTTTTCCTGAATAACCCGGGCAAGTCTTTTTACGTGCGCGAAATTACCCGCTTAATTGACGAACAGATTAACTCTGTCCGGCGTGAGCTTGCCAACATGCTGAATGTCGGCATTATTACGTGTAAAGAAGCCGATAACAAGCTCTACTACGAAGTAAACCAGCGTTACGAGCACTATGTGCCGATGCGGGCCATCTTTGCCAACGTCAGCCCAGACTCAACCACGGCGGTTGCACCAAAGATTAATTGGATTAGCGAGGTTGAGGCTCTGCCCAAGCTGCGGATTGCCATTGCATCCGGCGTGCTGGTGCGTGGTTCGACCGCAGTGCTGGATTTACTGCTGGTGGGCGAGCTGGCAACTACCAAGGTAAAGGCGCTGATTAAAAAGATCGAGCGCGCCGAGGGCAGGGAAATCAACTATACGACACTAAGTTACGATGAATTTTACTATCGGCTGAGTGTGCGCGACCGGTTCATTACCGAAATTTTACAAAATAAACACACGGTGCTGGTGGACAACGAGCAGCTGCTCACCAAATAACCGTACTATAAGGAGACGACGATGTTTGAGATTGAATATAAGGGCGCGAATGGCATTGTGATAACGAGCAAGCACACGACGCTGGTGGTGGACCCCAAGCTATCGCTGGCTGGGCTGAAAGATGTGGCGGTGAAGAATGCGGTTGAGCTTGGCACCGAAGAGCGCTTTTTGCTGCGGGCAGAGCAATCGCAGCTGGCACTTGAAGGCCCTGGTGAGTATGAGGTCGGGGATTTTTCGATCCGTGGGGTAGCTGCCCAGCGCCATATTGATGCCCCAGGCAGCGAGCCGCTGGCAACCATCTACCGGGTGGAGGTCCAGGGCGTGCATATTGCGATCATTGGTAATGTTGCCCCCAAGCTCAGCGACGAACAGCTAGAGCAGCTTGGGGTGATTGATATTTTGATTGTACCCGTTGGTGGCGGTGGCTATACGCTGGATGCGACCAGCGCTACCGGCATGGTACGCCAGGTGGAGCCAAAGGTGGTTATCCCAGTACACTACGCTGATGAAGCCGCCCACTACGAGGTGCCGCAGGATACGGCCGAGACCTTTACGAAGGAACTCGGTGCCCCGGTTGAGTCAGTGGCGAAGTATAAAATCAAATCTGCCCAGTCCCTGCCAGAGGCACTAACGGTTGTGCAGCTTGCTCGGAGCGCTTAGGCTGCCGTAGCTACAAGCTCGATATTCGATAATTTGATACCCCGCAGCGCTACGATACTGCGGGGTATTGCTGTGTGCACGGCTATAGGGGAGTGATTGGTGTGAATCACTCAAATAACAAAACACCTCCGGGTAACGGAGGTGCTGCTGCTTACTGTGCTTTGGCCGAGATGGTGGCTGTACCGCTCTTAGGCAAAACGCCCTTTTTCTTCAGTGTGCGGATAGCCTGCGTGCTGAGGGTCATGGTGACCTTTTGGCCATCCACTACGAAGGTTTTCTTCTGTAGGTTTGGCTTAAACACGCGCTTGGTGCGGCGGAGCGAGAAGCTAACATTGTGGCCGTGCTGGGCACGTTTGCCAGTAAGTTCACATCGTGATGCCATAGATTTCTTCCACTTATTATTTAAACTATCCCGCCCATTGTAGCGTGTTTTGGCGGTGGCGTCAATACCCTGGCCCGGCGTAGGCGGCACCCGCCCGGGGTGGTATAATAGAAAGATGCAAATTGATATAGTGAATATTATACTGATACTTGGCGTGATTTTGCTTTCCATGACGCTGCACGAAGCCATGCACGCCTTTATGGGTTACTGGCTAGGGGACAATACTGCCAAGCACGAAGGCCGGCTGACGCTGAACCCAATCAAACACATCGACCCATTCCTGACGATTGTGTTGCCGCTCATGCTGGCAGTGATTGGCGCACCGGTGTTTGGTGGTGCCAAGCCAGTACCGTTTAACCCGCATAATGTTAAGGGTGGTGAATGGGGCGCGGCCCTTGTGGCGCTGGCCGGGCCGCTAACGAACTTTGTGATTGCCTTCCTTGCCTATGGTGCGTTAGTACTGGCGGGGCTGAGCCCACTGGTCGGCCTTGGGCATATGCTCGCTGTGATGGTATCCGTTAACCTTGGCTTTTTTGTATTTAATATGCTGCCAATTCCACCGCTAGATGGGTCACGCGTGCTGTACGCTCTAGCGCCAGAGTTTGTGCGCCGCGCCATGGAGCTGATTGAGCAATACGGCGTTATGCTGGTGTTTGTAGTGGTGCTGTTTGCCAGCAGCCAGATTGGCCAGGTGATGCGTGTGGCTACGCAGCAGCTGATTCGGCTGTTTGCAGCTGTGTTTGGCGTTTTTATGTAAACGTAGTATACTAAAACTAAGCCCAGCGAGTGGCGTATATGATTTTCCTAACATCATATGATAGGGAGCTCTATATGGTCTAGTACCGTGGTATTAGGCTGCGAGCACCCACCTTGCATACGCGAGGGAATATCAAGCGTCGCGCGCTGGGCTTTTTGTGTTGATATATCTGCTACCACGGGCAACCTGGCTCGCCCCTAGTGGTTGTGCTCTGGTGGAATCAGTGTACAATAGGGAAGGAGCCAACGAAATGGCCGCTTGCTGGTATCAGCAAGAGGAAAGTCCGGGCAGCACAGAATAAGACAGTCGCTAACGGCGACCGGGGGCGACCCTAGGGAAAGTGCCACAGAAACATATACCGCCTGGTGGCTCAGGCCACTAGGTAAGGGTGAAAAGAGTGAGGTAAGAGCTCACAGCAACGCATGGTGACATGCGGCGCGGGTAAACCCTGTCTGCTGCAAGGGGCGTGGGCATCATGAGTTATTCGCTCGCCCAGGCCGTGATCCGCTCGACCACACCAGCAATGGTGTGGCTAGATAGATGGCCATTCACGACAGAACCCGGCTTATTGTTGGCTCTATGTAAAATACCACTACCGGTAGAGGCAGTGGTATTTTATTGTGCAGGATATGTGTGGCTTGGGCTACTTGGCAGCGCTGACGATAGCAGCGAAAGTCTGTGGTTCAGTTGCAGCCAGCTCAGCCAGGATTTTACGGTCAAGCTCGATATTCTTTGCCTTTAGGCTGGCCATTAGCTTGCTGTAGGTAGTGCCGTTTAGGCGGGCTGCCGCATTAATACGGGTGATCCATAGGCCACGCAGGTCGCGCTTTTTATTGCGGCGGTCGCGGTAGGCGTATTGCAGGGATCGAATCACCGCTTGCTTAGCCAGGCGGAAGCTGCGGGTTCGGTTATGCTGCATGCCTTTGGCGGCTTTTAAGATTTTCTTGTGCTTTGCACGTGCTGCAACACCTCGTTTAACTCGCATATTATTTCACTCCCAGTGCAGTCTTAACGTTTTTCTTCATACCACCTGCTACCTGAGCAACGGTGTTAATGGCGCGCTTACGGCTTTTGCTCTTCTTGGCAAGCAAGTGGCCGCCAAAAGCTCGCTGGCGGGTTACCTTACCAGTTTTGGTCAGCTTGACACGCTTGACGGTACCCTTGTGGGTCTTTAACTTTGGCATTTATTTACTCCTTACTGTCATACTCAGATTGCGCCCAGCCATCTGAGGCTTTTGTTCAACCACTGCGTCATCTTCAAGCATGGTTATAATCCGATTGATGAGCTCAAACCCAAGCTCCTTGTGAGCCATTTCACGGCCGCGGAAGAAGACCATAATCTTGACCTTATCGCCGCTGGCGAGGAATTTACGGATCTTGCGCAGCTTAATCTCGAGGTCATGCTGCCCAATCTTAAGCCCAAGCCGCATTTGCTTCAGCTCGCTGGCCTTAGCCTTTTTGCGGTTCTTTTGTTGCTCTTTCATCTTTTGGTACTGATATTTGCCCCAATCGATGATTTTTGCAACCGGAGGATTAGCGCTTGGCGATATTTCCACCAGGTCGACACCGGCCTCATCGGCGAGGCGACGTGCCTCGGCTAGTGGGAGTATGCCTAATTGTTCGCCATCAGTACCAATTACACGCAATTCCTTTGCCCGGATTTGCTCATTGATACGAACTGATTTACTAATCGCTGCCTCCTTGCTTGCTCTAATATGACGAGTAATTGAATTTACTCAAACACAATTCTACCAAAAACAGGCCCAATTCGCAAGAGTAGTTTTACAGGCGAGCCACGGGGTTATAGCGGTACTGCAGGGCCTCAGCGATATGGTCTGGCAGGATGCGCGCCGAGCCAGCCAGGTCGGCGATCGTTTGGGCAACTTTGGTCGTTTTGACGTAGCTGCGGGCGCTGAGCGCCAGAGCGTCGCTGGCTTTATCCAGGATGGCTTTGGCCTCTGGTGTGAGGGTGCCAAGCTGCTGCAGGTGGCTATGGGTGAGGTCACTGTTGTAGGTATCACAGCGCTTATAACGCGTCTGTTGGGCAGCTTGGGCGGTAGCAATTAACTGTGTGGCCTGCTGGTGCTGGGGTCTGGCCGCTGGCCTGGTGGCAAGTAGCTGCTTGGTATCAACGCGCGGCATACTGATGGTCAGGTCAATCCGGTCCAGCAGTGGGCCAGACAGGCGCTTTTGGTACTGCAAGATTTGATTAGTGCTGCAGCGGCACTCGGTGGTGGGGTCACCAAAAAAGCCGCAGGGGCAGGGGTTCATAGTGCCGATGAGCATAAAGCGGGCTGGGTAGGTAGCCCGCCCGCCAGCCCGGGCGATGGAGACGGTGTGGTCCTCAAGCGGCTGGCGCAGGGCTTCAAGCACCGAGCGTGGGTACTCTGGTAGCTCATCTAAAAAGAGCACGCCTAAATGGGCTAAGCTGATTTCCCCAGGGCGCGGCTTGGTGCCGCCACCGATCAGCGAGGTGCGGCTGGCAGTGTGGTGCGGCGAGCGGAGCGGCCGGGTGCTGATGATATCATCAACTACTTCACCGGCCAGGCTGTGGATTTTGGTAACGGCTAATTGCTCTTGGTACGACAGCGGTGGTAGGAGGCTCACGATGGTTTTTGCTAGCAGGGTTTTGCCAGAGCCCGGCGGCCCTGTCAGCAGAATATTATGCCGGCCAGCGACCGCAACGGTGAGTGCGCGCTTGGCTTGCTCCTGGCCATAGATATCATCCAGTGTGGTCTGCGGCGGGGTGGCTGGTGCTGGCGGCTGGCTACTGCTGAGCGGGCTCAGGCAGGTCTCGCCCTTAAGGTGTAGGAATAATTCCTTCATAGTACGAATCGGGTAGAGCTGAATACCCTGGATCAGCTGGGCCTGCTTGGCGTTCTGGGCTGGCAAGAAGAGTGAGCTGAAGCCGCTTGCCCGGGCCGTTTCGGCAATCGAGACGATACCTTTGACTGGCCGGATAGAGCCATCAAGTGCCAACTCCCCAATAAATACTGCGCCTTCAGTCTCGTGGGGCTGTAACTGGCCACTGGCCGCCAGAATCGAGACGGCAATTGCTAGGTCGTAGTGCGAGCCATCTTTGGGGAGCTCCGCCGGGGCAAGATTAACCGTCACCCGGCTGGCTGGCATATTTAAATACGAGTTAGTAATAGCACTGCGCACGCGTTCCTTGGCTTCGTCGATGGCTTTGTTGCCCATGCCGACAATCTGCAAGCCAGGGAGGCCGCGCTTGATATCTGTCTCGACATCCACAACCTCACCTTCAAACCCAACTGGTGCAATACACGCTGCAGTTGCTACCATATAGCTATAGTATGGCATGGGGTGGGGATTTATACAAGCAGCCGGCGGTGCATTCACAGCGGCACCGATATGCGCTATACTAGGGCTATTGGGGCTGATATAGCTTTCGACACATGGACATTAACAGGATATTTGGCAGGTCGAATCATGCACGTAATGCATTTACCTAACTGCAAAAACAACCTTTGCAAACGCACTTGCAAACATTAAGAGCGCTTTCGCTCCTAAGTTGGCATTTGCGCCAATCGCCGCTTAGTATATGGCGATCATTCCCGTGCCCCGGCGACATGGGTACGGTGAGTGTTGTATAGCCGTCGCTTACCGTGTGTGTGCGAAGCGGCCATGCACACGGGACAATGTGCCGCGTAACGTCGGCGGGTATTTTGGGCTATTTATCAGCCCGCACCGTTATAAACAATTCAAATAGTCCTATGCCTGTAGATGAATATTCGTTACCATGTGGACCGGGGGGCAGTACCCCGCAGCTCCACCATACTTGTTACTGCACGCCCACCTGGCACTCTGCCTGGTGGGTTTTTGTGTGGGCGCCGTGAGGCGGTAGCACGAGTAGCAGCACGCG
>ERZ772912.319-NODE-319-length-22179-cov-4.197885_pt1 | contig 22179 bp, 15 predicted proteins | sample MGYA00512119_ERZ772912 | MGnify/ENA primary metagenome ERZ772912 (study PRJEB29015, sample SAMEA2738048) | human oral metagenome | biome: human oral; feature: human-associated habitat; material: saliva | place: China | collected 2230 ...
CACCGCCTGGAGCAGTTCCGTCAGGTTCGTAAAACTACGCGTAAGCTGCGTCCAAGCCTTGTCAGCCGCCTTTTGAATAAGCGCCGGAGCCAAACAAACGTCAACCAGGCGGCAGCTTCACAAGCTCCCTTTGAGCCTTACCGTATGGCGCGCCCCACAGCCTAAAACATACTGCACCCCACCGCTTAAAAGCAGCCTGAACAGGGCTTACTGAAGTAACGTGCCCACCTCATGGCGCAGCCACTTTGAATCTACGTGGCTGCGCCATCGTTTTAGTAGCTAACCGCTACATCACCCGAGCATTTCGATCTGGTTCTGCTGTTTTGCCGGCAGTTCCAAGGACATCAGGCAGGCCAGAGGCACCAGCAAGAACAGGCTATAGACCGCCATCGAGGCGCCCGAATCATTTAGGCCCACTTCCAGCAACATCAAAGCAGTCACTGGGGCGAACATCAAAACAACAATGCTAGATGTTTCCGACGCATGAATAGCGACATAGAACTTTACCCAAACCCAAACAATTAATGCCATCACTATTAAGGCAACTAACATTTTCACAGCCACATAGTCAGATTCAGCTAAAAATGGCGCCATCAAAGCCATGAACCTATGATCAATACCCGCAGCAAAAGCAGAAAGGTAATCAGGGCTCTCACCAGAACCACACCATTTAGTAAACGTCAGGATCGATAGCGAAATAAATAGAATTAAGCTTAAAACATAGATGTTAGACAAGCGTAAGCTGGGTTTAGACAGTTTCAAGACTAGTGCAGTCAACGCAACCCCAAAAACTACGGCTCCAGCAAAATTATCCCCTAAGCTCGGCAAAGCCGTAGCCAATATAAGTAATACCCCGATTCCCCCTATTGCCATCTGAGAAATGCGCAAGCTTAAACTGTGATCAAGTCGGTTAGCAAGGTAAACCAAGGCTACCAGAGCCCCCATACCCCCAAAAGCAAAACCGGCACCAGATAGCCCATGTAAATTAGTCGAATCGAGGGCAGCCATAGCAAAAGGACTATTCAAGATTAGATGACTACCACTGAGGCCATCACCCAACCAAAAGAAAGCATTTAACACACAAACCATTACGAAGCCGCTTGCGTAATTAGCGAATTTTATGGTTACTAGCTGCACCAAGCAAGTAATCGCTAAACTTATGCCGATAATAGCCGCCACAAATGGAATATACCCCAAATCTGCACCATTAGCAGGATCTTCGTAATTACTGACAACATTGGCATAGTTGGCGCTTGCAGGGGTTGAATTCATCCTCCATGCATACCACCGAGTTATGCTAAGTAATATACATCCCAATGGCACACAAGCTGCAAAGACAAGTAGGTTGCGCTCAACCAGCAACCTTATACCAGTCGTTTTGAACCCCTTTGGCGAAAACTCGAATTTAGCAACCCCACTTAACCACACCACAACCGGAACTAGTAGGAGAAATAGCATGGCCAGCACATTAAAGTTGGCAGCATCTTGTGAGACTTCAATTTTCTTTCCCTGCTCTATCAGAGAGTCAATTAAAGATAAACGTGCTTTAGGTACAGAAGCCTTGTACATCTCCCGATAACCTTCATTCCATAGATTTACTTGCCGGTCTTTAAAAGCCGATTTATCAACTCTACCAGGAGATTGCGGCAACGCCTTACCCACACTCCCTTCAGGAAGCCTAGCGCCATAGCGAGCCGCAACAGTAGGGGCTATATCAGTTAACCTAGTTAAATTACCGCTATAACCAAGCGAAGACCCTGAAAATATTTTATCGAACGCAGATCTATCTAGACTAGGAATTAGCGCGAGATTAAGTTTTTTATACTCACGACTTGAGGCATAATGGTCGCTACTAAGCGAGATAAGCATTACGTCAACATTGTCGCCATAATATGTTCGAAACAGACTAAGGTACCCGGCGCATTGATACCACTCTTTAGTCCTGGCATCAACAATCGTCACATCCGCCGGATAGTCTTCAAACCATCTATGTTTAGCGCCATAAGGCCAATATCCGCTGTAATAATCATAATCTGCATCGATTTGCCTAACCCTACAGCCAGCAGATTTTAAACTGCGCACCAATGTTGAAGTACGGATACTATAATCGCCGTTAATAAAATCGTTTTGCTTCCCTGACATTAGCGAGGCAAACAGATCTTCTTTACTGACTTTAGAGCTCGGAACAAATACATTCATCGGCTCAGCCGAATAACTTTCAATATATTTAGCCACCAAGCTGTCATCTTCTGAATATTTCCCATTTTCCGTAGGTTTATGATTTGCGATCGCGCTAATACTTTGCCAAGTTAGCTTGCTTGTAATCAGCATAATAAGAGGTTTAATTCTGGTAGTGGCTGTAGCTCCACAAGTATTTGTTACTTGCGAAGACTTATATTGCAACCCACTCCCTTTAATAGTCACAGCATTGGCTCCACTGGCTAGCACCAGTAGACACACAAGAATTACCGTAAAGAGTTTCGCCAGCGTTATTGCTATTCGGCTAGCTATGACACTGCCATCAACTACACCAAAGACACGTGTCTCGCCGTCGGTTTTAAACCGACGTAACCCAGCGCCTCCAGACAAGCCGCTCACCTGCATAAAACGTGAACTGCGTAAACCTAAGCGATCGCTGCCAAACATGAAATCCAGCATAGCGCCCATTTGACGAGGCAGTTGACGATTCCCGAAGCAAATTACAAGTTTTTACTCAAGCACCAACACTTAGAGCTGCATGTGCCAGACAACAAAGCACCTGCCCAGATCACCGACAGTCAGCCAGCTACAGCAGTCTCTGTATCAGGTTTTGCCGGCAGTTCCAGGGACATCAGGCAGGCCAGGGGCACTAGCAGGAACAGGCTATAGACCGCCATCGAAGCGCCTGAATCATTGAGGGCCACTTCCAGCAACAGCAGCACAGTTAGGGTGTCTAGCTGCAACTGATATACCCCGGGCACGCCCTGCCGGCGCGTGGCGCGGTAAAGCCGCAACCACACCACCACCACAAGGCTCACCACCACTAGGGCCACAATAATCTTCACAATCATCAAGCCCATCTGGCCGTTGGAATCAATGAATGGGCCCACTAGGGCCTTAAATTTTTTGCCAATGGTAGCCAGGAAAGTGCCGTCTAATAGCTGCCCGCCAAAACGGCCCAGGTGGGTGGAGTTTTCCCCACGCAGCAGCCATTCCAAGATTGCTACGCCCGAAAGTAAACCAGCAGAAATAAGGCCGAGAAGCGCCAAAATACGTGGGCGCAGGCTGTGGCCGGATAGTTTCACTAGGGCCACGCCTAGTGTGGGAATTAGTGCCAGCGCCCCACCGAAGTCGGCACCTAAGAAGGGGGCGGCGTCGACAATTACCAGCAATAAACCAACCCCGGAAACTGCCAGCAAACTGGCGCGTAGGCTATAGCGGGATTTGAGCCAATCGGCCCAGGCCAGCAGGGCAATCATGGCCCCTACCGCACCGAAAGCAAAAGCCGTATTGGAGACCCCATAGAAACGCCCCGCCACCAGCGCGTTCATGGTTAAGGGACTGTTGAAGGTGAGGTGATTGCCGCTAATTCCATCGCCAAACCAAATTAAACCGTTTAATGCTGCGGCAACAATAAAGCTAGTAGAGCAGCTCGCAGATTTTCGAGTTAGCCAATTAATTAGCGCGGTTAGCACTAAAGCTATTAGTGTCGCACCAGCAGTAGCGGTTACTACTTGTAGCGCAACAGTTTTAAAGGTATCTACCTCCTGATAGGTACTATCACCGATAGTGAAAGACCTGGTAATTATCACCAAATACCAGGGAACTAAATTAACTAGCAAATACCCTACAGGTAGCACGCCAGCAAATACACTCAGTCGCCCCAAGGAAAGCAGTTGCGTGCTGCCAAATTCTGTGCCTTTTATGCTACAGAATCTACGTTCTAACATTTACGCCACCATAGCCACACTACACCCAGAGTAAAAACAACTATGATTATAGTATTGTAAACCATCACAGCACGGGAAGCATGAGCGTGGTTATTTTGGTTAATTAATGAGTTAATTAAATCCTGACGCGCAGAAGTAACTTTAGTTGTAGCGGAATTATCGGAGGAATTTTGCTCCTGCCCTAAACCGCCTACACGCTCACCAACGAACACAGGCTTATTAATGGTTTGTGGATTCTGTATCAAGGCTTGTCCAGAGGCACCTTCGGGTGATTTAGCGCCATAACGAGCTGCAATGGTTACAGGAATGTCGATTAATTGCACCAGGTTGTTTTGGTGCGTAGAGGGTACTCGCACCTTCTCCCCAGCAGTATTAGCGTCACGCAGAGACGGAATTAGCGCTAAATAGAGCCTATCATCATCAGAAAGACCGTTTTCGGTGGTAATCGAAATCGTCATAATATCAACACTAGAGCCATAACAACTCTTTAACTGACGCAGCTTAGAGACAACTTTATCTGCGTTATCATAAGTTGCTTTTACGACAGTAACATCCGCCAAATCACTTCTTGATAGTTGCCCAGGCCTGGCATCAGTATAATATTCTCTATCAGGTAGCGCGGGATCTACAGCAAAGGTGCAACCGGCCGCTTTTAGAGTTTTAGCTAGCGGAGAGTTAATAATGTCGTCGTTACGGTATTTGCGAGTGAATTTATCGCGCCGGCCCGAAAATAGCATGGCTAGCTGTTCATTGAAGTTAGCGCCGTCTTTATGGCCGCGTATCACCAAGTTCATGGGCGTGGCCGGATAGCCCATTAGATAGTTTTTTGTGTACGAGTCTTGGCTTTGTAAGTTTTGCCAGGTTATTCCGCTGGCAACCACTAAAATCAAGGGCTTAATTCGCGTTTTTGTACCAGCCCCGCACTTACCAGTTGTGTTTGCACTGGCGACGGCGCCCACTCCAGCCCAGTTTTGTGCTCTAGCCGCATTTTTGTCACCAGCCATACTTGGCACAGTTGCTGCGCTGAAAGTTGTCGCACTAGCGCCACTAGAGAGCAGCAGCAAACAGCCAATTAGTCCGGCAACAATTTTCGTAACCGCTCGCACCAAAGCTGCTGCGCCGACGTCGGCCTTATCCGCACCGGCCCCACCAGCAAAAGCCGCGCCAACATCTGCCCTAAAGGCATCCGCCTTAAAGCGGCAAAACATGTCCGCAAACCTCCTAACTTTATACATAATGCCTGGCCACCTGCACGGTTTCGTAACCGTAGCCGCCCCCAAACAGCATCGCGTGCACGATCAGCATGTGTACACGGTGTAGCCCCACCCGCTCACTCCAGTAGGACTCTAGCGACGACACGCTCTGATAGCCCTCATAGACGCTGTCTAGATACTGCTGCCCAAACAGGCCCAAATCAGCCAAATCAGTCTCCGCATGACCACCGTGCGCAGCCGGATCGATCATCACCCCAACTACCGGCCCACCCGCAAATTCTTCCAGCCGCTGGGCGCTGGTCATTATGGCAGCGCCACCTTTCATTATGGCTGCGTCATCTTGGGGCTCATCAGCGGTTTTCTCACCCAAAAACTCCTTGCAGCTGCGCGCCACATCCCCCACCGGACACCACAGCACGTTTCCGCTCCACAAATCCCCGTGCAGGCGGGCTACAGGTGTTCCGGCTTGGCTTAGCAGCTGGGGTTGGGAGTGGTTAAAGTCCCCGTCACGTAGGCGTTCACAGAGTTTTTCGATCACGACGGCGCCCGAGCGGTCAATCGATCCGTTGTCGCGGGCCGGGGCCAGCATGGGCATGATCCGGTCTGTCGCAAAAAACTCGCCCCAGCTATCGGTCCAAGCCTCAGCCCGCAAAGGTAGACGCGCACGACCCATCCAGCCATCACCTTCCCAGCCCTGCGGCGGTGCACCCCAGTGTGAGGCTCCAGCGGCGTGGGTGTGGGCTAGGGCGCGACCGAAACTGAAAGCGGCTTTAGGGGTGCAGCGCCTGTCATTAAGCTGAGGTTCTTCTAGCCACCCACGACCGCTACGCACGGGCACCACAGCCGCGCCGCCGTCGTCCATGGCGTCAGTTAGCCAGCGCAGGCCGGTAGCTTCCAACGCGGTTGAACCGGGGATACCTCGATCGTCTTTGCGGAACATAACCAAAGCATAATGCCCGCAATGTGCCAGTTGAGGGTTTACCTCGAAGCGGCGAGCGTTTCTGGCTTAGTTTCGACGGCGGTCACCCTAAATAGCTTTAGCTCTACGCTCATCACCAACGCCAGTGGCACTAGCAAGCACAGGCTGTAGCGCACCATCGTAAAGCCGGCATCGTTTAGTGCTAGCTCAAACAAAGTCAGGGTAGTTAAGGCGTTGAAGGTAACCACATAACGTGCCGGCACATCCGGGCGTCGCGTAGCGCGGTAGACCTTAATCCAAGCCAAAATCACTAGCGTCGTGGTTATCAGCGCAAAGATTAGCTTGGTGCTTGCTTCATCATCTGCCGCGAAAACTGGAGTCATTAAAGCGGCAAATCGTGCAGCGATAACATCAATGAAAGTGCCGTCCAAGAATTTCTGACCCAAATGCCCTAAATAACTGGAGTTGCCCCCAAAACAGCACCATTCAATAACTGCTATTACTGATAATAAACTAGCGCCGATTAAGCTGGAAATAACCAAGTCACGCAGGCGTAGGTTATGGTTCGCAAGCTTCAGCATAGCCACTACCAGCGTAATTGCCAGGGCTAGCGCGCCCGTAGCGTTATCGCCCAGGCTCGGCAGCCCAATGGTGACCACACCCAAGGTGCCAATAATGCCTGCCACTATCAGGGACGTACGCAAACCTCGGCGGGGTTTTAGCCAGCTGGTCAAGGTCACCAAAGCCAGCACAAAACCCACCGCACCAACGGCAAAACCAGCGTCAGACAGGCCGTATAGGCGCTGTGTGGTCAGAACACTTACCGCTAGAGGGCTGTTAAAGGCCAAGTTGCCGCCAGTAATACCGTCGCCTAGCCACAGTAGACCGTTTACTGCACAGGCAATAATGAAACTGACAGAATAATTTGCAAATTTAATAGTGACCAGTTCCAGTAGGCAGGTAAGTACCACAGCTATAGCTACTGCACCCATAAAGGTCACTAAATGCAGCTTTGTTAAACCAACAATAGCCTGATTATCTTCAGGGATACTGCCGGTAACTATAAATCTGTAATCATTTGGTTCAACCCCAAATAGGTACCATGAGGTGGCGTTAAGTAGCAGGTAACCTACCGGCAAGCAAGCAGTGAACACTGCCAGCCAGCGCATGAGCAGCAAGTATTTCCGGCTTAGATCTGGGTTATCTGTATAGAAATCTAGTTTCGGGAACTTATTACGCCACACTAAGACAATAACCAGCATTGCTAGCACCACGCACAGCATATTGAAACCCATCACTTTTTGTGAGGCCTGGCTATGAGTGCTTTGATTCATTAAGAAATAAATTAGGTTTGTGCGCGCATCAGGTACAGTTCCCTCATTAATTGAGTACTGTTGGGCTTCCCAAAAGTCCACGCATTTCTCTATGGCCGACGAGTTGTCGACTCGCCCAGGAGCCTGCGGCAATGCTTTACCAGTAGCACCCAGTGGCAGTTTTGCCCCATAGCGAGCCGCAATTGTAGGTGCAATATCTGTTAACTGAATTAAGTTATCGCGCTGCACAGAAGGCGCCTGCACTCGCCCAGTTTTGGCGTTCACATCTTTTAGGCCGGGCACTAGAGCTAAATATAATTTGGCAGCTTGACCGTCTGAATAGTAGGTTCCGTTTGCTAGCGAGAGTAGCATTACGTCAACATTATCGCCGTAATATACGCGAATTCGGCTTAAATAACTGGCAATCTCGGTAAGTGGTACCGATGCGGCATCCACAACCGTTACATCGCTTAGATTTTGACCAAATGGACGCTCGGTCTCATAGCTACCGCCCACTCGGTACTCAGCGAAACTGCATTCGGAGGCCCGTAAAGTTTGCCCTAGTGGCGAGGTGGTTAGATCATAGTCGGCAGTGGTGTAATTGCCTCCCCTGCCGGAATACAGCATGGCAAATTGCCCATTTTTACTTAGGGAATTAGCGCTTTTAGGAATTAGCAGGTTCATTGGTGTAGCTGGATATCCAGCTATATATTGCGCATATTTTCGTATTTCTGCGCCGTCGCCGTTCGCGCCAATGTTTTTCCCATCCAAAACGCCATTTAAATCGCGCCAGGTCAGGCCGTAAGTAACCACCATTACCAGAGGTTTAATGCGACTGGTTGCTGTGGCCCCGCAGTTGCGAGTGACCGCAGATCCAGCTGCTGCTTTGCTTTGGGCGCTCACTGCGGTGGTTTCGACAGTCGCAGCGTTGGCCCCGCTGGCTAGCAGTAGGCAGGCAAGTAGTCCCACAAAAAGTTTCGCCAGCGTATGCTCCAGCCACGCACCCATTTTCATACTCCTAAACTGCCACACTTTTATGCCTTGCAACCACTACACTGCACTAGAAGCGCAGTCTGAAGACCAGCTCACTTTGAAAAAGTTACCTGTAGAGCCTTGTTTTGAGACCCTTCTAAGTTTTGAGACCCTTCTAAATCTGCAGAATCTGCAGATTTAGCTTTCACCCTCACAGGCATGACGGATTCGAAATATAACACACAAGCAAAAGCTATCAGTAGACTCAGACTGTTAAACACAGTTAAAAGACCCTGATCATCCAGAGCTAGTTCCATTAATACCAGTACTGTCAATGTATCCATCAGTAAGCCATAGCGAGCAGGAACATTTGCGGCTTGAATGTTAGGACTGAGCTTAAACCAAAGCCGAGCCACAGCTACTATCGCTAGTAACACTGCCAGAGATAGCCAGATTCCATGCTTACCGTTTAGCACAAACGGATTTTTAAGAGAGTTAAGTTTCTCATCTGTCAAAGCCCCCGAAAGACCCAGTAGCACTAAATTTGCTAACACAAATCCTGAAGCGACTAGAGCATTTAGCTTTAGATTACGTTTACATAGTTCCAACAAAGGCACTAACAGTGTAACTGCCAATATTGCCGAATCAGTCACATTATTACCCATTGCCGGACTGGCCATACACGCAACTAAAATAGCACCTACAGCTCCTAACACAAGCAAGGAAACCCGTAAATCATACTGTTCTTTCAACCAGTTAGCACAGATAACTACTACAATAATAGTTCCTAGTGCACCAAAGCTAAAAGACACATAATTGACTCCGTAAAAGCGCCCAGAAGCTACTATATCCACCCCCAAAGGAGTATTGCGAGTTAAATAACCTCCACTAAACGCATCGCCGAGCCAAAGCAAGGCATTCAATCCAACCACAAAAATGAAACTACTAGCATAGTTTAAGAATTTACGGCAAACCTGTTCGATCAAACAAACCAACAACAAGCCTATGATTATTGCAAGTGCAGCACTAGTTAATATCTGCAATTTAGTTAGATCATCATAATCCAGATAATCATTTCGGCCATAGAAATTTTCATCTCCATACGCATAGGATAAATACCACGGGAGACTATTGACAGCCAAATAACCAATCGGCAAACAGCCAGCAAGCAAACAAAGCCGCCGAAACCGAGTAAAATATTGACTATAACCTTGCGGGTTTATATGATGGAAAAATTTTAAGTCACGCTCAAATCCCCGATACCACATTCGCACAATAAGTAGTGAAAATATGAACATAAGTAAAGTGTTATAGACACCCACCTTGCCCGAAGCTATCATGTGTTGATTTTGGGCAATCAAGAAGCTGATTAATTTTCCGCGATCTACCCGATAACTAGAGATAGTTTCTACGTTATTCTCTGTACCTGAATCGTCTTTCTGCAACTCTACATAATTTTTAGCAAGCAGTGCCTTATCAACCCGTTCAGGAGTCAGCGGCAGAGCCACGCCAATAGCTCCCGGCAGGGCTTTTGCACCATAGCGAGCCGCAATAGTGGGGGCTATATCAGTTAATTTAATTAGATTATTGGTGCGGGTAGAGGGCACTCGCACATAGCCATTTGTAGAATCGATATCTTTCGACTCGGGCATTAAAGCCAAGCAGGGTTGCTCATCCTTAAATTCTCCACCATACGCAGACCCCAGATCGACCGCACAACTAAGAGACACCACCATAACATCAACACTGTTGTTATAGTAGTTTCGAATTTTAGCTATATCCGTAAATAGCGTCTTTGCATGAGAACTTGATGAACCGGATTGATCACCATCAAAATAAGCAATAGTAACATCTGATGTATAGCTACCCAGTGGCTCTGAAATAAAACCCTCAGAGTAATAATACCTTTTACTAAAAGACGGATCCACAGACACACTACATCCAGCCGCCTTCAAGCTTTTAACTAGAGGTGAGGCCATAAGTTCACTATAACCATAGCGCCCATTTTGACCATAAATGTTTTTACCTGAAAATAATGTGCTCATTAAGTTAGAGTCTAAGGTTTTTGAATTTCTACCTGTGCCCACCAGATTCATCGGAATGCCCGGATAGGTCAGTAAATAGTTAGGCGCATAGCCTCTCGGCGATGCCGTGTCTCTTACGATGGGCCAGGTCAAGCCATCGGTAACCACTAAAATTAGTGGCCGAATCCTAGTGGTTGCCGTGGCGCCGCAGTTATGAATGCCTGTAACTCCAGTCGCTACATTTTGCAAAGCTGCCATAGCTCCGCCTTGTTCGCCAACTGCATTGCTGGCTTTTAGGCTGCTTTGGGCGCCAGGCACGCTGCCTTGCACACCAGCTACAGCACCCATATTGCTTTTGGCACTCACTGCGGCAGTTTCAACAGTCGCAGCGTTAGCCCCACTGGCTAGCAGTAGGCAGGCAAGTAGTCCCGCAAAGAGTGCCGTCAGCATTTTTGGCTTTTGGGCCCTCACGACGCCGCCGCTCGCCTCCCCTAAGCCGCGCACCTGCCTCAAGCCTCGCGCCTCCCCCAAGCCGAGCGCCCCGCCGTCGTCGCCTCTAAACCAACGCAGCCCCACGCCCCTAAGCAAGTTACCGAACGTAACCTGCAAACTGCGCGAACTTCGATGATCCCTGCCGAACATAAAATCCAGCATAACGCCCATTTAGTGAGCGACTTGACGATTCGCAAAACAAATCGGGCCGGGAGCCTTTAAAAGCCCCCGGCCCAACCGTCTTGGTTTGCGCCCGTCACAGCGCCGGCTCGGTTTGCGCTCGTCACGGCGCCGTCTCGGTTTGCCCCGGCCACCCAAGCTAGCCGATTGGGGCAGCTACTCGATTGAGGTAACTACTCGATTGGGGTGACCACCATGCGGGTTTTATCCACATAGTCGCGCAAGCGCTCGGCAATCTCCTCGAAAGATTCCTGATGCACGGTGGAGGGCCGGTGAATCAGGGCCAGGCGACGGGTGGGAACAGGCTCGGCGAAGCGGGCCACGCTAACGGTCTGGCCCTCGCCTGTGCGCAAAGCACCCTCGGGCACAACCGCTAGCCCGCCACCAACTTTGACTAGCCGCAGGGCGGTTGCCATGTCGATGGTGGTTGCGGCCACCTCATTAATGGGGATATTGCATAGCGCCAGGGTTTGGTCACGCAGGCAGTTGCCGGCCTCCATGAGGATCAGCGGCTGGCGGCTAAGCTCGGCGGGTTTGACGTTGGTGCGCCCAACCCAAGGGTGGGTGTCGGGAACAGCGATTACCAGGTCTTCATCCCATAGGGGCTCACTGATAAAGCGCTCCATGCTCTCATCCAAGGCCACCAGGCCTAGGTCAATATCTCCGCAAGCGAGTGCGTCTAGGATGTCCGGGGTGGTCATCTCCCGGAACTCGGAAATTCTGCCAAAATCAGCAATATTGGCGGCATTAGGTACGCCGCTGGCCACAGATTCAGCCAGGTAGGGTGCGGCGGTGGGGATGATCCCCAGGCGCACTTGACCGTAACGCTCCTGGCTAATGCGGCTGGCGGCCTCAATAAACCCTTCGGCGGCCAGCACTGCATCACGCGCGAAGGGAAGCAGGTCCTGGCCCAGAGGGGTGATTAGAACCTGTCGCGTGGTGCGCTCTATAAGGGGGCCATCAACGCGCTTTTCCAACGCGGAAATGGACTGGGACAAGCTGGGCTGGCTCACACCAAGTGCCGCTGCTGCGTCACCGTAGTGTTTGTGATCGCAGAGCGTTACAAAGGCCCTCAGCTGTGAAAATGAGGGCATTGAAAGTGATGGCATCACTAACCCCCTTTGGTAATTTCGGCTAGGCGAACTTTGCCTGGCCGTGGTTGTGTTTAAGTTTACGCTGCATCCCCCCTAAATTTTCTTGAAATATAAGCGGAAAGTGAGGATTTATAAGGGTTTCTTCACGCTCCGCCTGTGCTTACACTTCAATTATATATGCGCAGGTGAGCGGCTGTTTAGGGGGTAGGTGTTGCTCTGGGCTAAAATTTGCCGGGCTCGCCGGCGCCCAGCTGGCACGAAAGCACCATTTTACTTAGATAAACTGCCCTTCATCTGCTGTTTTTGGGTAAATTTTGCGCTTAGCTTACGGCTAATTTTGGTATCTTTTCCGCGTCCTGACGCCGTCGCCTGCCCCTTTTTGCATCCGCACCACCCCCCACCTCACTGCGGCCGTACACGAAAGCAACACATTCGCCCGAGGTGCACCAAAAGCTACCAAAACTCCCCACATTAATGTGACTCGGCTCTCTATGTGCCCTGCGACACAGTGACCAGTATGTGAGCAGTGGTTCTAGGGTAGGTAGAATTTCCAACATGATCGATCTGCGCGCCTTACGTGAGAACCCCGAGCCTTTCCGTGCCAGCCAGATTGCCCGTGGCGCGGACGTGTCCCTAGTTGACCGCATCCTTGAAGCCGACGAGCGCCGTCGTTCATCGCTAAGCGCCTTCGAGACTGCCCGAGCCCAGCAAAAAGAAGTCTCCCGCTCTGTGGGTAAGGCCGCTGCTGAAGAGCGCCCCGCCATCTTGGCCCACGCCAAGGAGCTAGCCGCCCAGGTTAAGGAGCTGGAGGCGCGCTCCAACGAGGCCGCCGTCGAGCTAGACACCCTAGCCCACCAGTTCCAGAACCTGATCGAGGGCGCCCCTGCCGGCGGTGAAGAGGACTACGTGGTGCTGCGCCACGAGGGCCCCGCCGTGCGTGACTTTGCTGCTGAGGGCTTTGAGCCCGCCGACCACCTGGCTCTAGGTGAAGGACTGGACATTATCGACGTGCGTCGCGGCGTTAAGGTTTCCGGCTCACGCTTCTACTTCTTAAAGGGTTGGGGTATGCGCCTGGAGCTGGCGCTGATGACCGCCGCCCTAGACACCGCCGTCGAGCACGGCTTCACCCCGCTAACCACCCCCACCCTGGTTACCCCCCAGGTTATGGGCGGCACCGGTTTCCTGGGTGCACACAGCGACGAGATCTACTACCTGCCCGCCGATGACCTGTACCTAACCGGCACTTCTGAGGTGGCCCTGGCCGGTTACCACACTGACGAGATCCTGGATCTAAGCGCCGGCCCCAAGCGCTACATGGGTTGGTCCACCTGCTACCGCCGCGAAGCTGGCGCAGCCGGTAAGGACACGCGCGGCATTATCCGCGTTCACCAGTTCAACAAGGCCGAGATGTTCTCCTACTGCCGCCCTGAGGACGCCGCAGATGAGCACCAGCGCCTGCTGGCCATGGAAGAAGAGATGCTGGCCAAGGTTGAGCTGCCTTACCGCGTGATTGACACCGCCGCCGGCGACCTGGGCTCCTCCGCCGCCCGCAAGTTCGACTGCGAGGCTTGGCTACCCACCCAGCAGCGCTACATGGAAGTCACCTCCACCTCTAACTGCACCACCTTCCAGGCCCGCCGCCTAGGCATCCGCGAGCGCCGCGAGAACGGCACCAGCCCCGTGGCCACCTTGAACGGCACCTTGGCCACCACTCGTTGGATGGTTGCGATTTTGGAGAACCACCAGCTGCCGGACGGCTCCGTGCGTGTGCCTGAAGGCCTGCGTCCTTACCTGGGCGGTCTGGAGGTTATTGAGGCTCCCGCCGGCGCATGAGCAAAATCGCCGCTTCCGGCATGCCTATCACCCCTGAGGGTGAGTTGAGTGCTGCGGCCGCTGCTGCGCGCGCTAATCCGCTTGACGACGCCGCTTTTGGCGCTGCTGTAGCGGCCATGCGCGCCCAGTTGGAGGCTTGGGCTGGGCGTGCCGGAGGCTCGACTTCTGCCGCACCTGCGACGACGGCGCCTGCCGGCCCTGCTGCGGCTGCGGGCTCTGCGGCTAGCAGCGCGGCGTCGCCCGCCAATGCGAGCTCGGCGGCTACGAGCTCAGCCCTGCCGCCGCTTAACCGCTCCACCCTGCTGGCTTTGGATATTGACGGCACCATTTTGGATATTAACGGCGAGGTGCCCCCGCGTACTCGCGCCGCCGTCGTCGCTGCTGCCCAGGCGGGTGTGCAGATAGTCCTAGCCACTGGGCGCGGTATTGAGGCGGCCCTGCCAGTGGCGGATTTCCTGGGGCTAACCCGGGGCTGGATGGTGTGCGCCAACGGTGCGTTGACGGTGCGTCTGGACCCCAAGCTGAAGGGCACGGTGTCTTTGCCCGGCGGCTACGAGATCACTAATTCGGTTACTTTTGACCCCACCACCGCCATTGGGCGTCTGCATCAGGTGCTGCCTGAGGCTATTTTCGCGGTGGAAATGCCGGGCCGGGGCTTTTTGACCAGCGCCGACTTCCCGCCTGGGGAGCTGATTGAGAACACCACCACGGTGCCGCTGGAGCAGCTGTCGAGCCAGCCGGTTAGCCGCGTGATTGTGCGCGCCCCGGGGATGGCACTGGCTGATTTTGAGGTGGCGGTGCGTAGCGCCGGGCTGCACGCGGTGGAGTATGCCATTGGTTGGACGGCTTGGCTGGACGTCAACGCCGCCGGGGTGTCTAAGGCCAGTGCGCTGGATGCTTTGGTTTCTGGCTTGGGGGTTAAGCACACGGTTGCTATGGGCGACGGCGCCAATGACTTGGAGATGCTGCGTTGGGCTGACCTGTCGGTGGCTATGGGTAGCGCCCCTGCGCGCGTCAAAAACGCCACCAGCGTAGTCACCGAGCCGGTGTGGCATGAGGGGGCGGCTATCGTCTTGGCGGCTCTGTCCCGCTAAACCCGCTTTGAGCTGGTTGTAGACTATAACCAGGACTTAGCGAAGGAGCTTTATGCGTGCCGGCACCTATATCAAGTACGTCGCTACTTGCCTCCCCACTGCCCTGATTGGCATCGGCATTTTTCTGGCTATTTTCCGCGCCAACCCACACCTGGGCCTCTATAGCGGCATTGCCGCGCTGATCGTGTGGGGGCTGACTATGGCGGGCTTGGCGCGAGCCTTGCAGGAAGTGGGCGGCCTAGTGAAGGTGGGGGACGACGTCGTCGCCAAAGCGGACCAGGCCAAAACCAGCGCCCCAGGCAAAACCAAGGCCGCCCCAGGCAAAACCAAGGCCGCCCCGGGCAAAACCAAGGCCGCCCCAGGCAAAAGCGAAGCGGCCTTGAATGGCAGTTGGTTTAAACGCCGCGAGCGCGGTTTCCCACGCTGGCTGCCTTACCTATTTGACCTGGTAGCAGCCATTCCGACGGCGGCAGGGCTGGTAGCGGGAGTGGCTTTCTTTAGCGGACAGAACGCTTCCCTGACCACTATGGCGGCCCTAATGCTGACCTGCATCCTGTACGTGTCCTGGCGTCAGCAGGCCTTCAAAACCCTCTAGCGCCAGGGTTAGAACTTCACCTCACGCTGGCTGGCCGTGGCCGAGTAGATCTGCTTGCCGGCGCGCCACGAGCCCAGCACCGGCGCACCAAAGCTGAGCGCGTGGAACCAGTCGGGGGCGTCAAGCATGATGAAGTTGGCGCTGTTACCCACCGCGATGCCGTAGTCGCTTAGGTGTAGGGTGCGCGCGGCGTTGTGGGTGATGAACTTGTAGGAGTTGAGAATTTCGCTCCGCGACATCATCTGCGTGGTGTAGAGCCCGTTAAACACCACGTCACGCAGGTTGCCCGTGCCCATAGGGTTCCAGGGGTCCTCAATGTCGTCTTGACCGAAGGAAACGTTGATGCCGGCGTCGGTTAGTTCCTTGACGCGGGTGATGCCTCGACGCTTGGGGTAGGTGTCCATGCGGCCTTGCAGGTGGGTGTTGACCAGCGGGTTTGACACAAAGTTAAGACCGCTAAGTTTTAGCAGCCGCAGCAGGCGGATGAAGTAAGCATTGTTGTAGGAGTGCATGGCGGTGGTGTGGGAGGCGGTGACGCGCTCGCCGATACCGGCCTCTAGGGCGCGGGTGGCTAGGGTTTCTAGGCCGCGTGAGGCTTCGTCGTCGATTTCATCGCAGTGCACGTCCATGAGCAGGTCAAACTCTTGGGCTAGCTCCACCGCATAGTTCAGTGATGACACCGAGTATTCGCGGGTGAATTCAAAGTGCGGGATGGCACCAATGCAGTTGACCCCCATTTGGGCGGCGCGACGCATTAGTTGGCGCCCGTTGGGGAAGGATTCGATGCCTTCTTGCGGGAATGCCACGATCTGCAAGGTGATGGTGTCGGCAATTTCTTCACGCAGGTCGATTAGGGCGTGTAGGGCGGTCAGTTCGGGGTCGGTGACGTCCACGTGGGTGCGCACGTACTGCACGCCGAAGCTGGCTTGCTGGCGGATTGCGGCCAGGGCGCGCTCGTGGGCATCGGCGTAGGTGAGCGACTTTTTGCGTTCGCTCCACACTTCGATGCCTTCAAATAGCGTGCCGGACTCGTTGTAGCGCGGCTGCCCGCTGGTTAGCGCCGAGTCTAGGTGCACGTGGGATTCAATGTAGGGCGGTAGCACTAGCCGCCCGCCGCCGTCGACGATCTGCTCCCCGCCCTGCGCTTCTAGGCCCGCCTCAAGCTGCGCAAACTTGCCGTCCTTGATGCGGATGTCGGTTAGCTGGGGGGCGTTTTCGATGCGTACGTTTTTAATCAGTAAGTTCATTTTCTTCCCTTTCGTTGGTTTTTAGGGCCGACGACGCCGCCCGGTCTGTGGGGACGACGTCGCCGTTTAGTTGGGCCTAGCCCCGACCAGAGCGGGCCGGGCAGGCATCCCAAGCCGAGCCGGCGCCCCAAGCCGAGCCGGCGCCCCAAATCGGGGCGCCGTCTGTAGCCCCGGCTAACTTGCAGCCCTGGCCACTGGCGCAGCCGAGCCAGCACAGTTACAGGTCTTGCGGCTCACCCACAGTGAATTCCAGGCCCAGGGCGTGCTCCAGGGCCATCCCACCCAGGTACACCACCACCGTGGTCACCATGGCGTTAATGGCGGGAATACCTAGGTCTTTAACAAACCAACCCACCAGGGCCCCGGCCAGGATAGACAGCACCGGCACCCACTTAAAGGCCACGATCCCGGCGCTGTAGGAGCGGCGTCGGGCAAAGTAATCCACGATCAGGACCGTGCCCACGGGCGGCAAAGTAGCGTTCAAAATGTTGAGCCAACCCACAAAATTGTCGTACAGCCACAGGGCAGCTAGTGTGCCCAGGATGCCGGCCACCAGCACCAGCGGCTTCTTGGGGATCTTGGTGATGTTGGCGTAACCCAAACCGGTGGTGTACAGGGCGTTGTTGTTTGTGGTCCAAATGTTGGCGCCCAGCACCACAATGGCGGGAATGGCCAGGCCCTGGGCGATCATCACGTAGAAAATGTCGTCTTTGCCGGTAAACGCGCCGCCTACCGCACCGAAAGAGAACATCAGGGTGTTACCCAGGAAGAAAGCCACCACGGTGGTGATCACGGCGGAGGAGGTGGATTTAGCGAAACGGGTGAAGTTAGGGGTGGCGCTACCGCCCGAAACGAAGGAGCCCACCACTAGGCCCACGGCGCTAACCACGCCCATACCGGTGCTTTTAGCGAAGATGGCAGACAAGCCACCGCCGTCGGCAGTAGCAGTAACCATAGAGTAGGTGCCCAAAATAGCGATCAGGGGCACAGAAATGAACGAAACAATCTCAATTGCTTTAATGCCGTAGTAGGCGCTGGCGGTCATCAACCCACCAGCAATAATCACAATCACCCACACGTTTACGTGCAGCAGCTCGGCGGTGGGTTTAGCAAACATGGCCACGCCCACGCCAAACCAGCCCATTTGGGTCAGGCTGATCAGGGCTGAGGGTAGGAATGAACCTTTAGTTCCAAAGGTGCGCTGAGACATCAAGTCAAAGCTCAAACCGGTTTTCGCGCCGATATAACCCAGCGCACCGGTGTAAACCGCCAAAATTGCGCCGCCAATAAGCACAGCCAGGATGTAGCCGTTTAAATTTAGGCCCTGGCCGAGTTTGGCGCCCACACTCATAGAGGCGGAGAAGAAGGTAAAGCCCAACATAACAAAACCGACGGCCCAAAATGACCGTCGGCTTTTTGTAGGAACAGCTTCGAAGGAATAGTCTTCGTCAATGGCACTAGAGTGCTGGGAAATGAGTGCGTCTAGATCTTGTGCAGAATTTGCCGCGTCAGCAGCTGCCGCGCTGGATGCACCGGAACCGGGTGCACCGGAACCGGCAGACGCACCGGAGCTGGGGGCGCCAGAACCGGCAGACGCACCGGAGCTGGATGCGCCGGGAGATGATGAGGCTGCGGCCGGGTTGTGGCCAAAATGAGACGAGCTCATGGGTTTCCTTCCAAAAGGTAGCCAAAATCCACGGTAGGTTACTGGTTCAATTTAGGCTGATTCAAGGCCTTAGGCACTAAAGCTTGTCAAATGTGCATAAAGCTACTTTCTGCAATGGTTTTGACGGTAGGCTGTGGCTAGCAGGCGCCATAGTGGGTGCTGCTCAAGCTTGCTGCCTTGCTGCCTTGTTGCCTTGGTGGCGCTTTTCAGCCCACGCACGCCCGCTAAGGCAAGAGCCGCTAGGCAAATATTTATCTGTACCAGGAGGCCGCGATGGCGCTGCAATGGATTGGTTCCCCCGAACACACCCGCTGGTTGGGTCAGCACACTCAGGCTTTGCTGGATTTTGCGCGCCGTAGCCGGGTGCCCGGTGGTTTTGGCTGGATCGGTCCCGACGGCGTCGTTGATTCTTCCCGACCTGTAGAGCTGTGGATTACTGGGCGCATGACCTACGTGTTTAGTGTGGGCGTGCTGTTGGGTGTACCCGGATGCCGGCGCTACGCCGACCATGGGGTGCAGGCGTTAACTAACGCGTTTTGGGATGAAACCAATGGGGGCTGGTTTAGCGCCATTGAGGGTGAGCTAGATGAGGACGGCCATGGCCGCCCAGCCCCCGGTTTTACCCGTAAAGAATGCTACCAGCACGCTTTTGTGCTACTGGGGGCAGCTACGGCCCTAGCGGCGGGGCGTCCAGGGGCGGCGGCCCTGCTTAAGCGAGCTCTGGAGGTGCATGAGCGTTACTTCTTTGACCACTCCCAGTCCATGCCCACCGAGTCTTATGCCCTAGATTTCACTGACCCGGAGGATTACCGGGGTATTAACGCCGCCATGCACACGGTGGAGGCCTACCTGGCTATTGCGGACGCCACCGGTGATGACCGTTGGCTGGAGCGCGCCCTGGGGATTGTGGACTTTGCTATTAACCAGCAGGCCCGCGCCCACGGCTGGCGTATCCCTGAGCACTACAGCACCACTTGGGTGCCGGATCCTGACTACAACATTGATGAGGTAGCCCATCCCTTCCGCCCCTTTGGTATCACCCCCGGTCACGGCCTGGAGTGGGCTCGCCTGACAGTGCAGTTGCGGGCGGCCTTGCAGGAGGTTGGTTTGGAGGCGCCGGCTTGGATGCTGCCGGCTGCTTTGGAGCTGTTTACCCGTTCGCGCGCTGATGGTTGGAATCGCGACGGCGCCCCTGGCTTTGTTTACACCGTTGATTTTGTGGGCACACCGGTGGTGCACGAGCGTATGCACTGGGTGGCTTGTGAGGCCATTAGTGCCGCAGCTGCCTTGCACTGTGCGCTAGTTAACGAGCCAGTGCCGTTGGCCGCTAAGGCCACCAGCATGGCCTATTTGGAGCACGCCTACCGCAGCGCTTGGGATTACTGTGAGCAATACATTATTGGTGGTGGCGACCCCTTTACCCGCGCCGAGATTGACCCGCAAAATGCGCCATTAGCCCAGGCCGGGGCCTGGGTGCATGAGCTAGATCAGGCCAACCAGCCCTCCACCCGCACCTGGGCTGGCTACCCGGATATTTACCACGCCTTGCAGGCCACTTTGATTCCGCGCGTGCCGGTGTGGCCGGTACTACCCGGCGCACTGCGAGATGGCCTGTTAGACCGTTAGTAGTGCGTGATAAAGTTACGCGTGCTGACCGCCGGAAACGCATAAGGATCTGTGGCGTTTGTGGAGGTCCAGCTGGAGAGGTGACAGAGCGGCCGAATGTGACGGTCTTGAAAACCGTTGTGTCTGCAAGGGCACCAGGGGTTCGAATCCCCTCCTCTCCGCCGGCCGGTTTAAAAATCGCTTTGCTAGAGAGAGATTTTTAAGCTAGGCTTAGTCGCGGTCGTTGACCGTTTGGAGACGTCGCATAGTGGCCTAGTGCGCCTTCCTGCTAAGAAGGTTGAGGTTGATAGCCTCTCGCGGGTTCAAATCCCGCCGTCTCCGCCACCAAACCCCGCCGAGGCGGGGTTTTTTATTACCTCGGGCAGCCGTTTCCCTGAGTTGCCCAGGCCATCCAAGCTGGCGCCGTCGTCCTCACCACCGCCTCGTCAGCTGGGCTTTTAGGGGTTATAGGACAAAACGTGTTGGTTTTGTGGTGACTTTTCGGCTTTTTGGTGCGGAAAAATCGGTATTGAAGTTGGTGGGAGCCAACTTGAAGGATGGACAAAACGTGTTGGTTTTGTAGCGACTTTTCGGCTTGCTGGTGCGGGAAAATCCACATTGAAGTTGGTTGTTTCATCGTGGGGGTATGAATACCCCCAAATGCCCGGCGTGCGGGCGAGTGATGACCAGGTATGGGCACTCAGCGTCAGGGGCGCAGCGATGGCGCTGCTCCCTGTGCAATATCAGCCAGGTTAGCCGCATTAATTCCACGGCCAAGCATCTTGATGTGATGTGTCCCGGGTATTGGGGCAGTACGGCCGCACAGGTGGCGGTATTAACCCCTTGACGCGCAGCTAAACCCTACGAGTGGAGTATGGGCACCCCCGCCTACCCCACCACCTATCGGGTTAACGTGCGCATCGTGGGGCCCAGGGGGCCACCTGTCGGGTTAGCAGCGACAGTCGCTGTGTTTGTGCGGGTGCCCGTGTAGACAATCCGTGCCGACGAGGCGTGAGGCGAGAGTGGCTGGCGCCGTGGGAGCCTTGGCGCGACAACCTCGAGGAGATCCCCAGTGAGCCTCGTAGCGTGCGCTCGTGGATAGGTAACGATGTCATGGATAGGTTATGACGACGCAGATAGCTTAGTAACCTATCCGCAAGCGCCTAGCCTATCCGCAAGCGCCTAACCTATCCGTGAACGCCTCCTCCTGGTAGTTCTCGCAGGGGGACACCTACTGTCCTGACGCGCGCTCAACACGCATCTTTGTCCCACCAACCGATGCTGGTGTCAAAGAGGTAAATGCGTGTTTTATGGCGGCGCGTAGGTGTAAAATTAATGTCATGAGGTGGATGACAAAATCAACGTGGATGCGCATCCTCGTGCTGGCGTGTGGGTACATGGCTACATCGGGGATCTGGTTCGGCGTCAACCAGCTCGCCGATATAGACGATGGCAGCAAAGCCCTCGCGTTCACGATCCTTTTCATTGCGCTGCCGCTCATCGCGATCATCGTTGCCGCGTGGGATGGCGTGAAGGAGGGCTTCAGTCTCCTCTGGTTCGTCGCTCCCTTTGTGTGCTTCCTGGTGCCGATGTTCCTGTTTTTCAACGTCAGTGCGCTCTACCTCGGCGGCTTCTACGCAGTGTTCGGCATCATCGCGAATGCCTTGGGAGCGTTTGTTCGACGTTCCAGTGCGCGCTAACGTGCGATTGTTCGACTCACCCAGCCCAGGCCTCGTCGGGAGTTGTCGTGGATGGGGGTCCGAGCCGGGGGAGGGGCCCTGTGGACGGTTGATGTGTGGGTCTTGGTGACCTGTTGTCGCTGAGATGTGTGTGAACGCGCCTTTGGATACCCCCGGGGGTATTATTGGAGTCTGTCGAAGAAAACCCGTCCTTGAGCCAGAAAGTGAGCCGAACATGCGAGTAGTTGTTGTCGGAGGAGTCGCAGGTGGCATGAGCGCGGCGGCGCGCCTGCGCAGGCGCGACGAGGGCGCCGAGATCATCG
>ERZ772912.320-NODE-320-length-22170-cov-3.937915_pt1 | contig 22170 bp, 21 predicted proteins | sample MGYA00512119_ERZ772912 | MGnify/ENA primary metagenome ERZ772912 (study PRJEB29015, sample SAMEA2738048) | human oral metagenome | biome: human oral; feature: human-associated habitat; material: saliva | place: China | collected 2230 ...
CCCATCATCTTCTCTACTTCTGGCTTGCTGCGGTTCCAGTTTTCGGTACTAAAGACGTACGCGCTGGCGTAGCGCACACCTTGGGCCAGCACTTCCAGCAGGACTTCCTTCAGCTGGTTGTAGCCGGCCAAGTGGCCTTCGTAGGTGGGCAGGCCGTGGGCACGGGCCCAGCGGCGGTTACCATCGACGATAAAGCCAATGTGGCGTGGTACGGTGGGTTGCTCAGTCTGTGCCATGGCTATACCGTTAGGATTTCCTTTTCTTTGGCCTTAAAGGTCGCGTCAATCTGGGCCTGAATATCAGCCATAATCCGGTCGATTTCTTTTTCGACACGCTTTAAATCATCCTCGGATAGTTCCTTGGCTTCCTTCATGGCTTTGGCATCCTTCAGCGCATCCTGGCGAATGGTACGCAGGGCAATGCGTGCGTCCTCTACCTTGTGGCTGGCGGTTTTTACCATCTGCTTGCGGCGCTCTTCTGTCAGGGGCGGCACTGGCACGCGCACCACGCGGCCGTCATCGCTGGGGTTAAACCCAAGTGACTGGTTAGCCCGAATTGCCGCGCTAATGGCGGCAATATTGCTCGGGTCAAATGGGGTTACCAGCAGCATCTGGGCTTCGGGCGCGGTGACATTCGCAACTTGGTTCAGTGGCATCATGGTACCGTACGCTTCTACCTCAACACCATCAAGCATCCCCGCGTGGGCGCGGCCAGTGCGCACCTTTTTCAGCTCATCCTCAAAGTGGCTCACCGCCTGGCGCATTTTTGCCTCGTAGGTATCGGTATCAAACATCCGTCGTCCCCGTGCCTATTCGCTTACACCAAGTTCGATGCGCTTAAACTGGCCAACCACGATATTTTCGCCTAGCTTGGCCACCGCTGCCTTGATATGCTCCTCAACCGTGTGGCTGTCATCCAGAATATACGCCTGGGCCATCAGCACCTGCTCGGCAAAGTGCTTCTTCAGCTGGCCTTCAACAATCTTGGCAGCCATTTCAGCTGGCTTGCCCTCGGCTTCAATTGCGGCTAGCTTTTCGGCCTTAACGCGCTCGTATTCCTCGGTTGGGATATCAGCCTCGGTTGCGTAGCGTGGGTTCATGGCAGCAATCTGCATCGCAAGCTCGTGGGCTAGTTGCTTAAAGTCATCCAGGCGGGCTACAAAGTCCGTCTCGCAGTTAAGCTCTAGCACTACACCAATACGGCCAGAGTGCACATAGCTTTCGATGATACCTTCGCGGGCTTCGCGGTCGCTCTTCTTTTCGGCGCGGGTCAGGCCCTTTTTGCGCATGGCTTCAAGCGCCTTATCAAAATCACCATCGGCCTCTACCAGGGCCTTTTTAGCATCGGTCAGGCCAACGCCGGTTAGTTCCTTTAGCTTTTTAATATTCTCTAGGCTTACGCTCATTCTATAGCTCCTTTATTTGGCTTCTTGTGTTGGTGTTTTATCGCTTGCGCCGGCGCCTTCGCTGGCAGCCTGGCTACAGTAGCCAAGCAGCAGTTCAAGGCCCTTAATGGCGTCGTCGTTAGCAGGGATGACGTAATCGATCAGCTCTGGGTTGACGTTGGTATCAGCAAATGCCACTACCGGGATGTTCAGCGTCTTGGCTTCTTTAATGGCGTTGGCATCTACAATTGCATCGGTAACCACAATGGCGCCGGGGCGGCCACGTAGCTCTTTAATACCACCGTACTTTTCGTTCAGAGCATCGATTTCTTCCTGGAAGCGCTGCACCTCAAGCTTGTTGTAGCGCTTTTCGAGGTCGCCACTGGCCATACGCTTTTCGAGGTTCTTTAGCTTTTTGATCTGCTGGTTAATAGTGCTGGCGTTGGTCAGCATACCGCCAATCCAGCGCTCGGTTACATAGGGCTGGTTAGCAGCTTCGGCGGCGGCCTTTACCACTGCCTTAGCCTGCTTTTTGGTGCCAACAAACAGCACTTGCTTACCATCAGCGGTGACGCTCGTTAGGAATGGCAGGGCTGTCTCGAGTGCCTCCACCGTCTTAACGAGGTCTATAATGTGGCTATCCTGGCGCTTGCTGTGAATATAGGGCGCCATCTTAGGGTGCCAGCGGCTTGTTTTATGCCCAAAGTGAACACCAGCTTCGAGCAGAGCTTTAATATCAACCGTTACGGCCATAGGTATATACTCCTTATGCTTTGCCCCGGGGCGCAGCCTGCGTTGCACGGTAGGTGCCGGGCAGGAGTGAGCGCGCCTGCACCGGGCTGCCAATGTGGCAGCGGGCACGGGGCTGTTTCGTTATGTTAGTAGGTACCCCCGTAGTATACCACACCCATACCATACAAGAAAAGCGGCAACCGCCGGCTGTGCATGGTAACTCACGTGTTGTGAGCAGCACAGCGTTTGGTTGCCGCGAGGTGAGGAATTTTAGCTAAAGCTATAGGCCTTCTTGCGGGCCTTTTTTTCCTGTTCGTTGATCCGATGCCACTGGCCCACTGTTGCTACAGTGAGCAACAATGTGCCCTGGACTGTACCGGCGAAAAACGCCGGTACGCTGTCCGGTGGGTTTTGGCCGATCAGCGCAAAAAACAGGCCTACGCCAGTCAACCATACTGGCAGGAAGACACAACCAGCCCCCCACCCGACTGCAAGCTTAGTATAAGCACTAAGCTTACTATTGTGGGCTAGCAGCCCATAGCTGAAAAATACAATAAATGGGGAAATAATCCCCACCAAACACCAACACAAGACAAACGTGTTGATATCGATTGTAATATTGATAGCACGAAGGCCATTCATGACAAAATTCCTTTCGGAAGGTGCAACCGGCCCCACTGTGGGGCCAAAATATAATATTGGTCGCACAAGTGGATACGGTCAATACAATGTATACCAAATTTTTGCCGCGCCGTCAAACTTTGACAAACCACCCCCTAGCTGCTATGCTGGTACAGATATGAAGAGCAGTTTACACCCACAGGATTACCGGCCTGTCGTATTTAGCGATGAGGTCGCCGGGTTTGCCTTTTTGACACGTTCAACGGCGCAAACCAAAGAAACAATTACTTGGGAAGATGGCAACACCTACCCGCTGGTAAAGGTGCATATTTCGAGCGCCTCGCACCCCTTCTTTACCGGTGAAGAGAAGATTATCGACACCGAAGGCCGCGTTGACCGGTTTAAGGCACGCATGCAAAAGGCCGCCGAGCAAAAGGCCGCCCTGGCGAACAAGGCCAAGAAAGCCGCTGCCGAGCGTAGCAAAAAGGCCGAGCAGGCTGAGCAGGCCTAGGCCCCACCATCCTTACCTACACACCCCGCTGGCAGTATCGGCGGGGTTTTGTATTACTACCCCCCTACCCCTACGGCAGGCGCCAATCCACCGGCGAGCGGCCATGGCCTACCAAAAACTGGTTGGCGCGGCTAAAGGGCCGGCTACCAAAAAAGCCGCGGTGGGCCGATAGCGGCGATGGGTGCGGGCTGCTGATTTTACCATGCCGGGGGTCGGTTATGACCCGGCCGACCTTTTGGGCGTGCGCACCCCACAGGATAAACACCAGTGGCTGCGGGTGGTCGTTCAGCAGGCTAAGCACCTGCTGGCTAAATTCCAGCCAACCAAGCCCAGCGTGGCTACCAGCCTTGCCGCGCTCCACGCTCCAGCTGGTGTTCATTAGCAGTACCCCCTGGCGGGCCCAGGGCTCCAGGTAGCCACTGGTGGGCAGCGGCAGGCCGGTGTCGTCCACCAGCTCGGTAAAGATATTAGCCAGGCTCGGCGGCAGCGGCACACCTGGCCGCACCGAAAAGCTCATGCCGTGGGCCTGGCCGGGGCCATGGTACGGGTCCTGGCCAATAATAACAACCTTGGTGCTTGCCAGCGGGCAGGCAGCAAAGCAGCTAAACATATCCTGCCGGGCGGGGTAGATAGCCTTGGTGCGACGCTCGGCGTCAACGGTGTTCATCAGGCGCCGGAAATATGGCTGCTCGGCCTGGGCCTCAACAAACTGGCGCCACGTAGTATACATAATCCTATTAAACCATATACCAGACCAGGGCGCGACCCCACCGGGTGCCTCAGCCCGCCACATGCCGCCGGCCCACCAGGGGTGCTCGGGGCCAGGGCTGGTGTGCTATAATAGGGGTACTTATGCCACAAATTACCCTCAACCAAGCCAAACTTGCTGCTGAGCGCGCTGAGCTGGCCGACTTTTTGGCCCAACCGAACGCCTACAGCAGCCCGGATTTTAGTGCCAAAAATAAGCGCTTTACCGAGCTAGAAACCCTGCTGGGCGTTGCTGCCAAACGCGATAAACTGCGCACCACCATTGCCGGGGCCAAGGAGCTGATTGCCGCTGGCGGCGAGCTGGCGGAGCTCGCCAAGGATGAACTCGCCGAGGCCGAGGCGGAGCTAGCCACGCTTGAGGACGAGCTCTTTATTATGCTGACCCCGAAGGACCCGAATGATGGCAAAAACTTGATTATGGAAATCCGGGCCGGGGCTGGTGGTGATGAAGCCAGCTTGTTCGCGGCCGAGCTCTACCGTATGTACCTACGCTACTGCGAGACCCACGGCTTTAAAACGGAACTCATGAGCGAATCGCCCAACGACGCCGGTGGCTACAAGGAGGTTGTCTTCCGTATTGCTGGCGATAGCCCGTATGGCGTGCTCAAGTTTGAATCCGGCGTGCACCGTGTGCAGCGCGTGCCAGCCACCGAAAGCCAGGGGCGCGTCCACACCAGTACCGTCACCGTGGCGGTCCTACCAGAGGCCGAAGAAACCGATATTACCATTCACCCAAACGATATCAAGGTTGATGTCTTCCGTAGTGGCGGCCATGGCGGCCAGAGCGTCAACACCACCGATAGCGCCGTGCGTATTACTCACCTACCAACCGGCCTGGTGGTTACTAACCAAGACGAAAAATCCCAGATTAAGAATAAAGAAAAGGCCATGAGCGTGTTGCGCAGCCGCCTGCTACAAGCCACCATCGAAGCCGAGCAAGCTAAGCTCACGGCCGAACGCCGCAGCCTGATTGGCTCGGGCGACCGCAGCGAAAAGATCCGCACCTATAATTTCCCGCAAGACCGCATTACCGACCACCGGATTGGCTATAGCCGCAGCGGCATCCCCCAAGCGATGGATGGCCGGATTGATGATTTGACCGAAAAGCTCCAGGCCTACGAGCGCGAGCTGGCCGCCCAGAATGCCAGCCAGTAATACCCCCAGTAACATCCTAGGGGTAGTAACCATGGCTGATTGGCTGGCTCGTGCCCAGGCTAGGCTTGCCGATGCCGGCGTGCCAAGTGCCCGACTGGATGCCGAGCTACTCCTATGCCACGCCGCGGCGCAGCAGCGCACCTGGCTGCACGCCCATAGTGATGAACCACTGGCGGCGCACGTCCTGGCCGCGGCCGATGCCATGCTTAGCCGCCGCACCCAGCGCGAGCCGCTGGCTTATGTGGTTGGGCATAAAGAATTCTACGGCCGCGAATTTACCGTCACGCCAGATGTCCTGATCCCCCGCCCCGAATCCGAAACCATACTCGAGCTCCTGCTGGCCGCTGGCCTGCCAGCCGCGCCGCATATTATTGACGTTGGCACCGGAAGCGGTGTGCTGGGTATTACGGCGGCACTAGAGCTACCTGGCAGCCAAGTAACACTGCTTGATATTAGCCCCGCTGCTCGGGCGGTGGCAGCTGCAAATGCCCGCCGGCACGGGGCGTGGGTGCGCACGCTACATAGCGACCTGCTGACTGACTACCCGCTTGAGCTCCCCCCAGCCGATGCCATTCTAGCAAACCTGCCCTATGTGGATGAGAGCTGGCCCGATACCAGCCCAGAGCTTGCGTATGAGCCCCGCCTGGCCCTCTACGCCAACCAAGGTGGATATGAACTCATCTTGCGGCTCCTGCACGAGGCAGCGGCCGTGTTGCAGCCTGGTGGCATCCTTCTGCTTGAGGCTGACGCCCGCCAGCATAGCACAATCCGTACCTACGCCCAGCGCACTGGCTGGCAGCCAGGCCCCATCCAGGGGCTGATCATACCCCTGACCCGGCGCGCACCCTAGGCATTCAGTACCTCATACACGCAAAACGAGCCCTAGCATACCTCCACGGCTCGTTTGTTGTGCCCACCTACCCGAATATACCGGCTAGAACCCCCAGGCGGAGTCTTCCTCGCTGCTTTCGTCGTCGTGATCCTGCTGCGACTGCTGGCGGCGCGGCTGCTGGCCAAACTGGCTGCCACCAGTGTACTGCGCTAGGGTCACCTCCATGGTTTGCTCCTTGCCATCGCGTAGCACGCTCACGCGTACGCGCTCGCCGGGCTGGTACTGCGACACCAGGCTGCTGACGCTCTGGCTGGCCTTCACCTCGCTATCGCCAATTTTGGTAATAATATCGCCTTCCTTAATACCCGCCTTCTGAGCTGGGCCGTTTGATTCCACCGCTGGCTGGTTACGCCCAGGCGTCACCAAAGCACCAGTTTTAACTGGCAGGCGGCGGCTCCGAGCCAGCGCCGGGGTGATCTCAACATAGTGCACGCCAAGGTACGGGCGCATTACCTTGCCCTTTGCCAGCACGCCCTTCAGGATGCCTTTCACCGAATTAATCGGGATGGCAAAGCCAATCCCCTGGGCGTCTGCCACAACCGCGGTGTTAATACCAATCACCTGGCCGCTGAGGTTAATCAGTGGGCCGCCCGAGTTGCCGGGGTTAATGGCGCTATCGGTTTGGATCAGCCCCGTCAGCGACTCCATCTTGGATTCATCCTGCGCTTGGGCATTGACCGGCCGGCCCAGGCCAGAAATAATCCCGCTGGTTACGGTGTTCTGGTACTCCCCAAGCGAGTTACCAATCGCCACCACATTTTGGCCAATCCGGGCCGTCTGGGAGTTGCCGATTTCTGCCGGGGTCAGTTTGCCAGCGTTATTAACCTTCAAAAAAGCCACGTCGTTAAGCGGGTCGGTACCCACCAGGCGGACGTCATCGTAAATTGTGCCGTCAGACGTCGTCACCTCAAACAGGCTGGCGCCATCCACCACGTGCTTATTCGTCACAATATAGCCATTGTGGCTAACGATAATACCCGTGCCGGCCCCTTGGGTGGCCTGGCGAGTACGGGCATTGCGCGACTGGGCAGCGATCGATACCACGCTCGGCGAAACCTTTTCGGCCGCGGCGGCCACGCGGTTTTCTTCGGCGCTACTGACGCGGTTGCCATCATCCTTAGCAAAGTTACCACTCGCCGGCGTGGTTTGCTCGGCGCTGTGCCAGCCCTGCAGCACCGTGTAGGTAAACCATGTACTAAGCGCCCCACTGGCAACTGCCAGCAGCACCAGGCTTACAATTAGCTTTTTGGGCATGCGCACATGGGCCGCCTGGGCTGGTGGTTGCGATTCACTCTGGGGCGGCACTGCTGGCATCGCAGCTGGTGGCTCGGTGGTAGTGGGCGTTTCTGGTGGGACTGACTCCTTGGCAGGCTTAGGCTTAGAGGCCTTGGTTGCCTTGGTAGATGCGGTCGGCGCTGGGGCCGGAGTGCTTGGCTTTTTCGAGTCGGCAGATTTCTTCACGCGCGTTAGGTCTCCTTACGTGGTTATGCTATATAATAGTTTGATTTGGGTAGAGCCCTGGCCCAGCTGAGCTAACGAAGAGCACCAGCACCAGCACAACTACTGTGCACGCAATAACTGGTACGCTAACACGGGGCTGGCTAAAGCTGGCCTTGGCGATGATCGTTTGGTATAAGCGCTCGGCAATCACACCCACACACAGGGCAATGATCGCCATTTGTGGCAGCATAAAGCCCCCAAGCAGGCTCAGGCCATAGCCAATATTCCAGTGGTAGGTTACCCAGCCAAGCTCCGCCAGCACCAGCGCAAAGACGCTCGCAAGCAAGCTGTAGTGCTTATCGTCCGCTGCTACCAGCACGTGCCGGGCTGCACCATATCCCATACCAAGGTAAAAGATAATCGTAGCGATTTGGCCAATATCGTGCGAAAAGGCTGCCAGCGCCCAGGAGCCAATAAACAGTGCCGTGCCCGCCTGTACTTTGCTTGCCAGTGCCCGCGTGCGGGGTTTAATCACTACCAGCCACAGGGCAAAGAAGATAGACACACCTACCTGTAGCCACAGGGTGTGCGAGCTACCACTCCCCGCTGCCAGGTATAGTAGTGCCACCACGCCAAAGCCAACGGTAAAGTCCACCAGGTTAGCCAGGATATTAACCCGCCAGTAGCGCCAGCGCACAGCAAACACGCGCCACTTACTGAGCATAATTAGAATCAGTGCAATTTCGGCCCGCTGGCCCACATACATAGCCGCAAATACCATGCACACCAGTGCTAAGTTGAGCGCAATGTGCATTAGGTCGCCAAATATATTACGGCGGCGGCTGGTTTGTAAAAACTCCATATGCTTATTGTACCATACCTTGTGCTATCTGCGCGCCCACACCCCTACTGGCCACCAACGGTTAACTCCTTGCCCACGATCACCACAAACTTGGTTTCGGCAGTGGTAGTAACCGGTGGCTTGGTGGTTTCTACCGTGGTGCCATAGAGCTGCTGCAGCTTCTTCTTAGTGGCTTCGTTGCCCTCGCCAACCTGGTACACCTTGGCCTTGCCATAGTCACCAACCGGGGCATTACCAATTGCACCAACGGTAAAGCCTTTGGCCTGCAAATCATTCGCCACCAGCTGCGCCTTACCCGCAATACCAGAACCGTTGTAAATATCCACACGGGCACTCTCCTTGGTGAGTTCATTAGCCAATAGCTGCTTGGTAATATAGGCTTGCACCTTGGTGTAGTTAAACAGGCCCGCCACAGGCATCACGACGCTCTGGCCGGCGTGGTTACCATCGGTTAGCACAGCCTCGCCGTCCTTATCCAGCGCAATGGAGCGCAGTTTATCACCCTTGACCACATTGCCCAGGTCCACCAGGGTACGGACTTCCTTCTTTTCGAAGTTGGTGCGCAGGTTGCTACCAAAGGCATCCACCAGGCTCGTCACCTTACCGATATTGGCCAGCGTACCAGCGCTCAGGGCCTTTTCTTGCAGCGCACGGATGATCTTCTGCTGGTTGCGCTCGCGGTCAAAGTTACCACCAGGCAAGCCGTAGCCACCCTGGGCATTGCGGGCACGGGCCAGCGCCAGCGCATGGTCGCCATCCAGGTGGGCAACCTGGCCGTTCTTGTAGTAGACCATCTTACACTGGTAGTTACAGCGCCAGTCAAAGTTCGGGTCGTAAATACCCCGTGGGTCAGAGGTTTCAATCTTCACATCAACCCCACCAACGGCATTAACCGTATCCGATACCACCTTGTAGTTCAGGTGGGCATAGTACTGCACCTTCAGGCCCAGCACCTCGCCAACCTTCTTCTGCAGGGCTTCGGCGCCAGCGGCTTCGTTCTTGCCACTATTCGAGGCACACATATACACCGTGTTAATCTTGGCTTGGCGGCCAACGGCACAGGTGGTATCGAGCTTAACCCACAGGTCGCGCGGCACGCTGATCATCGCAGCGCTCTTTTTGTTTTGGTCGATGCTAAGCACCATAATCGAGTCAGTCAGCTCGGCGCCAGGGTGCTGGCCACCGTCACTATCCTCGCTGGTACCAAAAATCAAGATATTAGAGCGGCCGTTTTCGTCCATCTTAAGCTGGGCCTTCTGGGCAAAATCAAAAACACCCCCCTTAAAGACCGAGTCCGTCGCCAGTAGGGTTTTGGCAATAATATAGCCACCAATCCCCAACGCAACCAACAGCGCGGTAATAATAGACCATTTAATAATCTTCTTGCGCTTGGCAAGCTGCTCGGGCGTCTTGCGCTTTTTACCCCGTGGCTCGCCTGGGTTATTAAGATCTATCTGGGCGAGCGAGGCAGCGATATCATTCTGGTTAGAGCGATCAGCACGGCCCTTAGCGGGGCCAGGCTGGCGCTGCGCATTCGGTGCCTGGGGGCTACCCGGGCGGCGCAAACCAGGCTGGCCACCGGCAACCAAGCCTGGGGCAGCCGGCTGGTGTGCAGCCCGGCGGCGGTTAATAGCCACTGGCTGCGGCTGGGGTGCCTTGGTAAGGCCCGGCATTTTGGGCGGCATAGGTGGCTGCGGCGGTAGCTTACGGCGGGCTGGGCGCACCGTAACGGGTACGTGGTTCATGGGCTGCGGGTTATGGATACTACCACCAAGCGGCTGGCCGGCTTGGCCACCTGCCCGGTGTGGAGTGAATCCATCTATGGAAGAAGGTTGCTTGTTCATAATCTACTCTACCTATCATACAAAAAATCTGCGCCCATGTACACACACAAAATGCTTTTGCTACAACGTTTTACACAGGATTTTTACACACCGTTCTGGCCCCGGCCCACCCCACCGCGCGGCACAATAAACTTGACAGATAAGCGATATGTATATATCATCCTCTTTATCACCCTGCGTGTGTGCATTCACGCTGCGCAGTGTGTGCGGCCGGGCCCCAATGGGCTGGCTATCAGGTGCTGTTGCAACCGTTGTAGCAGTTGTACTTTGAGAGGGATAATATGATTGACCACGTTGAACTTTCAACACCCCAGCTAGTTGACCAGCTGGAAAAAACCAGCGAGGCCTCCACGGTTCGGTCGCTCGCGGCCGAACTCTGCGGAAGGATAAAACTCGCACAGGAGGCATCTGGCTCTCCTATGTGGGCGCTGGCGCAGGCCCACAAAGAAGTTCGTCTGATCGATATGATCAGCGACGATATGGGAGAGGAGGTACTTCTGGGCAACAGGCTGGTTGCAGCAGCGCTGCGCAACCATGCCGAGCACTACATTACAGCGGTGCTCGGGCGAGCCTGGGGGTGCCTTCTGGAAGCACTCGTAGACGCCGCGGCGCCTCTGGCGTTGGGCCATAAGGGCGCCTCTGATGGCACTCACATCGCCCAAATGGCACGCACCCCCATGCGGGTGCGCTTTGCCACTGGGCATCTCCTCCGGGCAAACGCCCTGGAGGAAACTGCCCAAAAGGTCGTTTCAGACCTTCAGGCTGATTACGGCCTGAGCCTGAACCCCTTCCGCACCGCTGGGGATCTACTACCCGTCGTACAGGAAGTCGTTAAGTGCCTCCGCCAGGCGCCGGTAGTCACCATTACCCACGACCCCGAAGACAAGGAAGGAGGTATCATAGAGGTCGCCATATCCCTCATGTAGCCCACAACCCCCGCTCATTGGCGGGGGTTTTCCTATTTGCAGTCAGGCCCGCCCACAGCGCCTGGCGTCTAAAACCGGCGCATTTTATTAAACGGCCAAAAGCGGAAGCTCACCGGGCCAACGATATCGTAGTACGGAATGGTGCCCAGGCCACTACGCGAATCATAGGAATAATCATTAATACGGTTATCGCCCGCTACAAAGAGCTCGCCCTTTGGCACCGTCATATCAACCTCGCCGCTGGTAGGCTGCTTGGGCTCGCCGTGGTTGTCATCATCCGGCCGAAAGCCGCTTGTGTGCTGGCGGTTGTACACGGTAATCACGCCGTTTTTTAGCACCACACGCTCGCCGGCAAAGGCAATCACCCGCTTGACGATATACTCGCCTGTGCCAGAGGTCGTGCCATAGGCTGGGTGCGGGTTTTTAAACACAATCACCTGGCCACGCTTGGGCACATAGGGCTGGCCCTGCAGGCTGGCGGCCGTCACCGGTAGGCGGTCAACAATCAAGCGGTCGCCCGTAAACATGGTGGCCTCCATACTTGGGCCCACCACCGAAAAACTGCGGAAGATAAAGGTATTGATAATGATCGTGCCGAGTGCTACAGCCAGCACGAACACAACAATGCCAATCACATCGCGCATGCCTTGGTGCCGCTGCAAAAACCGTGCGTTCATCTTGCTTAGTATAGCACACTGGCCCGGCTGCGGCTAGCACAGGGCCACGGCCCAGGCTCGGCTGCGTAGCCAGTAGAGTGCGGCCACTAGGCGCCCTTGCTCAGTAGCTCTTCGATGCGCCGCAGGTCATCTTCGTCTTTAAACCGGATGGTAATCCGCCCACTCCCCTTGCTGGTGCTGGTGATATTCACCGCCGCATCAAGCTGCCGTGCTAGGCGCTCGATATGCTGCTCGTAATCGGTGCTGGGCTGCGCCGCGGGTGCTGGGGTTGCCTGGGGCGGCTGCTTCTTCAGCTGGGCAATGTACTGCTCCACCGTGCGCGCAGACCAGCCGTCCTTGGTGATATTGGTACATAGCTGCAGCGCGGTGGATTCGGGCAGGCCAATCAGGGGCCGCGCCTGGCCTTCGGTAATTGTACCCGCCACAATCGCCTGCTGAATCTTCTTGGGCAGCTTAAGCAGGCGCAGCTTATTACTCACTGTACTGACGGACTTAACGCCCATGCGGGTGGCAATCATATCCAGCGTCATATTAAACTGATCGCGCAGCTTAAGGTAGGCCGTGGCAGTCTCGATAGCGCTTAGATCGCGGCGCTGCAGGTTTTCTATCAGGGAAAGCTCTAGCTGATGCTGAGCACTTAATGTGCGCACGATGGCTGGCACGTGGGTCAGCCCCGCCAACTGAGCGGCTCGCCAGCGGCGCTCGCCAGCTACGATGGTGTAGCGCACACCACTGGTATCACTCCCCTCATCGCTGCCATCTGGGCTGGTACTGCGCGGCACCACCACCAGTGGCTGCAAAATACCGTGTTCTTTAATTGAGTACGAAAGTTGTTCAAGCGCCTCTTTGTCGAAGGTGCGGCGCGGCTGGTTTGGGTCAGCTGCAATCTGCGCTACCGGCACGGTGCGCAGGTCGCTGACTTGCTCGTCCTGCTGCGAGGTCGGGTCAAAGGCTTCATCCAGCAGCTCGTCTGGTATCAGCGAACTAAACCCGCGGCCCAAACCATGTTTCTTTTTAGCCGACACGTTCTACTACCTCCTTGGCGACTGCCCTGTAGGCCCGGGCACCCTTGCTCCAGCGGTCATACTCGCCAATTGGCAGGCCGTGGCTGGGGGCCTCGGCAAGGCGAATATTACGCGGGATCGAGGCTTTAAATACCTTACCCGGGAAGTGCTTTTTGATTTCCTCGTACACCTGCACACTCAGGCTGGTGCGGTTATCGACCATGGTTGGCAGCACACCCAGTAGATCAAGCGTTGGGTTCATGTTCTTGCGTACCAGCTTCATAGTTTCGAGCAGCTGGCCTAGGCCCTCTAGTGCGTAGAACTCCGCCTGCACAGGCAGCAGCACGTAGCGGGCAGCAATCAACCCATTGACGGTTAAAAGGCTGAGGCTGGGCGGGCTATCAATTAATACGTAGTCGTAGCCGCTGACGCTCTCTATAGCTGAGCGTAGGCGCGTAAAGCGGTGCGGAGCCTGGGCTAGCTCTACCTCGGCATTAGCCAGGTGCGGCGTGCTCGGCGCGAGGTACACGCCTTCTGTCTCCGTTGTAATGATAACCTCGCTGAGTGGTTTGGTCTGGAGCATGACTTCTGTCATGGTGGCCTGCAGGGTTTGCTTATCGACCCCAAGCCCACTGGTGGCATTGCCCTGTGGGTCAAAATCAATTAACAGCACCTTTTTGCCAAGTTTTGCTAAATAATACGCTAGGTTAATAGAGGTAGTGGTTTTCCCCACCCCGCCCTTTTGGTTGGTTACTGAAATTACTGTTGTCATGGTTCTCTGCTATTTCCCTTATGCTATCCTTATTATAGCAGCCCCAGCGGGAATACTCCACCACCAAAACACCCCGCGCTAAGGCGGGGCGTGGTGTGGGCGTTATTTGATGGCGGTAATAGTAATCTGGCTGTGCTTTTGGCGGTGACCAATTTCTTTGTGCACACGTTTTTTACTCTTGTAGCGAATGACGCGGAGCTTTTCGCCCTTGACCACTGGTTCTTCTACCTTAGCGGTAACTGTTACGCCCGCGACAGTTGGCGTGCCCACGGTGGTATCCTTACCATCCATGACGAGGAGCGCCTCAGTCTTGAGCTCTTTTGTGCCTTCCGGGAGGAGGTCCACCAGGAGGGTCTCTTTTTCGGCTACAAGGTACTGCTTGCCGCCTACTTTAATGACTGCTTTCTTTGCCATAGTATCCTTTTACTTAGTTATCAGCTGCCCATTATAGCACATAGCGGTGGCGGTCGCAAGGAGCACGATGCCAAGGGTCGCGACACACACGGCCGCCGCTTTTAGCTAGTCCTGACCTAAGCCACGCCGCAAAACTGGCTTTTCACCTGAATATATACACTTGATATAATAAACCAATATGTACCATCAGCTATGCACCGGCTATTATCATCTTAATACCACTGGCGTTGAGCACGAAGTGGCGCACGTGTATGAGCACATGCTTGTGATGACTGCCCACCGGCGGCTAGCGGCAGCGGGGGTGGGCAACCTGCTGGCGGGCTGGGTGGCTGGTGAAACCTTCCCCCGCATGATGTTTATAGACTACGCCCTATATACGGCGCAGGCCGAGCAGGTGCTGGCGGCCTATATGGCCAGGCCGAACCGGATTGACTGGGACTTACTCGACCAAGAGCTGCAGCGTGTTCAGACCGAAGCCCGTAGCGTTATAACCAACCAGGCCATAGCTGACCCCACCAGCCCGGACCGTGCCCGGCTGACCCGGGCTCTGCAGAAGCTGGACCGCCGCCCGTTTTACCGCTACGATGATGCCGCCCAGGGCAATACTGGCGATGAGTTTGCCCCCACCTACCACGCTCACCTAGCAGGTAGCAACCACGCCGCCACGCCTATTCTGCCCATGCAGCCGGCCCGCCAGCGCTACCGTGATGTGGCGGTGCGCTTTGGTGCGCGTGGCCTGCCGCTACAGGAAAAGCTGGCCTTCCTGCGCCTAAAGCCGCTGATTGGCAGTTGGCTGGATAGCCAGCTTGAACCCCACGGCACCTACCTGCGCGGCGCCAGCACCCCGTTTGATCACCCGAGTGGTGCCCTGGCGGCTGTAGCCATCTACACCCTGCCCCGCACCGGCCTACGCCTAACCAGCCTACAGCGCCACCTAGCACGCGGCCTGCCAGCCTTAGCACAGGAGCTGACCGCGCACCCCAGCAACCTAGCTGCCTACCGCGACTGCTTTGCCCACGACCCCGAGTGGCGAGATGCACCCAAGGAATACTACCGCGCCGCCGGCCTGCTGGCCACCCGCCAGGCCATCGCACGCGCGCTCACGCCGGGTAACATTCACACGCTGCTGGGCAAGCTGCAGCTGGAGGTACGGCCGGCTACGCAGGCGGATTGGGACTACCTGGATTAACCCCGCCACACGAACGCGGCCGGTTACGCAGGCGGCCCGGGCTTCATCATCAACCAAACCACCCCTACTGATATAACAGGGGTGGTTTTAGGTGTAGGGGCTCCGCGCGCAGGCCTACGAAAGCGTTACTGCTTCGGCTCGTCGTCCGTATGGGTTGGGCGCGGTGCCGGGGCGCTTGGCAGGCTAGTGCTCTCCCCTACCAGCGCGTGCTTCAGGTCCTTCTGGCTGCGGTACCAGTAGACAACACCAGCGACCAGCAAGGCAATGCCGATCAGGCCAAGCACAACCTCGGTTGGGCCGGTGGTTGGCAGGCTGGTTGGTGCCGCCACACAGTTGCCATCTTTATCGACTACCTGGCCAGGGCCGGGCTGACACTTGCTTTCGCAGCGGGCATCGCCGTTAGGAATACCTGGTTTACATTCATTCGGTGCGCAGGGTGATTCAACCTCTACCACAGCGCTGGCCTGCTTGTTGCCATTCGCAGTGATGATGGTGGCATGGTTGGTGAGCTGGCGGTTGCCACACACAGCCGGCTTATCTACCGTGGTGCTAAAGCGTACGCCGGCGTTACCCCGTGGGCTGTAGGCGCCAATATTAAGGCCCTTGGTGGTGACGTCATCCGCCGTTGGGGCACCCTTGGCATTGACGGAGTTAGCCAGCACGCTGGAGCCGCGCTGGTAGGTTAGGCCAGCTGGCAGCGCATCTTTGACGATGACATCATTCTGCTGGGTGCTGCCGGTGTTTTGGTAGCTAATCAGGAATTCTACCTTCTCGCCAACCTTGGCAACGATTTTATCCTGCCAGGTTTGCTCGCCAGCCTTACGGACTTGCTTTTTGATAGTGAAGTTCGGTGCATCGGCCCGGAATTTAAAGGTCACGTAGCCCGAGAACTCATTACAGCCCGGCAGAAGGCCATTCAGGCTATCGAACCCCAGGGGTGCCCCTTGCTGGCTAAACAGCGCATCTGGCAGCTTCTGGCCGTTGACACCGCCCTTGCTGGCGATGGTAGCCGAGCCAGGAATGTAGCGCAGGGCAACATCGGTGCCGCTGGTGAGATATGAATTATCGTGCACGGTTTTAGGCGTGGCGTTATCGGCGCTGAGGTAGCCGGTAATGCCAGTACGCTGGCCGGCCTTCAACCCAGCTGGCAGCGCCATACGCAGGCGGGCGTTCTGGGCAATACCCTTTTTGCCGTGGGCATCATCGTTAAGCGTCTTCGAGGCGTTATTGTGGTAGTACACATAGACCTCGTAGTCTTTACCAGGTTCTACTTTGGTGTCGTCGCTGTAGGCGCTGGCCGGCGCACCAGCTTCTTTAATACGCACAAAGTTGCGCTCATCCCCATAGGCAGGGTTATTGGTGATGGAATTAAAGGTGACGTGGTCGGCTGGCTTTTCGATGGTGTAGGTAGGCCGTTCTGGGCCCCACGCCAGGGCGCCGGCGCTGGTGGCAAGCACCACCACACCGAGCGCGACCACACCACTGAGCCAGCCCAGGGCGCGCTTTGCACGCGGCGCGCCTGGGTGGGTTAGTAGAGGCTGTTGCATAGGTTGTTCTCCTTTTTGTGTTTATACGCGTTCATACGCAGGGTGGTTACAGCTGAATATTGGCTTCGGTACCAGGGCTATCAGCGCTTGGGGCTGTATCGGCCGGGGTAGCCTGCTGCTTGGCAGAGTCATGGCTTTGGTTCAGATCGGCGCTGGCAGCTTGCTCGCCAGTATCACCGGTTGATTCACTGCGGCCCTCGCCGGTGCCCATCGTCGCGCCTTCGGCCGTGCCGCCAATTTGCTGCTGCGGGATTTCCTGGCCTGGCTGCTGGGCGGTGAACTCAGGCGCACTCTGCTGCTGGGCTGGCGCTTCGAGTGGGCCAGCCTCGGCCAGCGGCGCACCATCGATATGAACATAGTCATTCGGGTCGGCTGACTTTGGCGCCAAGGTTTCCGGTGGTTGCTCTGGTGCTGGTGGCGGGCCACTCGGTGGAACGTATGGCTGCTCGGGTGGGCTGGGCGGTGGCACGTTCGGCACCTCTGGCGGGGTATTGGGCGGGATATACGGCACTTCAGGCGGTGGCCCAGGTGGCGTATCCGGCGGCGTATCGGGTGTTTCTGGTGGGTTGTGTGGTGTCTCGGGTGGCGGCGAACCAGGGTTTTCTGGCACCAGTGGGGCTGGTGGCCGGTACTGGTCAGCTGGTGGGGTATCAATCACCGGTGCGTAGGCTGGTGCTTCTGGCTGCACAACGCCGGTAATCAAGGCTTGGTAATCCAGCTTAGCTTGCTCGGCTACGGCGCGTGGGTATACCACCTGCCCGCAGGATGGCTTGTAGTAGGCCGTTTTAATTTCGCCCTGGGCAGTTGTATGGCTGATTTTTATAATTGTGGCGGCTTCTTGCACACCCTGCTGCATAGCCATGGTAAAGCCGGCGGCCTCGTTGCTATTTGGAATAGCGTAGTCAGAATCATACGTCCCAGCAGCAGCCTCAAAGCTCGTTATCGTGGTGCTACTACTAGCCAGAATATCCTGCAAACCACGCCGCACATCACCCTGCAGGGCCCGGTTGGTAAAGAGATTTTGTAGATCGGTATTGAGGTCACCGCTTTCCATGCCGGCAATGCCAAGATCATGCGCCAGGCCCGTGGCAACCAATAGCTCGCTGGTGGCTTGCTGGCGGATTTTATCCTTAGCATCATCTAGGTCACGGTACTGCAGCGGTGCGGCCAGGTTATATTCGCCCGTTTTGCCCTGCTGGTAAAAGCTGCTGGTTTCGGCTCGCCAGCGGGCGAATGGCCCAGCTGCCCTGTCTTCTGGCGATAGCTCCGCCGCGCGGCGGGCGGTGTTCATATCGTCGATAATACGGCTGGCACTTGGCTGGCCGAGGCCATGCACACCTGGCTCTACCGATTGCGTCACGGCCTGGGGTTCACGTGCTGGCTGTTCGGCTGCGTTGTGGGCAAGGCCAATGAAGGCAGCGGCGGCAAGGCCGGCCATCACCAAGCGGCGCTTGTAGCGCTGGTGCCATGCCTCGCGTTCCTTGCGGTGGCGGCCACCCTTGTGCTCGCTGGTGCGGGGTGCAGGCCCACGGCGGGCATGCCGGGCGCCGGCTTTGCTGGTCAGACCAAGGCTGCGGCGAGCACCAGACTCCAGCTTGGCAGTAACCGGCTGCTGGTTATCCTCGGCCAGTGCTTCGACCACATCATCCACCCGTGGGGTCAAATCAACCGCGTCACCAAAGGCAGCCTTGCGTGCCTCGCTCGTCGCCATCTCGGCATAGTCTGGGCCGTACTGACGGGTTAAATCCTGCTTATAATGCTGCAGCGCCGCCATGCGCACGGTTTCGTCCTTGTTGTTGTAAATCGCCGTGAGCTCACGGGTATCGTGGCTCAGCTGCTCCTGGCGCTCCTCTGGCGTCATAAGCTGCTCCATGCGCTGCTTACCCAGCGTATTAAGCGCCGCGGTGTCGCCCTTTGCCTGGGCCTGTTCCATCTGGGCCAGTAGGCTGCTATTGGCTTTCATATCCGTTAGCAGGCGGCGGCCAACATCCATCAGCCGGGCCTGCTCCATTTTGGTGCGCTCAGCCAGGCTAGCGGCCTGGTACTGGCTCGAGGCATCCAGCTCGCTGGTAGCAGTTTGGATGGCGCTGGTTAGCTCCGCCTCTAGGCGCTTGGCAGTCGCTGGCGGCAGCTGGTTGTATGTAAGGCCAAATTTTTCTTCTAGTTTGCTGCGTAGATCACCAAAAACCTGCTGAGCATGCTCGTGCTGTTGCTGCTCAAGGCTATGGGTACGCTCGGGCGCGGGCGTCTGGTGCTCGTGCACTGCAGCTGGCTGATGCTCGCGGGCCGGCGTTATTCGTTCTGACATGGCAGGGCCACTCCTTTTATGACTGTTTGTTTCAGTTTTTTTACAGTTAGTATGTTGGTTTGTAATATCGTACGAGTGTATTTTACCATAAGCTAATTATCAGAATCAAGGCCAAATTATGTGTAGCAGCTACGCCACCCCCTTTTACCCCAACCAAAACCGCCCCCTCGCGTCACGGGTGGGGGCGGTTTGCTCTATAGAATGCTGCGCCGCTACGCTTCGACGCGACGCAGGTAGTCGCGCACTTGGCTACGCAGCTCACGCTTGATTGCATCATACTGCATATCACGCTTATGGGCATCGGCGCGGCGGTCCAGATACAGGTCCTTCTGGGCAACACGGGCTCGCGTTACCGCCTGGGCATCACCATTGGCCAGTGCTTCTGCCAGGTGCTGGCGGGCATAGGCCAGCCGGCGGCTGTAGCTGGTGCGACTGTTATTATCATCAAATTGCGCCATCAGGTGCCTGTCTTCATCTAGTAGGGCTTCAATCTGTGGTATCATGCTTTCGAGGTTTTTAACGTGGGGGAGCAGCTTTTTGTTTTCGGCTTGCCGTGTATCTGGCGCTAGCTCATCCAACTTAGACCAGTCGGTATAGGCCAGGCTCAGCGCACTACGCACCGCCTCGGTTTCCTGGGCAGAGGCTTCCTCGCCAACCAGTTTGGCCTCAAGCATTGGGCTATTCATCAGGCTGCTGAACAACACCTTTGCTTCGGCATCAGTCGGCCGCTCTGGCTTCATAGATTTGGCGTTAAACGTTTTGCCAGATTCACGCACAAACGGCGTGTAATTCGCCCACTGGGCACGCAAGTAGCGCGGCGACAGGTGGCCGATAAAGCGCTTGGCGGCACCACGCCAGCCTGGGTCTTTGCTCTTGGCCCAGTGCTCATCACTTACTTGCCGAACATGACTCGTGCCGAGATCACCAACCACTGGCTTATCAAAAGCTGGGTCGTAAGCACTGGCCGCATCAGGCACCTCAGCCGAGAAGATACCGAGCATACGGCTAGCAATATTGTCGCGCCCCTGCTGGGCTTGCCCGGCCTGCGCGTTCGCGGCCTTCTCGTTCGCTGCGTGGGGTTGGGCAGCTGCCTCTGGGGCTTCTGGGCCTTGGCCTGCTTCCATGGCGGTGGTTGGCTGCTCAATATCAGCAGCGTTTGCCGCCATCGCTTCGGTGGTAGCGGTTGGCGCCTCGAGGCCAGCTTCGGCTGCCAGGGCATTGATGGTGCGGTCTACCGCTACGTCACCAATCGCCATCTTTTCGCTACTGATGGGGGCGCCTTCGGTTTCACCAGTAGTTTCGCTCGTATCTGGGGTCGGCTCGGTATCAGTGGGTGCTTCGGGGCGACTGGTTGCCTCTGGGGCTTCTGGGCCTTGGCCTGCTGCAACCTGTGGCGTATCAGTATCGACGCTCGCTGCGCGGCCACCCCACTGGACCGTACCATCGCTTTTGACGGTCATCTGGTACTCATCATCGTCTTCACGCATTAGTTCGCGCAGGGCACGGTCTGGCACAGCATTCAGCTGCTCTAGGTAGCGCTCGTTTTCTTCCTTTTCACGCTCAACAGCCTCACGAATCTCGGTATATTTTGCCCGCTTTTCATTCACCCGCCGCATAATTTGCTTTGCGCTCAGGCCAGTCAAACCTTCTTTCGCTAAATCTTTATCGACTTCATCAGCAATCTGTTCGTCAGTCAGGTCATAGCGTTTCAGCACCACTTCGGCCGTATCTATCTGCCCAATTAAGTGCATGTGCGCAGCGCTGACGGCTTCCTCGTACACGTGCTGGGCTTCTTGCTGCCGCACGGTTTCCCCTAGGCTCAGCACACCTTTTTGCTTGAGTTCGTGGCTGGTTTTATAGGAATCCATCGCCAGTTGGTACAAATCCTGCTGGGAAAAATCCTGGTACTTTTCGGCTAGGCGCTGCTCGGCCGTGTCAGCCGTCCCCCACACTTCGGCCAGCTGTGGGTTGATATCGTCCGCGCTCAGTTCAAACTGGGCGGGTGCTTCTGCTGATTGCTTCGGTGGGTGGTTGTGCCCCATGGTAGTACTCCTCATACGGCCACACCAGGCGGCCACATTAATACGTTTACGTTACTATTAAATCCGCGGGGCGCTTGTATGGGCACCTCTTCTGCGGCTTATAGTAGCATAATAATTATAAAAACACAAGGGGCGTGACCTCTGGTAGGTACCCATAGGCCACGCCATAATATCTGTGCGCCGTATGTGGCGCAAGCCAGGGCTACATCCCTAGCACGACACGGTTGGCATACAGCCAGGTGTAGACATCACCAGCGTCCAGGTACTGGCCAGTAGCTGGCACCACCTTGACTTGCCCACCAGTAATAGCGTACTGGTTAATCGGCTCGGTGATTTGGTATTCACCGGTGATTTCAACGCTAGAATAAGCCGCAATCATCTGCACAAGATCGTAGTTCAGGATATACTTGCTCACATTGATGAAATTGCTTGGGGCTGTGCTTGGGTCGGGCCGCTCCACAATCTGGTAGTAGTTACCGTTCTGGTCAAACTCAATCACACCATAGCGGCCAACAGCTTGGCGGTCAATCTCTACCCCAAGCATCGCAGCGCCACCTTCGGGCGTTTGGGCAATCAGACGGGCAAGCTCGCTACTGCCATCACGGTTGTAGATAAAGTCATCACCCATCATCACTGCAACGGATTCGCCGGGCTTAATGTACGGTGCGCACAAGCCCACCGGGATGGCAGTGCCGTATTTTTGCACCGCATCCTGGTCTATGTAGTAAAAGTTAACGTTGCGGGGTGGCTGGGTAAACTTAAGATATTCTGGCTTACCTGCAAAATTTAGATACTGCTCAAGCTTTGGGTATGGTTTGTAGTATTTTTCTATCTGATTATCTTCAGAATTTACGACAAAATAAATATCTTTTATACCCGCTAAGATAGCATCCTGTACCACATAGTCTATTACTGGACGATTGCCGATTGGAAGCATACACTTTTCTACTGATTTAGTTATTGGAAGACGTCTCGTACCCCAACCAGCTGCCAATATAATTGCTTTTGTAATCATATAACCTCTCAATTTAGTTTAGTTTAGTTGAATTTAAATTTATCTATTTACGCATAATAACAAATCG
>ERZ772912.324-NODE-324-length-22036-cov-16.479596_pt1 | contig 22036 bp, 23 predicted proteins | sample MGYA00512119_ERZ772912 | MGnify/ENA primary metagenome ERZ772912 (study PRJEB29015, sample SAMEA2738048) | human oral metagenome | biome: human oral; feature: human-associated habitat; material: saliva | place: China | collected 2230 ...
TGTCGGACGAACACGGCCGCTGCGTCGGCGCGATTTTGTACGATTTGGAAAAACGTTCTTTGGTGTTGGTTCACGCTAAAGCCGTGGTATTGGCAACCGGCGGCAGCGGACGCCTGCATTTGCAAGGTTTCGCCACTTCCAACCACTATGGAGCGACTGCAGACGGCCTGGTCATGGCCTACCGTATCGGCGCCAAACTGCGCGATGTCGATTCTTTCCAATACCACCCGACCGGCGTTGCCCATCCGCCACACTTGGCAGGCGCGCTGATTTCCGAAGCAGTGCGCTCTGCAGGCACCAAGCTGGTCAACGGTTTGGGCGAACGTTTCGTTGACGAATTACAACCGCGCGACGTTGTTGCCGCTGCGATTCTGCGCGAATGCCGCGAAGGCCGCGGCGTGGTACGCGATGGTCAAGTCGGCGTGTTCCTCGACACCCCGCGCCTGATTGCCAACGACCCCAATGTATTGAACCGTTTGGTAACACTCGGCCACGTTGCACACAAATGCGGCATTGACCCTGCCGTTGAACCGGTCATGATTCATCCGACCCTGCACTATCAAAACGGTGGTATCGAAATCAACGGAGACGGCGCAACCTGCGTCGAAGGCCTCTATTGCGCCGGCGAAGTAACCGGCGGTATTCACGGCCGCAACCGCCTGATGGGCAATGCGCTTTTGGACATTATCAGCTTCGGCCTCCGTGCCGGTAAAGCCGCGGCAAATTGCGGCCTGCCTCTGAAAAAAGTACGCGGCGGTGTCGGACACGTCCACGACCTGCAACGCGAAATGACCCGCGCCGGTCTGACCAGCGACATCAAAGCCCCCGTTTTATATCCCGACTACGGCAAATTCGATTTGCGCGAACACGCCGGTTTGCAGGAGCAACAATCATGAATCAAGCCAATCAAAACTTACTGCATCCTTCCCGCCAAGTCGGCGCAGATTTAGCCGCGTGGCGCAAAGTCAGCGGCGGCGAAGGCCTGCTGGCTGCGCTTGCCGATCCTCAAAGCATTGTTTCCAAACTGCAAGATGCCAATCTTTGCGGCATGGGCGGCGCAGGTTTCCCGACTTGGCGCAAATGGGAGGCCGCCGTTGCCGCCCAAAGTAAAAATGGCGACAAATACGTCGTCTGCAATGCCAACGAAGACGAACCGGGTACATTTAAAGACCGCGTACTGCTGGCAAATACGCCGCACCAAGTCATCGAAGGCGTCCTGATTGCCGCCGTTGCCTGCCGTGCCAACAAAGCGATTTTGTACGTCAACCCTCATCAAACCGAATCCATCGCTTCCATCACACCGGCCATTGAGCAATGGAAAAACAGCGATTTGTTTATCCGTATCGAAAACTATTTGGGTAAACCTTTGGACTTACAACTGGTTGAAACTTCAGGCCGTTATATCGGCGGTGAAGAAACTGCCGTGATTTCATGGCTGGAAGGCGGTTTCCCCTTCCCCCGCCGCAAGCCGCCTTTCCCTGCCGAAAGCGGTGTCAACGGTGAGCCGACCCTTATCAACAATACCGAAACCTTCGCCAATATTCCGCAAATCCTTGCCAAAGGCGCGGAATGGTACAAATCTTTGGGTTTGGGCGATGCGGCCGGTACGAAACTCTATTCGCTCTCCGGCGATGTATTGAACCCGGGCCTGTACGAACTGCCGATGGGCACAACCCTGCAATCGCTGATTTACGATCACGGCGGCGGTATGCTCGAAGGCCGTACGTTTAAAGCTGTCTTCACCGGCGGACCGTCCAATACGCTTTTGACCGTAAAAGATTTGGATGTGCCTTTGGACTTCGTTTCCGTACGCGAACGCAAATCCAGCCTCGGTACGGGCGCGATGATTGTGATTTCCGAAGGAACCAGCGTCGTGCGCAAAGTGGCCGAGTATGTGGAATTCTTTGCGTCCAACTCATGCGGACAATGCCCACCTTGCAAAGGAGGCACATTCCAGCTTTCACGCCTGCTCAACCGCGTGGATACCGGCATCGGTACTTCCGACGACCTGCGCGCCTTGCAAAGCCTGTGCCAACTGTTGCCACGAAGCGGCCGTTGCGGTTTGATTGACGGCGCGGTAACAGTGTTGCAAAGCTCGCTGCGCACCTTCCCCGAAGAGTACGGCCTGCCGCAAGAACAGGAGTAAAACAGCGTTGTTTTCAGACGGCCTTTTCTATATAGGAGGTCGTCTGAAAAATACCTGTAGTATTTGTTAGGTTTCACAACTGAACCTTCCCAAACTACTTACTAGATGCTTCGCCAGCAGAAAAAACGATACGGTGTATCTTGAGGTTTTACCCTCTCCCTAACCCTCTCCCACAAGGAGAGGGAATGATGGTACTGAAAACCGACCATTATCAGACTTTCTGCAATCTGTCCCCTCTCCCCGTGGGAGAAGGTTAGAGAGAGGGCAAAACGCAATAACCTTAAGAAAACGTCGTCTGAAAAAGATGGCAACACAAAAATACGCATTACCCAAATACCCCAAAAGAAAAACATAAAAATAACCACACCCAAATACGTTTCAGACGACCTGTTCCCGCCAAAATCAGGCACACGTTGTCTGAAATCCGATTTCCCCAATACCTCAAATTAGGAGATTCAACATGGGCTTCAAGCCAATTCCTGCTGCGGTCGCACTTGTGCTGACGCTGCTTATCTGGTTCGTTATCCCCGTTCCTCAAGGCGTATCGCCTGACGCATGGCATCTTTTGGCATTGTTTGTCGGCATCATTGCCGGCATTATCGGCAAAGCCATGCCTATCGGCGCCATGGCGATTTTGGGCATTACCTTGGTTGCACTGACCGGCGTGACCAACGAAAAAGCTGCAGACGCAACCAAAGATGCACTGAGCAGCCTCAACAACTCGTTAATCTGGATGATCGGTATCGCCATCATCATCTCGCGCGGTTTGTTGAAAACCGGCTTGGGGATGCGTATCGGCTACCTTCTGATTTCCCTTTTCGGCAAACGCACGCTAGGCGTAGGTTACAGCTTAGCGCTGGCGGACTTGGTCATCGGTCCGGTTACGCCGAGCAACACCGCGCGCGGCGGTGCGATTGTGCATCCGATTATGCGTTCCATCGCCCTGAGTTTCGATTCCGACCCCGAAAAAGGCACTGAGGGCAAAATCGGTAAATACCTTTCTTTGGTCAACTTCCACTCCAACGTGATTACCTGTCTGATTTTTATCACTGCTACCGCACCCAATCCGCTGGTAGTCGAATTGGTTGCCAAAGCCACCAATTCGCAAATCCAACTCTCTTGGGGTACATGGTTCTTGGCAATGGTCGTACCCGGCCTGCTTGCTATGCTGCTGATGCCGCTGGTGCTGTATTTCCTGTATCCGCCTGAAATCAAACAAACCCCTAACGCCACTGCATTGGCAAAAGAGCATTTGGCTGCCATGGGACCGATGAAGCGTGAAGAAAAAATCATGCTGGGCATTTTCCTGGTTCTGCTGCTGTTATGGGCGGGTATTCCCGAGATGCTGTTCGGCGTAAAAGTTGACGCTACCGCCACCACCTTCCTCGGCTTGAGCCTGTGCCTTTTGACCGGCGTACTGACTTGGGAAGATGCGCTGAAAGAAAAAAGCGCGTGGGACACCATCGTTTGGTTTGCGGCCTTGGTGATGATGGCAAACTTCCTCAACAAACTGGGCCTCATCAGCTGGTTGTCCGACTCCATGCAAAGCGGTATCGCCCACATGGGCTTGAGTTGGGAAGCCGGCTGTGCCCTGTTGATGCTGGCCTATCTCTACGCCCACTACGTTTTCGCCAGCGGCACGGCACACGTTACCGCCATGTTCGGCGCATTCTACGGCGCAGGCTTGGCCTTGGGTGCACCACCGATGCTGTTTGCCCTGGTTATGGCATCCGCTACCGGCATCATGATGTCGCTGACCCACTACGCCACTGGTTCCGCTCCTGTCATTTACGGCTCCAACTATGTGACCATGACCGAATGGTGGAAAGCCGGCTTCATCATGAGCGTGCTTGAAATCCTGATTTTCGGCACTGTCGGTATCTTGTGGTGGAAAGTTTTGGGCTACTGGTAACCCTCTGGCTTTTTTAAAACACAGGCCGTATGAAAACTCCAATTTCAGACGGCCTTTTGTTACAATTTCATTTTTACCGAACACACTCAATTACCGTGAAAATACTCATCCTCGGCAGCGGCCAAGTCGGTTCGACCGTCGCCCAAAACCTTGCCTCCGTTCCCAGCAACGACGTCACTATTATCGACATCGACGAAAAAGCGCTCAACCGTATCAGCAGCCGTCTCGATGTCCAAACCATCGTCGGCAACGGCGCATCGCCCTTTACCCTCGAACAGGCAGGCGCGGCGGACTCCGACCTCCTGCTTGCCCTGACCCGCAGCGACGAAACTAACATCGTTGCCTCCAAAATCGCCGCCGACCTTTTCAACATCCCCAGCCGCATCGCACGCGTGCGCTCAAGCGAATACCTCGAATATCCGGTCGCCGGTAGCGACAATCCCGAAGAATGCAGCCTCAACATCTTCGGCATTACCGAAACCATCAGCCCCGAACAACTGGTTACCGAACAACTCGTCGGCCTGCTCAACTACACCAGCTCATTGCAGGTACTCAGCTTTGCCAACGACCAAGTCCGCATGGTGATTGTTCAAGCCCGCAAAGGCGGTTTGCTGATCGGCCGTGAAATTGCCGACATCAACCAACACCTGCTCGAAGGCGTGGACTGCCAAATCTGCGCCATCTACCGCAACAACCGCCTGATCGTCCCCACCCCGCAAACCGTCATCATCGAAGGCGATGAAGTCCTGTTTGCCGCCGACATCAACAGCGTTGAAGCCATCATGCGCGAATTGCGTCCGAAAGAAGCGCGTACCCGCCGTATTATGATTGCCGGCGGCGGTAACATCGGCTACCGCCTCGCCAAGCAGCTCGAATCCAAATACGACATCAAAATCATCGAATACAAACCCCAGCGCGCCGAATGGCTGGCCGAGAATCTGGACAACACCCTCGTCCTGCAAGGTTCAGCCACCGACGAAACCCTGCTGGACGAAGAATACATCGACGAAATCGACGTCTTCTGCGCGCTGACCAATGACGACGAAAACAACATCATGTCCAGCCTTTTAGCGAAAAACCTTGGTGCTAAACGTGTAATCACCATCGTCAACCGCTCAAGCTACGTCGATTTGCTTGAAGGTAACAAAATCGATATCGTTGTTTCCCCCCATCTGATTACCATCGGCTCCATTCTCGCCCACATCCGCCGCGGCGACATCGTTGCCGTCCATCCTTTGCGCCGCGGTACGGCCGAAGCCATTGAAGTGGTGGTACACGGCGATAAAAATACTTCCGCCATTGTCGGCCGCCGTATCAGCGGCATTAAATGGCCGAGCGACTGCCACATTGCCGCCATCGTCCGCGGCGAAACCGGCGAAGTCATCATGGGACACCACACCGAAACCATCCTGCAAGACGGCGACCACATTATCTTCTTCGTCTCACGCCGCCGTGTTCTGCCGGAGCTGGAAAAACTCATTCAAGTCAAAATGGGCTTTTTCGGTTAAACCCGAAATCCGTTTGCTTGAAGCCATAAAAAGGCCGTCTGAAAATCTTTTCAGACGGCCTTTATTCATTGTTTTATTTATGCTTTGGCAATGCTGTTTTTACGGCCAAACCAAACAAAACCAATCACACCCAATACAATCATCGGTACGCTCAACCATTGACCCATGGACAAACCCAAAGTCAACAGGCCGAGATAATCGTCAGGCTGGCGGGCAAATTCGGCAATAAAGCGGAACAAACCGTAACCGCCCAAGAACAATGCCGCCGTTTGACCGGTCGGACGCGGTTTTTTCGAGAAAATCCAAACAATGACAAACAGGCAAATGCCTTCAAGGGCAAACTGGTAAAGCTGAGACGGATGGCGCGGCAGCATGCCGTATTGTTGCAGCCATTCAGCCCACAAAGGATTGTGCGCCGCAGCTTCCGCATCTTCGTAACGCGCTTGTGGGAAACCCATCGCCCAGAAAGCATTGAGTTCTGTCACGCGTCCCCAAAGTTCGCCGTTGATAAAGTTGCCGATACGGCCGGAAGCCAAGCCCAGCGGTACGAGCGGTGCAACGGTATCCATCAATTTCAAGATACTGATGTTGTGCTTGCGGCCAAACAGCCACATGGCAACGACCACGCCCAAGAAGCCGCCATGAAACGACATACCGCCTTCCCAAACTTTGAAAATATCCAACGGGTTGGCAAGATAGTCGGAAAATTTATAAAACAAAACGTAGCCGATACGGCCGCCCAAGATCACGCCCAAGATACCCCAAGTCAGGAAATCGTCGAGCATTTCTTTGGTAAACACAGAATTGCCCTGCGCGATACGGCGGCGGCCCAAAATCGTAAACAGAATAAAGCCGACGATATAGCTCAAGGCATACCAGCGGATGGCAAGCGGGCCGATGCTGATCAGCACCGGATCAAACTGGGGATGTATCATCATGATGTGTGTTCCTTATCTCAAAGGCCGTCTGAAAGCCTGAACTTTCAGACGGCCTGTATGCGGTGTCGGATGGTTTAACGCAAATCGCCAACCACATTCAAAATAGCAGACAACATTGCCTCGCCCAAGCGCAGCGAACGTTGGCCGTTCCAGCCGAAATCGTCGTCCGGCAGGTTGGCATTGTCTTTAAACGGCATTTCCAAAGTATAGGCAAGGCAGTTGAAATGATTGCCGACCCAGTTGGTCGCCAAAGTCATGTTTGCCTGACCCGGCGCATCTTTGTCATAGCCGTAATCGTCTTGGAAATCGGGGCTGGCATTGAGCAACGCAAGTTTGAATTGGTCTTCCAAAGCTTCGATGCGCTCGTTGTAGTTCGGCACGCCTTCGGTACCGGCCACAAAGACAAACGGCAGGCCTTCATCGCCGTGAATATCCAAGAACAAATCCACGCCTGTTTCCATCATTTTTTCGCGGACGGTAAAGACTTCGGGGCTTCGCTCCAAAGTCGGGGTTTCCCATTCGCGGTTGAGGTTGGCGCCGGCGGCATTGGTGCGCAGATTACCCAAAACCGAGCCGTCCGGATTCATATTCGGCACAATGTAGAAAGTCGCGCGGTCAAGCAGCATGCGCGAGGTCGGATCTTGCGGATCAAGCAGGCGGCCCAGCAAACCTTCGACAAACCATTCCGCCATGGTTTCGCCCGGATGTTGACGGGCGATAATCCAGACTTTCATATCGCTTTCGACTTGGTTGCCGATGGTCAGAAGATTGATGTCGCGGCCTTGAACAGTGCTGCCCAAGTCGTCGATACGGCACAAGCCGCTGCCCTGCGCATCGCCCAAAAGGTTCAAATGCTGCTCGTGGGAATAAGGCTCGAAATAAGCATAGTAAACGCTGTTGGACAAAGGCGTATGGTTGATGGTCAACACGCCGTTTTCGTAGCTTGTCGGCACGCGGAACCAATTTTGGCGGTCGTAAGAGGCGCAAGCCTGATAGTCCTCCCAGCCCAAAGGATACGCAGCGTCCGCCGCATTTTCAAAATGCATCACGCAGTTTTGATAGGCCGCACCCTGCAAACGGAAGTAAAACCATTGGGCAAACTCCGAAGCATTGTCGGGACGCAGGGCGAGACGGATATCGGCAGGGTTGCTCAAATCTTTGACAACGACCGAACCGGCATCAAATTGGGTGCTGATTTTCATCATGGGTATCCTTAGTAATCGGCGAAGAGGCCGAAGCAAACCGTCATTTTACCGTTTGCATGAGGCTGGTTTCAACCATTTAACTGATTTAACAGGATTTCAAGCGCTTGGAAATATTGTTTCAGACGGCCTTTGGGATTAAGATAAAGGCCGAAATCATGAACAAGGTTGAAACCATGACTCAGCAACAATCTGTCTCCCCTGCCATCAAGGCGCGCGTCCTTGCCGAATCTTTACCTTATATCCGCCGTTTTTCCGGCTCCATCATTGTCATCAAATACGGCGGCAACGCCATGACCGAACCTGCCTTAAAAGAGGGTTTCGCACGCGATGTCGTCCTGCTCAAACTAATCGGCCTGCATCCCGTCATCGTTCACGGCGGCGGCCCACAAATCAATGAGATGTTGGAAAAAGTCGGCAAAAAAGGAGAGTTTGTTCAAGGTATGCGCGTGACCGACAGCGAAACCATGAACATTGTAGAAATGGTTTTGGGCGGACACGTCAATAAAGAAATCGTTTCCATGATTACCACCTTCGGCGGTCGTGCCGTCGGTATTACCGGCCGGGACAACCACTTCATCAAAGCAGAAAAACTCCTGATCGATACGCCCGAACAAAAAGGTGTGGACATCGGCCAAGTCGGCACAGTGGCTGACATCGATACCCGTTTGGTAGAAGGCTTGGTCGAACGCGGCTGCATTCCTGTCATCGCACCCATCGGCGTAGGTCAAAACGGCGAAGCGTTCAACATCAATGCCGACTTGGTTGCCGGCAAACTGGCGGAAAAACTTCAGGCCGAAAAACTGCTGATGATGACCAATATCCCCGGCGTATTGGATAAAGAAGGCAGATTGTTGACCACCCTGACGCCAAGCCGCATTGACGAACTGATTGAAGACGGTACGCTGTACGGCGGTATGCTGCCTAAAATTGCCTCCGCCGTCGAAGCCGCCAAAAGCGGCGTCAAAGCCACACATATCATAGATGGCCGCGTTCCCAACGCCCTGCTCTTGGAAGTGCTGACCGATGACGGCGTAGGCTCGATGATTTTGGGCGAAGGCTAATCCGTTTTTCAGACGGCCTTATGCCTTATTTAATCAGCTTTTCACCCTAAAAAGGGTAAAAAATGTTACACTATACGGCTTATGTTTGTTTGATCGATATTGACGTGAAACAAACTTACAGTCGGTTTCATACCGACTCCGATGCCATACTTGGCAAAGACGGTATAATGTCTTACATTCATCAGACTTTGGCAATCATCCTTAAGGCCGTCTGAAACGTAACAAAGCTACTTTTCTTTTACCATCCTATTTGGAGATATTCATGAGCGCAATCGTTGATATTTTTGCACGCGAAATTTTGGACTCCCGCGGCAACCCTACCGTAGAGTGTGACGTATTGTTGGAATCCGGCGTCATGGGACGCGCAGCCGTACCTAGCGGCGCATCAACCGGCCAAAAAGAAGCTTTGGAACTGCGTGACGGCGACAAATCCCGTTACTTGGGCAAAGGCGTATTGAAAGCCGTTGACCACGTCAACAACCAAATCGCACAAGCCCTCATCGGTATAGATGCCAACGAACAATCTTATATCGACCAAATCATGATCGAATTGGACGGTACTGAAAACAAAGGCAACTTGGGTGCCAACGCCACTTTGGCCGTTTCTATGGCCGTAGCACGCGCAGCCGCTGAAGATGCAGGCCTGCCTCTGTATCGCTACTTGGGCGGCGCAGGCCCAATGGCTCTGCCGGTTCCGATGATGAACGTTATCAACGGCGGCGAACATGCCAACAACAGCCTGAACATCCAAGAATTCATGATTATGCCTGTCGGCGCAAAATCTTTCCGCGAAGCCCTGCGTTGCGGCGCCGAAATTTTCCACGCACTGAAAAAACTATGTGACGGCAAAGGCTTCCCAACTACCGTTGGCGACGAAGGCGGTTTCGCACCTAACCTGAACAGCCACAAAGAAGCGCTGCAACTGATTGTCGAAGCAACCGAAGCCGCAGGCTACAAAGCAGGCGAAGACGTATTGTTTGCTCTGGACTGCGCATCCAGCGAGTTCTACAAAGACGGCCAATACCATCTGGAAGCCGAAGGCCGCTCTTACACCAGCGCAGAATTTGCCGAATACTTGGAAGGCCTGGTTAACGAATTCCCAATCATTTCCATCGAAGACGGCATGGACGAAAACGACTGGGAAGGCTGGAAACTGCTGACCGAAAAATTGGGCAGCAAAGTTCAATTGGTCGGCGACGACTTGTTCGTAACCAATCCAAAAATCTTGGCTGAAGGCATCGAAAAAGGCGTGGCAAACGCATTGCTGGTTAAAGTGAACCAAATCGGTACTTTGAGCGAAACCCTGAAAGCCGTTGACTTGGCAAAACGCAACCGCTACACCAGCGTAATGAGCCACCGTTCCGGCGAAACCGAAGACAGCACCATTGCCGACTTGGCAGTTGCCACCAACTGTATGCAAATCAAAACCGGCTCCCTGTCCCGTTCTGACCGCATGGCGAAATACAACCAATTGTTGCGCATCGAAGAAGAATTGGCCGAAGCCGCTTACTACCCTGGCAAAGCCGCATTCTACCAACTGGGCAAATAAGCAGAATATAGGATATTGATTGTATGAAGTGGGTGACTTTTGTTTTAACCTTCGCACTTTTGTGCTGTCAGTACAGCCTTTGGTTTGGTAAAGGCAGCGTCGGGCATACGGAAGAATTGCAGGAGCAGCTCGTCCGTCAGGAGGAAAAAAACCAAACGCTCACTTTGCGCAACAATTTCCTCAATGCGGAAGTTGAAGACTTGGCACACGGACAAGAGGCCATTGCCGAAATTGCCCGCGTCGAATTGGGCTATGTCCAAGACGGCGAAGTGTATTACCGAATCATCGACCGCCGCTAAACCCTGTAAAACAAAGGCCGTCTGAAAACATATTTTTCAGACGGCCTTTTTTATCGCAATCGCTATATAATCACATATCCCAAAATCAAATCACACCCATCATGTATGACGTAAACACCCACGATGTCCGCCGATTCTTCGCCCACGTTTGGCAACACAGGCTCGCACCGCTCCAATTAGACGGCCTGCAACAAAAAGCTTTACGCATCATCGAAGCCCATCCCGAATACGGACACTATCTCGAAGACATCGAACAATATTTAGATAAAGAATGGTTGCCCGAAGACGGCGAAAGCAACCCATTCCTGCATATGTCGCTACACCTTTCCCTGCAAGAGCAAAGCGCCATTGACCAGCCCCCAGGCATCCGTGCCATTCACCAACAACTTTGCGCCTATTACAACGGCGACTGGGTCAAAGCCGAACACGATATGATGGAAGCCTTGGCAGAAACCATCTGGGAAGCACAACGCTACGGACGGGGCCTTGACGTCAATGCCTACATGACCCGCTTGCGGAAATTGGTCGGTTTAGGCCAAGAAGAAAAAGCCCGCCTAAATCCCCATGAAGTCGGCTTGATGAATACAAAGTAACTTCTTTTCAGACGGCCTCAACCCATACAAATTCTTACGCTTGCCAAAACCAACGTTTCCATCTTTCATGCTAAATTACTTTTTGAAATCTGCATTACAAGGAAAAACAAAATGCTCCGCCCAGCCCTTACTGCCCTACTCCTAGCCACCTCCCTGCCCGTTGCAGCAGAAAGCCTCAACTACAACATCGTTGAATTTTCCGAATCCGCGAATATGGAAGTGCCGCGAGATACCATGACCGCGCATTTCAACGTCAACGCAGAAGGCAAAGACCGTCAAGCCGTCAACCAAGCCTTCATGAAGAAATTCAACCAGTTCAACAAAATCTCCCAAAACAGCAAATTTAAAGCCGAGCTGATGGAGCGCAACGCATCCCCGCACTATCAATACACCAACGGCAAGCGCACCCAAACTGGCTGGGAAGAACACGCCTACTTCAAAGTAGAAAGCAAAGACTTTGAAGCACTCAACCGCCTGATTGCCGACAGCATCAATATCGCCGTTTTGGAAAGCTCCTCATTTTCCGTATCCAAAGAAAAACGCGAAGAAACCGTCGACCAACTGAGCAAGGCCGTCATCCTGCGCTTCAAAGACCGCGCCCAAAACCTCGCCCAAACACTCGGCTTCTCCAGCTACAAAATTGTTAAACTCAACTTGGGCCATATCGGCAACCGCCAAGTCGGCGGCGATTTCGCCCGCGCTAAAATGTTACGGGCAGCCCCCGTCGCAGAGATGGCTGCAGGAATAGAAGATGGCGTACCAGCTTCCCCTGGTTCAGAAGAAATCAGCCTGACCGTCAGCGGCTCGGTGCAAATGTAGAATTTTCTTTTCAATCATTTTAAAGGCCGTCTGATAGTATATTTTTCAGACGGCCTTTATAGTTTTTATTCAAGCATAATCAGTCAATCTTAATATATTCCACCGACAGAATCTCGATAACCTCGCGTCCTTCCGGTGTATCCAAGACAACTTCATCGCCTTCGCGTGCTTTAATCAGGCTGCGTGCCAAAGGGGAAATCCATGAAATTTTGTTTTTAGCGGTATCGATTTCATCTACGCCGACGATTTTGACGGTTTGTTCACGACCGTCTCCGCGCAATAAGCCAACGGTGGCGCTGAAAAAAATCTGGTCCGTGGCTTCACGTGCTTCAGGGTCGACGACGACGGCAGCTTCCAAGCGTTTGGTTAGGAAGCGGATACGGCGGTCGATTTCGCGCATACGGCGTTTGCCGTAAAGATAGTCGCCATTTTCGCTGCGGTCGCCATTGCTTGCCGCCCAGTTAACGATTTGGACGATTTCCGGGCGTTCTTTGTTGACCAGATGATAAAGTTCGTCTTTCAGTGCCTGCCAACCGGTAGGCGTGATGTAATTTTTGGTTTCGGTACTCATGATGTGTCTAAAACATAATTAAAGGCCGTCTGAACGTTAATTTTCAGACGGCCTTTATTGTAAGTCAATTTACTTTATTCTTCATCATCACTATCGCTGATACTGATGCTGTGTTCCATTTTGCTTGGATGAACTCTCAAGCCGCCACAACCTGATTTTTCGGTAGAGAGGCGGTTCAGATATGCTTCGTCGATATCGCCGGTTTGATAAACACCGTTGAAGCATGAAGAATCAAAGGATTCAATTTTTGGATTGAGTGCTTTGACTACTGCTTCCAAGTCTTCTAAGTTTTGGAAGACGATACCGTCCGCGCCAATCTCGGCCGAGATTTCTGCTGCGCTGCGGCCGTTTGCAATCAGTTCTTCACGGGTCGGCATATCGATACCGTACACATTCGGATAGCGCACTTCGGGAGCAGCAGAAGCAATATAGACTTTGCGCGCACCTGCCGCGCGTACCATTTCAACGATTTCACGGCTGGTCGTACCGCGCACAATGGAATCATCCACCAACAAAACGCTTTTGCCGTTAAATTCGGTTTCCATCGGGCTGAGCTTTTGGCGTACGGATTTTTTACGCGTTGCTTGTCCGGGCATAATAAAGGTGCGGCCGATATAGCGGTTTTTAATCAGACCTTCGCGGTAAGGTTTTTCAAGATGGACGGCAAGCTCCATCGCGCTGGGTCGGCTGGTATCAGGAATCGGCATCACGACATCGATATCGTCGACGGGCAACTCGCGTTTGATTTTTTCCGCTAAAGAAACGCCCATATCCAGACGCGCCTGATAGATGGATACGCCGTCGATGACGGAGTCGGGACGCGCGAAATAGACGTATTCAAAGAGACAAGGGCTGAGTTTGACTTTATCGCTGCATTGACGCGACACGATTGAACCGTCAAAGCTGACAAACACGGCTTCACCCGGCTGGATATCGCGTTCCAAGTCATAGGCAAGCGCGTTGAAAGCAACTGATTCAGAGGCAACGGCATACGATTTTTTACCGGATTCATCGGTTTGCGAACCCAATACCAACGGACGGATACCGTGAGGATCGCGGAAGGCAACCATGCCATATCCGGCAATCATGGCTACGACACCGTATGCGCCGCGCACTATGCGGTGTACTTCGGAAACGGCGTTGAAAATATTGTCGATGGTAAGTTGATAAGGGGCTGTATTTTTAGAGACTTCGCGGCGTAATTCGTGCGCGAATACATTGAGTAGAACTTCAGAATCGGAGCTGGTATTAACGTGGCGCAGGTGTTTGTTGCATACGTTTTCATACAGCTCTTCGGTATTGGTCAGATTACCGTTGTGTGCTAAAACAATGCCGAATGGGGAGCTGACATAAAACGGCTGGGCTTCTGCACTGCTGCCCGCATTGCCTGCAGTCGGATAGCGGACATGCGCGATGCCGGCATTACCGATCAAGTCGCGCATATTGCGGGTACGGAACACTTCGCGCACCATGCCTTTGCCCTTGTGCATATGAAATATATTGCCTTCGGCAGTAACAATACCTGCTGCGTCCTGACCACGGTGTTGCAACATCTGCAAACCATCATACAACATCTGATTGACCGGCTCATGACTAACCAAACCTAATACACCACACATATCGTGCTTCTCCGAGTTTGAAGATTAAATGGGTAAGCCGTCATTATAAAATAATTTAGATGAGTTTGCTCGAATTGTTAACAATATGATGCTAAATTTACGCAAATAAAAACGGACTCAGACGACCCATAGGCCGTCTGAATCCGTCAAACTCAATCATCCAATTCTTCTACTTCAGCTGCTTTACCCGAAAGATGCGGCATTGCAGTATCTTTCCCAGGCAGATAAGGCATCGCAGCATCGGCAAGTGATTCAAAATACGGAATTGTATGCGAACTTTGCCACTCTTCCGTTTTCGGCAAATCAGTGTGTGAAAAAACCATCACTGCCAGTGTCACCAAAATCACACCTTTCACTGCACCGAATACGCCGCCAAGCAAACGGTTAATGCTTCCCAAACCAACGGCAGACATCAAACTGCTCAACAGCGATCGTGCTAGTTTCTGCAACAGCCATGCCAAAAAAAACACAGCGGCAAAACCCATGGCAACCGCCAAGGAATGCGGCTCAACCGATTTAAAGACCACATCGGCAAACGGCACGGCAAGCGTTCTGGCTGCAATAAACGATACCACCCACGCCACCATCGCCCCTGCTTCGGCAATAATACCCCGTGTCAACGAGATAACGATGCAGATGACGATGACGGCGGCCGCCAACAAATCGGCAACAGGCAGATTACTCACTGGTCACCTGACCGGCAATGCCATGTACACGCAATTTGTTCAAATCGCGCTCTGCATCGCGTGCATTTTTATAACTGGCTGATTTCACGCGATACACCTTACCTTTATCGGTCATGACTTCAGTAATGGTCGAATCGATACCTGCGGCTTTCATTTTACGTTGCAGGCTTTGCGCGCGTTCTTTTTCAGCATAACCAGCCTGAATAGCGGCTTTTTTCGCAGGCTTGGCTTCTGCTGTTTCTTTTTCAGCTTTAGGTTTGGCTTTTTCAGACGGCTTCTCGGCAGTTTTTACCTTATCGGCTTTTTCTGCTTTGGCCGTTTCTGGTTTAGCTTTTTCATTTTTTGGTTTTTCAACTTTGGCTTCTGCTTTCTTGGCAGGTTCGGCCTTGTCTTTTACGCTGTCTTTGCTGTTTTTGGCAGATTTACGCTCGGCAATGGCTTTCTCTGCTTTTTCCAATTGTGCCAATTTATTGCGTTCGGCAGCGGCTTCACGCTCTGCTTTTTCAGCACGCGCTTGAAGTGCGCGTTTTTTAGCTGCCAATGCGTTTTCTTTCTCAGCAGCTTCCTGTTGGGCTTGTGTTTTACGGGCCGCAGCAGCACGTTGCTCAGCCTGACGTTGGCGGCGTTCTTCGGCTCGGCGCTCCGCGGCTTCGCGTTTGGCGGCCTCAGCGCGTTGAATACGTTCGGACTCTTCCAAGCCTTTAATATTACCGTCATCCAAAGTATCGTTGATCAAAACCAACGGCTCACCGACATCTTCGGGAGCAGATTCACGGTTTGGCTTCAATACTTCAACCGGCGCATTGTCTTCTTCATCGCCGGCATTTTGAGGTTTGCTTTGCGCTTCGGCATCCGCATGGCGGGCTGCTTCTTCAGCCATCGCAACATCCTCTTTATTCGGCTCTAAAACAACGGCCTTGCTGGGCTCATCCGCCGTTTTGACTTGAGTCTGACCGACAGGGGCTTCTTTAAACGGTGAATTTTTATCGTCGCCGGAAGTCAGCGCCAGACCGAACAGCATACCCGATGCCACCACCAAGCCGGAAGCCAAGACCAAGCGACGGCGGTTGCGACGTTTCAGTCGTTCGTAACCGTCTAAATCGTATCCGTTTGGAGTTTCTTTTTGTTTATTGTCGGACATGATAATTTCCTCGTTAGTGTTCTTTCAAAACAGCCATTACATCGGCAACAGTATGGAATGAGCCGAAAACAACGATTCTATCATTTTCGGTTGCTTTAGCCAAAGCAGCGCGGTAGGCGGCAGCGACAGTTTCAAAAACATTTACATTGTCGATGCTGTGTTCAGCTAGTTTAGCCTGCAAAGCCTCTAACGTCATGCCACGCGGTACATCTAAAGGCGCGATATTCCACTCATCAAACTGATCTTTAACGATTTCCAGCACGCCATCAATATCTTTGTCGGACAACATACTGAATACGGCGGTACGTTTTTGTGCAAAGGCAAGGTTAATCAGGCTGCGGCGCAAAGCACGGGCTGCGTGCGGATTGTGGCCGACATCCAAAACCACCAGCGGACGGCCGGGCAAAACTTGGAAACGTCCAGGATTCTCAACCAACAGCAAACCACGTTTAATCGCGCCGATATCAACCGGCAATTGTTCGTTCAAACATTCCAACACAGTCAATGCACACGCGGCATTGGACAACTGATAGGCACCGCGCAAAGCAGGAAACGGCAAGGAATTGCGGTTACGGCTTTGGCCGTCTGAAGATTGCGGATGGAAGCGGTAGTTCCACTGTACGCTTTCCATTGACGCAAAATCAAAATCTCGCTGAACCATCAACAGTTTTGCGCCAATTTCTTCTGCGTGTTTGAGCAATGATTCAGGCGCAGGATTCTGACCGCACACGGCTGGTTTGCCACTACGGAACACTCCGGCTTTTTCAAAACCGACCTGCTCGACAGTATCGCCCAAAAATGCCTGATGGTCCAAATCCACACTGGTAACGACCGAACAATTGCCGTCAAATACATTTACGGCATCCAATCGTCCGCCCAAACCGACTTCCAAAATCATTACATCCACATTTTCATGCATGAAAATATCGACGGCCGCCAAAGCATTAAACTCAAAATACGTCAGAGAAATTTCGCCGCGCGCCGCTTCGATCCGCTCAAATGAGGAAACAATCAATTCATCTGAAACCGGCTGAGTGTTGATGGCGATTCGTTCGTTGTAACGCAGAAGATGAGGACTGGTCAGCGTACCGACTTTAAAACCGGCTTCTTTATAAATATGCGACAAATAGGCGCATACGGAGCCTTTGCCATTGGTACCCGCCACCACGACGACAGGACATTGCGGCACCAAATTCATGCGTTTTTTCACTTCTCCCACGCGTTCCAAACCCATATCGATAAGACCGGAACTATGGGCAGTCTCCAAATGAGAAAGCCAGTCTTGTAATGTTTTCATTGTATTGATCGCTTCAAAAGGCCGTCTGAAACAGCCGTTTAATCCATATCTGCCGCAAGTTCTGCTTTGTCTTCTTTTTCACGACACCAGCGCGCCCATACTTTCAGACGGCGGTAGGCATCGCGGTCGGTCATGTCGGGCAAGATGCAGTGTTTGTTCATTTTTCCGTCAACATTCCATTTCAGAAACAAAGCATAAACCGTCAACATACTGCTGTCTTGCAAAACTGCGCTTCTTCCCTCTTCCTCGTCATTCAAGTAAATCGTCGCACGATATTGGCGGTCGATGATGATTTTTCTGACTGTATTTTGAGCATGAAAATTAACACTGTGCCACGCATAGGCAAAACTGCCGACCAATGCTGCCAAACCCAGCCACATCATCCAGCCGTAAAACTCGGCAAGGCATAAGGCAACCGCCGAAAGGTGTAAGAAGACAATCAGAATTTTCAAAGAACGCGAGGGCTTTAAGGCCGTCTGAAAACTTCGCACGGCTTTACATCATATTGTCGAAAACAGGCGTAATGTTCAATTCCGCCTCTTCCATATCCAAAACCATATCGTGGATTTCGGTATCGAAAAATTCCCAAAAAGCCTTCAAACTCATGTCTTGCGGCCATTTGCTTTTATCGATGTCCCAGCCTGCCAATTCGGCTTCAAAAATCTGCTGATAGCGTTCGTCAAAATAAGAAATGACGGATTCGGGTTCGTCAAATTGCGGCACAAGGAATACGGAGCAGTTGGTGCGCAGTTGCTCGACGGTCAGGTCGGGCATATTTTCATCGGCGGATTTCAGCCATTCCAAAAAACGGGCGGTCGGCTTCAGCACAACAGCAGTACGGTCAACAAAATACATTATTTTCAACTTTCAAAATCATTCAAACCGATCATGCCGTCTGAAATTTCAGACGGCCCGAGTTTAATGTGTCATCACCTGTTGCAGGAACTGTTTGGCACGCTCGTGTTTCGGATGGGTAAAAAACTCTTCCGGCGTTTCATCTTCCAGAATCTGGCCTTTATCGACAAAAATCACACGGTCGGCGACTTCACGTGCAAAACCCATTTCATGGGTCACACACATCATGGTCATGCCGCTTTCCGCCAAGTCTTTCATCACTTTCAATACTTCGCCGACCATTTCAGGGTCAAGCGCGGAAGTCGGCTCGTCAAACAACATCACGCGCGGCTCCATCGCCAAACCGCGTGCAATTGCCACACGTTGCTGCTGACCGCCGGAAAGCTGACCGGGCAGCGCGTCTTTTTTATGCGCCAAACCGACGCGTTCCAAAAGCTCCATCGCTTTCTTTTCCGCCTCTTCACGGCTTTGGTTTTTCACTTTCATCGGAGAAAGAATGATATTTTCCAAGACGGTCAAATGCGGATACAGATTGAAGCCTTGGAACACAAAGCCCACTTCTTCGCGCACTTTGTTCAAATCGGTTTTCGGATCGGCAACATTGATGCCGTCCACCCAAATCTCGCCGCTTTCAATGCGCTCGAGTTGGTTTACCGTACGAATCAGCGTAGATTTGCCACTGCCTGAAGGGCCGCATACAACGACTACTTCGCCTTGCTTGACTTCCAGATTCACGCCGTTGATAACGTGCAAATCTTTAAAATGTTTGTGTACATTTTTGAATTTAATCATGTTTATTTGACATTCTCTAAAATTGACCAGATTTTGGACGGCCTGTTTTTAATCTGTTTGGCGTAATGCTCGATTTTCTCACTGTTGTCCTTGGTATAAATGCCGCGACACAATATATCCAATGCATCTTTGTTCAAGTCGCCATAACGGTTGTTGGTATATACCGACAGGATGCAGGCTTTCAGGGGATTGAAGGGAACGCCGTATTTCTGCGCATTATCCCGATTTCCAAACAGCCATGCGGTATCTGCTAAAGCTGCGTAGTTGCTCAAAGCTGCCGCTTTAAATAATTTTTCTTTGATCAGCGGATAATTTTTCTGCTTCTGATTTTCCAGTTTGAACACTTCATTCATCAATTTTTGTGAACCGTTAGGCGCAAGTTCGTCTTCTAAAGCTGTTTTATCATATTCGGCTTCAATATCATCAAGTAAGTCTTGTGCCGCTCCTTCGCCGTTTTCTGCGGCTTTTTTCAGCCAATAGTAAAACTCGCTTTCTTTGAGGTTTACAGGGTCTGTTGTCATTTCCAACTGCATGGCCAGCAGATATTGCGCTTCAGCATCGCCGGCTTTTGCTTTGCGCCGCAGGTTTTCTTCTCCGCCGGTGCCTAATGCAAATGCCGTACTGGTAATAAGTACAGCCAGCCCACACCAGACATATTTTTTCAACATTAAGTTCCCAACCTTTCAGACGGCCTTTTGAACCAGATAATTGCTCAATTCCACATATTTCTCAGCGGCAATGTGTTCTGCCCTGTCCTGCGGATTGATGCCGACTGCCTGCAAATCATCATCGCTGGCAAGTTCCTTCAAATTATTGCGTATGGTTTTGCGGCGTTGATGGAAAGCCAGTTTCACCAGTTTGGCAAAATGTTCAAAATCTTCTGCTTTACCGATGCGGTGTTTCACCGGAATCATGCGCACCACGGCCGAATCCACTTTCGGCGCAGGATCAAAGGACTCGGGCGGCACCTCAATCAACATTTCCATATCGAAGAAATATTGCAGCATTACGCCCAGACGGCCATAGTCGTTGGTTTTCGGCTGCGCCACCATACGTTCAACCACTTCTTTTTGCAGCATAAAGTGCATATCGATCACATCGTCTGCCACTTCGCTCAATCGAAACAAAAGCGGCGTGGAAATATTGTACGGCAGGTTGCCAACAATTTTTTTCTTGCCTTCAATGCTGTTGAAATCAAACTGCAATACATCGCCTTCGTGTATCACCAATTTATCTGCAAACGGCAAGGTTTTCAGACGGCGTACGATGTCGCGGTCGATTTCGCAAACATGCAGGCGATTGAGTTTCTTCGCCAAAGGCTCGGTAATGGCTGCCAAGCCTGGGCCGATTTCGATCACGATGTCGTCAGGCTGCGGTCTGACCGCGTTGACAATATCGCTAATAATCCGCGTATCCTGCAAAAAATTCTGCCCGAAGCGTTTCCGGGCCTTATGTTCTTTCATATCTTTCTTCAAGCAAGCTGTTTAAGGCAGTATTGTAACTGAAACAGGCGTTTTTGTCGGCACGCTTTCAGACGGCATTTGCCTAATTTTAAGCAAACGGCGGCGCTTCCAAACCCAAAGATTTCAGTAGTTGCGCGGTCTCATAAACCGGCAAACCCATCACACCCGTAAAGCTACCCTGCAAATGCTCGACAAATACACCGCCCAAGCCCTGAATCCCATACGCACCGGCTTTATCCATCGGCTCGCCGCTGGCAACATAGGCTGCAATCTCCTCAGCCGTCAACGTTTTAAAGTGCACTTCGCTCGTCTGCACCACATCATGGCGCACGCCTTGCCAGTAAACGCATACAGCCGTCAGCACTTGATGCGTCCGTCCGGACAAGCGTTCCAGCATATTAACTGCATCCGCCTCGGATTCCGGTTTACCCAAAATAACCGCACCATCCGCCACCGTCGTATCCGCCGTCAATACAGCAAACTCAGGCTCTTGATCATGAGCAGCAAACCATTGCGCCACCGCCGCCTGATTTTTCTCGCAGGCCATACGGCGCACATACTCTACTGCGGCTTCGTCTTCTTTAGGGGTTTCATCAATATCCGCAGGAAGGCGGTGTACCGTGAAACCCAAATTCTCCAAAATCTCACGACGACGCGGACTGCCCGAAGCCAGATAAATTGCGTTCATTGTATTGGTTGTCCTTATTTTGAAATTTTATGCTGACCGGACAGGCGGACATAATGCGCGGACGAATACGTCAAAAATTCCTTTTCCTCATCAGTCAGCAGACGCACTTGTTTCACAGGAGAGCCAACGTATAAAAAACCGCTTTCCAAACGCTTGCGCGGCGGTACCAAACTGCCCGCGCCTATCATCACATCATCTTCGACAACCGTATCATCCAAAATAATCGATCCCATGCCCACCAACACACGATTCCCAATTCGGCAACCATGCAGCATGACCTTATGCCCAATCGTCACATCATCGCCGATAATCAAAGGCGAACCGTCAGGCTTCGCCGCATTCTTATGCGACACATGCAAAACGCTGCCGTCCTGCACATTGCTGCGCTTGCCGATAGAAATACTGTTCACATCGCCGCGCAATACGGCATAAGGCCAAATCGATACATCTTCCGCCAGCGACACTTCGCCAATCACTACCGAAGTCTCATCTACAAAACAAGACTCATCAACCGACGGCACATAATCCAAAAACGCACGAATAGGGTTTGCCATTTCCAATATCCTTTTCTCAAAACCAAAACTGATCAGGCCGTCTGAAAACACGGCGTAAAACGATTTTATACTACAACAATACGAAATCAAGCCAGAAAATCATCAAAAGGCCGTCTGAAACAGTTTTCAGACGGCCTTGGATTCGGATTTCAAGTGCAACACTAGTGTATCAGTGGTTGGAACAGATTCAAGAATAAAACACTTGGCGTTTCGTAGCCAAGTGTTTTTCTTGGCCGGTGGTTCAACTCATCTTGAACCCTGCGTATCTCCCGATCACTGATGTTGCGGAAATCGGTTTGTTTGGGGAAATATTGCCGGATGAGTCCGTTGGTGTTCTCAT
>ERZ772912.326-NODE-326-length-21885-cov-16.023546_pt1 | contig 21885 bp, 22 predicted proteins | sample MGYA00512119_ERZ772912 | MGnify/ENA primary metagenome ERZ772912 (study PRJEB29015, sample SAMEA2738048) | human oral metagenome | biome: human oral; feature: human-associated habitat; material: saliva | place: China | collected 2230 ...
CGGCGGAAAGTTCGGTATCGGCTTGGGTTTTCAGCCATGAGTAGGAGAATTGCATGTTATGTTCTCAATCAACTAATTAACTTTTGTTTTATCAGATTTTGTTTTCAGACGACCTATTTATTTAGGGGCACAGGCTGCTTTTTAACTTTGTTGGGAGCGTTGCTTTCAGGTAGCCTTTTCAAACCTTAAGTAATCAAACAGTAAATATTGTTACAAACCATGCCAGCAAGGCATAGCCTAAGGTGACACTGACTGTAAACGCCACACGCTCCCACCTTTTGAACCACGGCATCAACCAACTGCCGATCACGGTGACAAAACAGGATACAACAAATGCGACAGATCCATAATTCGACCACTTTATTGCACCTTCCATATCGTCGCCGGTCAGGGTTTTCAAATCGGCTAACGACAAAGAGCGGTTTTCGCAATAGATGGACAGAAACCACAATGCAAAAGCAAGCGTATAGCAAACGGATGGGGCAATATAGTGTTTCATGATTTAGCTTTCTGCAGTGCAGACTGCTTTTTCATTTTTAGACAACCTGCACGATCATTTCGCAAACTGCTTCAAGAAGTTCAAATCGTTATCAAAGAACAGGCGCAAGTCGTTCACGTTGTAACGCAGCATAGCGAAGCGGTCGAGACCGATACCAAAGGCGAAACCAGTATATTTTTCAGAGTCGATATTGACGTTTTTCAATACGTTAGGATGTACCATACCGCAACCGCCGACTTCCAGCCATTTGCCGTTTTCACCCATGATGTCGATTTCGGCAGAAGGCTCAGTAAACGGGAAGAAAGACGGACGGAAACGTACTTGCAGGTCATCGCGTTCAAAGAAGCGACGGATAAAGTCAGTGAACACTGCTTTCAAGTCGGCAAAAGTTACACCCTCTTCTACCCACAAACCTTCGGCCTGATGGAACATAGGCGAGTGAGTGGCATCACTGTCCACGCGGTAAACGCGGCCGGGAGCAATAATACGGATAGGCGGCTCTTTTTTGTCGAGCATATAGCGGATTTGAATAGGAGAAGTGTGTGTACGCAAAACGTCGCCGTTTTCAACATAGAAAGTATCTTGCATCGCACGCGCAGGGTGATTTGCAGGAATATTCAATGCTTGGAAATTATGGAAATCGTCTTCGATTTCAGGGCCGTCTGCCACTTCAAAACCCATACCGTGAAACAGCTCAACCACACGTTGCAAAGTCAAAGTAACTGGATGCAAACCGCCATGCTCTTGTGCACGGCCCGGCAAAGTAATATCTAAGGCTTCTGCAGCCAATTGAGCTTGCAACTTGGCTTCATTCAGGGCATCGCGTTTGGCATTAAAGGCCGTCTGAAACTGATTTTTGCATTCGTTGATGTGCGCACCTATGGTTTTACGCTCTTCAGGAGACATTTGACCCAAAGTTTTCAAAAGTCCGGTCAATTCGCCGGTTTTACCAAGATAGCGTGCTTTAATTTGTTCTAAGGCATTGAAGTCTTGCGCGGCTTCAATAGCGGCAATACCTTCTGCAACGATACGGTTTACATTTTCCATAGTGGTTTATCGTCTGTTTGTTGATGGCAGGCCGTCTGAAACAACAAAGCCGTCTGTTGGATTTGATTGCAAACCCGTTCAGACGGCCTTTTGTCTTACTGCGGCCAATCCGTTTGATAAGAGAGGCCTATTTTATCGCAAATTAGTATAAAAAAATAGAGTTTAAAGAAAGAAAATCAACTACATAGGATTTCTTTAAGAAAAGAAAAAAGGAAGCATAAGCTTCCTTTTTAAATAATCTTATCGAATTAAGCAGCCAAAGCAGCTTTAGCTTTTTCAACCAATTGTGCAAATGCAGCTTTGTCGAATACAGCCAAATCAGCCAATACTTTGCGGTCGATTTCGATAGCAGCGCGTTTCAGGCCGTTCATGAATTTGCTGTAAGACAGACCATTTTCACGGGCACCTGCGTTGATACGAACGATCCACAGTTGACGGAATTGACGTTTGCGTTGGCGACGGTCACGGTATGCGTATTGACCGGCTTTCATTACCGCTTGTTTGGCAACACGGTAAACGTTTTTACGACGACCGCGGTAGCCTTTGGCTAACGCGAAGACTTTTTGGTGACGAGCACGAGCGGTAACACCGCGTTTTACGCGTGGCATATTCTAAACTCCTTAAGCGTAGGGCAACATTTTAGCAACAGAAGCCAAATCGCGTGAATCCACCATAGCGGTGCCGCGCAATTGACGTTTAGTTTTAGTGGTTTTTTTGGTCAGGATGTGACTTTTGAACGCATGACCGCGTTTTACACCACCGTTACCCAGTACTTTAAAGCGTTTTTTCGCGCTAGACTTGGTTTTCATTTTAGGCATTGGAAAACTCCATTCGTTATTAGATAAGGTATAAGGGGTTTTGAAATAAATTCAAACACTTGGAACCCAAAATACCACGGTTTTTGCCGCTAATTAAACCTTATTCCGAGCGGCAATCGAAATAAGCCTTGCATTATAGCTTTATTTTTTCTTAGGCGCAATCATCATCACCATTTGGCGGCCTTCCATTTTAGGAAAGGACTCGATTTGTGCCACTTCAGCCAACTCTTCTTTTACGCGTTCAAGCAGTTGGGCGCCCAATTGTTGGTGTGCCATCTCACGACCGCGGAAACGCAATGTCACTTTGACTTTGTCACCATCGGCGAGGAAGCGGTTGATGTTGCGCATCTTGATTTGATAGTCGCCTTCATCAGTACCCGGACGGAATTTAATTTCCTTGATTTGTACCTGCTTTTGGTTTTTCTTGGCTTCGTCGCGCTTCTTGGCTTGTTGGTATTTGTATTTACCATAATCCATCAGTTTGCATACGGGCGGTTTGGCAGTTGGGGAAATTTCTACCAAATCGACATCTTGCTCTTCGGCCATAGCCAGAGCTTCACGAACTGAAACGACACCAAGCTGATCGCCTGACTCACTGATTAATCGCACTTCTTTGGCGGTAATTTCACCATTGATTCGTGCTTCGCGTTCTTGAGCGATGATGAATACTCCTATAAAAATTAATGATTGACGAGGGCATCAGTGATTTCTTGCTGCAATTGCGCAATAAAATCATCTACATTCAAAGAACCCAAGTCTTCTGCTTTGCGGCGTACCGCAACTTTGTTTTCTTGTTTCTCTTTATCGCCGACAACGATTTGATAAGGGAAACGGTATTGGCTGTTGTCACGGATTTTGTAACCGATTTTTTCGTTACGCAAATCCAATTCGACACGGAAGCCTGCCACCTGCAATTTGGCAGCCACTTCGCGACAATAATCTGCTTGGTTCTCGGTGATATTCATAATCACCATTTGAACCGGCGCAAGCCACAATGGGAATGAGCCTGCATGGTTTTCAATCAAAATACCGATGAAGCGCTCCAATGAACCCAAAATAGCACGGTGCAACATTACAGGACGCGCACGGTCGTTGTTTTCTGTTACATATTCGGCATTCAAACGCTCCGGCAATACAAAGTCCAACTGCAGGGTACCGCACTGCCAAGAGCGACCCAAAGCATCTTTAACATGGTACTCAATCTTAGGACCATAGAATGCGCCTTCGCCAGGCAATTCTTCCCACTCTACACCGCAAGCGGTCAATGCATCGCGCAGGCCTTGTTCGGCTTTATCCCAAACTTCGTCAGAACCTGCACGTTGTTCTGGGCGGAGGGACAACTTCACAGCAACATCATGGAAGCCGAATTGCTTGTAAATACGAACCAGCAATTCATTAAATGCACGTGCCTCATCAACGATTTGATCTTCAGTACAGAAGATGTGTGCATCATCCTGCACAAAACCGCGAACACGCATCAGACCATGCAATGCACCGCTTGGTTCATTGCGGTGGCAAGAACCGAACTCAGCCAAACGCATTGGCAAATCGCGATATGAGCGCAAGCCGTTATTGAAAATTTGCACATGACCCGGACAGTTCATCGGTTTAACCGCGTATTCGCGTTTTTCTGAACTGGTCACAAACATATTGTCTTTATAGTTTTCCCAGTGGCCGGATTTTTCCCAGAAGGTTTTATCCATAATCTGAGGCGTTTTCACCTCTTTATAACCGGCAGCATTCAGCTCTTTGCGCATATGCTGCTCAATCACTTGCCACAAAGCCCAGCCTTTAGGATGCCAGAACACCATGCCCGGTGCTTCATCTTGCAGATGGAACAAATCTAATTGTTTACCCAGCTTACGGTGGTCGCGTTTTTCCGCTTCCTCGATACGTTGGATATAGGCTTTCAATTCGTCTTTACTTGCCCAAGCCGTACCGTAAACACGTTGCAACATTTCATTGTTGCTATCGCCGCGCCAGTATGCGCCTGCCAGCTTGGTCAGCTTGAAGTTTTTCAAGAAACGGGTATTGGGAACGTGAGGACCGCGGCACATATCGACGTATTCTTGATGATGATACATGCCCATTGCTTCCACTTCAGGCATGTCTTCAATCAGACGCAATTTGTATTCTTCGCCGCGATCTTGGAAAATTTTGACGGTTTCTGCACGAGGCGTCATCACTTTAATAACGTCATAGTCTTGTGCAATCAACTCTTTCATGCGCGCTTCGATAGCGGCCACATCATCAGGCGTAAATGGTTTTTCAGTTGCGATATCGTAATAGAACCCGTCTTCAATCACCGGGCCGATAACCATTTTAGCATCTGGGTAGAGCTGCTTGACCGCATGACCGACCAAGTGCGCGCAGGAGTGGCGGATAATTTCCACGCCTTCTTTGTCTTTAGGCGTAATGATTTGAACGTGGGCATCTTCGGTAATCGGATCGCAAGCATCCACCAATTTACCGTTAACCTTGCCCGCTACCGTTGCCTTTGCCAAACCTGCACCGATAGACGCTGCGATTTGCGCCACGGTAACGGGTGATTCATATTGGCGGACCGAACCGTCCGGCAAGGTAATGTTCAACATCAGAAAGCTCCAAAACATTAAAAAATAACGGCATAAAGCCGTTATGGAAATTTGGTAGGCACAATTGGACTCGAACCAACGACCCCCACCATGTCAAGGTGGTGCTCTAACCAACTGAGCTATGTGCCTTCATCTAAGTTGCTTATTGTAACGAAGCGTGTTCCCTTTTGCAAGCATCTGTAAATACTTTTCAGACGGCCTGAATATTTTTGTTTGATTTATACCTCATTTTTTATTTCCTCCATCATTCATGTCGTCTGAAGCATTGTTTTGACAAAGATAAAATCCAGCCGTCAACCAACGAAAAATCCTTTATAATCTGCCCTTTCATTTCGCACACACGCGAACGTCCAATCTATTATTACTATGCTCAAATTTACCTTACACAAAAAAGACGGTCATGCCCGACGCGGCACTTTGGAACTGAACCACGGCAAAATCGAAACGCCGGTATTTATGCCTGTCGGCACATATGGTTCGGTCAAAGCAATGAACCCGCAAAACCTGCATGACATTAAAGCGCAAATCATCTTAGGCAACACTTACCATCTGTGGCTGCGTCCCGGTTTGGAAGTCATCGAACAATTCGGCGGCCTGCATGAATTTATCGGTTGGGACAAACCGATTTTGACCGACTCGGGCGGTTTCCAAGTATTCTCGTTATCCGATATGCGCAAGCTGACCGAAGAAGGCTGTACATTCCAAAGCCCGATCAACGGCGACAAACTGTTCCTCTCACCCGAAGTGTCGATGAAAATTCAAACCGTATTGAATTCCGACATCGTGATGCAGTTGGACGAGTGCACCCCTGGCGAAGCAACGCACAGCCAAGCGCAAAAATCGCTGCAAATGAGCCTGCGTTGGGCGGAACGAAGCAAAAAGGCTTTTGAAGACCTGAAAAACCCGAATGCGCTGTTTGGCATTGTACAAGGCGCGATGTATGAAGATTTGCGCGAAGAATCGCTGAAAGGTTTGGAAGAACTCGACTTCCCCGGCTTGGCCATCGGCGGCTTGTCCGTTGGCGAACCCAAGCCCGAAATGTACCGCATGTTGCGCGCCGTCGGCCCTATCTTGCCGGAACACAAACCTCATTATTTGATGGGCGTCGGCACGCCTGAAGACTTGGTGTACGGCGTGGCACACGGCGTGGATATGTTCGACTGCGTCATGCCTACCCGCAATGCGCGTAACGGCTGGCTGTTTACCCGTTTTGGCGATTTGAAAATCAAAAACGCCAAACACAAACTCGACAAGCGTCCGATTGATGAAAGCTGCACCTGCTACGCCTGTCAGAATTTCAGCCGCTCCTACCTCCACCATCTGCACCGAGTCGGCGAAATCTTGGGCGCACAGCTCAACACCATCCACAATCTGCACTTCTACCAAGTCATCATGGCAGAAATGCGCGAAGCCATCGAACAAGGCAAATTTGCCGATTGGCAGGCGCAATTCCATGAAAACCGTGCTCGCGGTGTGGATTAATCCTTTTAAAGACCGTCTGAAATCAGGTTTGGATTCAAACTGCTTTTCAGACGGTCTCAATATTCTTAATTAATAAAGCACAATTATGTCCCGTTTCCATACCGAACCGCCCTTAGCCTACACTGCACAAAACCGTACCGCCGTCCTGCTGCTCAACCTCGGCACGCCTGACGCGCCCACTGCGGCCGCAGTAAAGCCTTACTTGAAAGAATTTTTGTCCGATCAACGTGTTGTCGAACTGCCCAAGCTCTTATGGCAACCGATATTGCGCGGCTTGGTATTGACTTTTCGCCCGAAAAAAAGCGCGCATGCCTATGAAAAAGTTTGGTTTAAAGAAGGTTCGCCACTTGAGGTTTACACACACCGCCAAGCAGAAGCCCTGGCCAAACATTTGCCCGATGTCATCGTCCGTCATGCCATGACTTACGGCAATCCAAGCGTTGCCGACGTTTTGGCGGAACTCAAAGCCCAAGGCGTGGGCAAATTGCTGGTTATTCCACTCTATCCGCAATATGCTGGCTCTTCTACCGGAGCGGCTTTGGACAAAGTGTTTCGAGAGTTATTGCTGCAACGCAACCAAATGAGCGTCCGCACCGTCTCCCGTTATTACGACGATGCCGCCTATATTCAAGCCATGAAGCAGCATATTGAAGCCTATTGGGCTCAAAACGGACGCAGCGAAAAACTGATGTTGAGTTTCCACGGCATTCCGCAAAAGCATCACGACAACGGCGACCCCTATCCTGACGAGTGCCACCATACCGCCAAGCTGTTGGCACAGGCATTGGGCTTGTCCGAACAAGAATACATCGTTTCTTTCCAAAGCCAGTTTGGCAAATCCCAATGGGTCAAGCCCAGCACGCAAGCCCTGTTTGATCAGCTGCCAAAACAAGGCACGACCAAACTCGATGTATTCTGCCCCGGCTTCCTGGCCGACTGCCTCGAAACCATGGAAGAAATCGCCATTATGGGACGCGAACAATTCCACGCCGCAGGCGGCAAAGAATACCGTTACATCCCCTGTCTCAACGATTCCGCCGACTGGATTGCCGCACTTGCACAATTAAGTCGGGCCAATCTGCAAGGCTGGATTTGACCTAAACCAAAGGCCGTCTGAAAAATCCACTTTCAGACGGCCTTTAGCGTTATCATCAAGCTATTAAAACGCAAACCAAGCGTGTGGCCATCAAAAACACCACTCAAAAAAGGAACACATCATGACTGCACTCCGCCCTATCCTGCTCCTTCTGACCGCACTCAGCATCCCAGCTGCTTTTGCCGCTGATGCCGCGCTGATGAGTAAAGGACAAAAAATTTACGAAACCAACTGCGCTGCCTGCCACGGTAAAAAAGGCGAAGGCCGGGGTGCCATGTTCCCGCCTTTATTCCAGTCCGACTATATCAACAAAAAACCGCAAGCCCTGTTGCAAAGCATGACTAAAGGCATTAACGGCCCGATTAAAGTAAACGGCAAATCCTACAACGGCTTCATGCCTGCCACCGCCATCAACGATGCCGATGTCGCCGCCGTTGCCACTTACATCATGAACGCCTTCAATAATGGCGGCGGTACGATTACTGAAGCAGATGTCAAAAAATCTCACGGGAAAAAATAAAACGTCTCTCCCCTAAAGGCCGTCTGAACATTTCAGACGGCCTTTTCGATATGGAACACATTTTTGTTTCCATATTTATGGTTACGCAACATCAACAAACATACGCAAAAAACCGTCAAACCAAAAAAAGCATATGCGTTTTGTGTTAAAGTAAACATCATTGATCGGCTGTTTTGTGTCCAGGCCGTCTGAAAGGTTTTATGTTATGAACTTTTTCCGCAAGACTGTTTTATTTTTAGTTGTCCTCTCTATATTTGCCGCCTGCGGCTCCTTTATTTCACAATACGTTTTGGGCATGAACCCGTGCGTATTGTGTATCCTGCAACGCTTGTGCGTATTGGCAGTCGGGCTGTTGGCCATTGTTACGGCATTCAGTTCTCAATCTTCCAAATTTGCCCGCTCGCTCTCGGCATTGTTGATTGCCGCTCCGGCCGTTTACGGCGCAGGTGTCGCCGCCTATCAAATTTGGCTGCAAAGCCTGCCGCCCGGCACCGCCCCTTCTTGCGGCGCACCTTGGACCTTCCGCCTGCGCGACTGGCCCTTGTTCGATTGGTTTGAACCCATCGTCCGCGGCTTTGGCAACTGCGCCGAGCCGGACTATCTATTCGGCGTCGCCCTGCCGGTGTGGAGTATTTTGTACTTCAGCTTCGTAGTATTGCTGCTGCTTTGGGCTTGGTTGAAAACCAGAAAAATCTGATTGGTTTCGATATAAAAAGGCCGTCTGAAATTTCAGACGGCCTTTTGTTCTTTAAACTGTTTAGTCCAGATTCAACACAGCAGAAGTGTAAACGTCTTGTACGTCGTCCAAATCTTCCAATGCGTCAATCAGTTTTTGCATTTTAACCGCATCTTCGCCGCTCAACTCGGTTTCGTTTTGGGCGCGCATGGTAACGTCGCCGTCAACAGATTTGTAACCTGCCGCTTCCAAAGCCGATTTCACACCGGCCCAGTCGTTCGGCGCGGTAATCACTTCGATGGAACCGTCGTCGTTGGTGATGACATCTTCCGCACCGGCTTCCAAAGCCGCTTCCATCAGAGCATCTTCGTCAACGCCCGGTTCAAACACCAAATAGCCTTGATGAACGAAGTTGAACGCTACGCAGCCGTCGGTACCCAAGTTACCGCCGTTTTTAGTGAACGCGTGACGCACATCGGCAACGGTACGGGTTTTGTTGTCGGTCAGACAGTCTACCATCAAAGCCGCGCCGCCAATGCCGTAGCCTTCGTAACGCAACTCGATGTATTCCACGCCTTCCAGATTGCCCGTACCTTTATCGATGGCACGTTGCACATTGTCTTTAGGCATATTGTTTTCAGCGGCTTTTTCCAAAGCCAGGCGCAGGCGCGGGTTTGCGCCGGGGTCGCCGCCGCCCATGCGGGCAGCAACGGTAATTTCTTTAATCAGACGGGTGAAGATTTTGCCGCGTTTGGCATCTTGTCGGGCTTTTTTGTGTTGGATATTTGCCCACTTACTATGGCCTGCCATGTTGATTCCTTTCGTTTTTTCACGCGCTGAGGCGGAATTTGCTTCATTTGTAAGGCGTGCATTTTATCATAAGTTGCCTTTAGCCAAAATATTCAGACGGCCCGAATATTTGCAAAAACAGGCCGTCTGAAAACAAAGAAACCTTTTTTAAATAAAGAAGCACATTTGCGGCAAACCTTTGTCAGTTTTTCGTTTTAATTCACGAAGGTTTACGGTATGATGACAAAATCGGTCAAAATTGTTAACAACTTAACCGGTATCGAATGGCAAAACGGCCTGCTCGCCGATATTGCCAAACGCGAAAAATGAGTGGGAGTAGTTACCCGTATCATTTTATTTTTATTGTTTTTATTAAAGGTTTTATTATGGAAGAAATATTGTCTGCTCTGGTGGGTGCAGTCAATCTGGTTCTTTGGGACTACCTGCTGATTTATGCCTTAATCGGTATTGGCCTGTTTTTTACCCTGTACTTGGGCGCGCCGCAAATTACCAAATTTGGGGCGGGTTTTAAAGCCGTTTTCGGCGGCTTGTTCAGCAAAAAAGACAAAGACCACGAAGGCAAATCCCTGTCTCAATTTCAAGCGCTTGCCGTAGCGATTTCTGCGCAAATCGGTACCGGTAACGTTGCCGGTGTCGCCACTGCGATTACTGCCGGCGGCCCGGGTGCCATTTTTTGGATGTGGCTGTCTGCCATTCTGGGCATGTCTACCATTTTTGCAGAAGCCGTTTTGGCGCAAAAATACCGCGTGGTCAGCCACGGCAAATACATCGGCGGCCCTGCGTTTTACATCACGCACGGCCTGACCCCGAAAATCGGCCGTGGCGCGGCGCGTTTCCTGTCCGGCTTTTTCTCCATCGCCTTGATTATCGCGCTGGGTTTCATCGGCAACGCAACCCAATCCAATTCCATCGCCTCGGCCATGAATTTGGCTTTCGATATTCCTCCGATGGCTGTCGGCATTGCTTTGGCGGTATTCGCCGGCCTGATCATCATCGGCGGCATCAACCGCATTGCCGGTATCGCGCAATTTGTCGTACCGTTTATGGCGGTGATTTACATCTTGTGTGCGGTGATTATTTTGTTCAAATTCTCCGACCACATCATTCCGATGTTCCACAGTATCTTTGTCGCCGCCTTCAATCCTGAAGCAGTATTGGGCGGTGCGGCCGGTATCGGCATGCGCGAGGCAGTCCGCTTCGGCGTGGCACGCGGCCTGTTTTCCAATGAAGCCGGTATGGGTTCGACCCCGCACGCTCATGCGACCGCCAACGTCAAACACCCTGTGCAACAAGGTATGGCCGCGTTTATCGGTATCTTTATCGATACGCTGATGGTCTGCACGGCAACCGCGTTGATTATCCTGCTGACCGACGCCAACCTGTCCGGCGAAACCGGCGCGGCAGTTACCCAACTGGCTTTTAACAAAGCCTTCCCGGGTTTCGGTTCGCAACTGCTCGCCGTCTGTCTGACCTTCTTCGCCTTTACCACCATCATCGGCTGGTACTACTTCGGCGAATCCAATATCCGCTTCCTGTTCCGCGGCAAACACTTGGGCATCTACCGTGCACTGGTTTTGGTGGCCATCGTATTGGGTACCTTGGGCAAAGTGGATTTGGTTTGGAGTATGTCCGATATGTTCAACGGCTTTATGGTCTTGCCGAACTTAATCGCCCTCTTCCTGCTGCGTAAGGAAATCCGTGCGGTTTATGACGATTATCTGGCGCAAACCAAAGCCGGCAAAGAGCTGACCTACAACTATGAATTCCACGAATTCCACGACAAAAACCCAGGTTAACGACAAACAAAAACCTCTCAGTCAAACTGAGAGGTTTTTTATTTCAGGCCGTCTGAAACTACAACACATAAAAATAAATGCTGATAAATTGTGTCAAACTGCCTGCCAAGACAAACAAGTGCCAGATACCGTGGCCATGGCGGATTTTCGTATCGTTGATAAACCAATAAATCCCCACGCTATACAATACGCCGCCCAACACCAGCCAAAATAATCCGCCTGCCGAAAGCGACTGTATCAGCGGCCATACCGCCACCACAATCAACCAGCCCATCAACACATAAATCACCATCGACAGCAGCCGCTTCTCGCTTTTGCGCCCGATCGTCAGCTCCTGAACAATGCCCAGCAAAGCCAGCCCCCACGACACGCCGAAAAGCGACCAGCCCCAACCGCCGTGAAGGGTAATCAGCGTAAACGGCGTATAGCTGCCTGCAATCAGAAGATAAATCATGCAATGATCGACCTTTTGCAAAATCGCCTTGGCTTTCGGCTGCGGAATGCTGTGGTATAAGGTTGAGCCCAAATACAGAAGCAGCAGGCAGACTCCGTAAGTCAGTGCACCGGCAATCCGATAGCCGTCCGCCGATTCCACCGCTTTCACCAGCATCAGCACCAACGCCGCCACTGCCAACAAGAAACCGGCCAAATGGCTGTACGCATTAAATCTCTCGCCGTGATACATAAACCATTCTCATTTATAAAAGACCAAAGTGTACGCCAAGACAAGCGCTTCGTCAGAGAAATCGGGTTAAAAATAAGTTAAAGCGCAAAGGCCGTCTGAAAAACACGGCCTTGCAATATAACAAAAACATCTTTGCAACAAACAAACCATTCTTTCCCTTTTTCAGACGGCTTCACTAAAGTATCGACTGTCGCCAAGGTTGCAAAGAGAGAAAAAATGTCTATCCAAAACCACCACCTCGACTGGCTCGAAGCCGAGTCTATCTACATCATCCGCGAAGTCATTGCCAATGCCCAAAATCCGGCCTTGCTGTTTTCCGGCGGCAAAGACTCCGTCGTATTGCTGGCGCTTGCCGTCAAAGCCTTCCAAATCGAAGACCGCCCGCTGAAGCTGCCGTTCAAACTCCTGCACGTCGATACCGGCCACAATTACCCCGAAGTAATTCAGTTCCGCGACGATACGGTTGCCCGTACCGGCGTACAACTTGTGGTCGGCAGCGTAGAAGAATCCATCCGCAAAGGCAGCGTCGTCTTGCGCCGCGAAACCGATTCGCGCAACGCCGCACAAGCCGTTACGCTGGTTGAAACCATCGAAGAACAAGGCTTTGATGCACTGATGGGCGGCGCACGCCGCGATGAAGAAAAAGCGCGCGCCAAAGAACGCATCTTCTCTTTCCGCGACGAGTTCGGCCAATGGGATCCTAAAAACCAACGTCCTGAATTATGGTCGCTCTACAACACGCGCCTGTTCCAAGGCGAAAACATGCGCGTTTTCCCGATTTCCAACTGGACGGAATTGGACATCTGGCAATACATCGCACGCGAAAGACTCGCCCTGCCACCGATTTACTATACCCACAAACGCGAAGTTGTCGAACGAAACGGCCTGCTCGTTCCCGTTACCCCGTTGACCCCAAAACGCGAAGGCGAAGTTGCCCAAATCCGTGATGTCCGTTTCCGCACCGTCGGCGATATTTCCTGCACCTGCCCGGTTGCCAGTACCGCCGCCACGCCGGAAGATATTATTGCCGAAACCGCCGCCGCAACCATTTCCGAACGCAGCGCCACGCGCATGGACGACCGCGTATCGGAAGCGGCAATGGAAGAGCGCAAAAAACAAGGCTATTTCTAAACCGTTTTTTCAGACGGCCTATATATTTCAAACCCGAACAACACGGCAAAGCCATCCGCCCCTGCCGTGTTGTTTGCTTTATTATTCTTGCAAATATCATTTAACAACAAAAGCTTAATCAATCATCCTGACAAAGCGGCAAACAATAAAACATAAACAAACATGGTATAATAAACACTTACAGGCAGAGATTTAGACAAAAGTCTCAGGCCGTCTGAAGGAGGAGAAACATGAATCGACGCGTTTATATCGTACATGGCTTTGAAGGCAATCCGCACGGCAACTGGTTTGACTGGCTTTGCGCCCAAATCAAAAGTACCGGCGCACAAGCAATCTCCCTTGCCATGCCAAATCCCGACAAACCAAGCACGACCGCGTGGCAATTTACCCTTGACCAGCACATCGGCAAGCCCGATGCCCATACCTTCCTAGTCGGCCACAGCCTCGGTTGCATTACCCTCCTTCACTTCCTCAGCCGCCAACAGCCGCAAAAAATCGGTGGCCTGCTGCTTGCCGCCGGTTTTGCCGATACACTGCCGCCCCTGCCCGCGCTTGATGCCTACATTAAAGCAGCGTCCCCTGATTTCGACATCTTGCGCAAAATCGACATGCCCAAACACTGCCTGGTTTCCGACAACGACACCCATGTTCCGCCCGAACTGACTTTGGACATGGCGGCCAAACTCAAAAGCCCTGTTACCCATATCCCCGAAGGCGGCCATTTGATGGCTTCAGACGGCTTTACCCAACTGCCGCAGGCTTGGGAAGCGCTGAAACCCATGTTGACCGAATAAACACACTCTCTAATCCGGTTTTCAGACGGCCTTGTATGCCTCCCCTCCCCATGACAAGCCGTCTGAACGACAATAAAAAAACAACCTGCCTTTTTAAGCAGGTTGTTTCTTTTTATGCCTCATTGACGGCAAATTTAATATTGCACCGTCCATTCAATCTCGCCGCCGGCCCTCATCGGTACAAGCTCGCCATCGCCGTAAGGTACGCTGGCAGGCACGGTTTGCGTTTGTTTGACCAATGTGATGGTATCGGAATTTTCAGGCAGACCGTAGAAACGTGGGCCGTTTTTAGAAGTAAAGGCTTCCAGTTTGTCCAGTGCGCCTGCTTTCTCAAACACTTCGGCATAAAGCTCGATGGCGGTCATCGCGCTGAACATACCGGCGCAACCGCAAGCATTTTCTTTGGCAGTCTTGGCATGTGGAGCAGAATCCGTGCCAAGGAAGAATTTGTGCGCCTTATCGCCGGTAACGGCGGCAACCAATGCCTGACGGTGGGTTTCGCGTTTGAGTACGGGCAAGCAGAAATGATGAGGGCGCACGCCGCCGACCAAAAGGTCGTTACGGTTGAGCAGCAAGTGTTGCGGCGTCACGGACGCAGCCACATTATCGCCTGCTTCCAATACCAGTCGGGCTGCCTCGGCAGTGGTGATGTGTTCAAACACGACTTTGAGGTTGGGCACTTGCGCCAAAACCGGCTTCATCACGCGCTCGATAAAGGCGGCTTCGCGGTCGAAAATATCGATTTCAGGATCGGTTACTTCGCCGTGAACCAAGAACAAAATGCCCTGTTTCGCCATTTCTTCCAACACGGGGATCAGCTTAAACAAGTCGGTCACGCCGGAATCGGAATTGGTGGTCGCGCCTGCTGGATAGAGTTTGAAAGCCACAATACCGGCAGCCTTGGCTTCACGCACGAGTTCGGGAGTGGCGTTATCGGTCAAATAAAGCGTCATCAACGGCTGGAAGCTACTGCCTTCTGGCAGGGCGGCCATAATGCGCTCTTTGTACGCTTGGGCGTCGGCAACGCTGACGACGGGCGGTTTGAGGTTGGGCATGATAACCGCGCGACCCATTTGTCGGGCGGTGTACGGGGCAACGGCTTTGAGCGCGTCGCCGTCGCGCAGGTGTAAGTGCATATCGTCGGGGCGGATGATGGTCAGGGTTTGCATAGCTTACTTTCGAGTGGTTTGGTTTGATAATGTTTCAGACGGCCTTTATTCGGCGGTAACGGTTTCTATTAATTTGGTGTTTCAATCGTCAACCGGCCTAAGGCAAAACGGGGGCCTTATTGTCGTAAGAATGATGGGTCAAATAAAAAACAGCCTGTACCGGAAAATGCTCGGACGACGTTGTTTTAACAGTCAGCAAGGTTTCTTTCGGACTACCGGGCGCGCGCCATGCGTAGGAAATCTGACGCATAGGCAACGGGGTTTCCGCCAAATTATCAGCACGCAATTCAGCGTTCAAACCTTGCGGCGGATTTTCTGCCAAAGCCAAAAATTGTTTGAAAATCAGATGGTCGTCGGCTTTAGCCGTGCGCACGCTGCAACTGTCTTCAGTCAGGCTCAAATAATAATCTGCGCCGTTTTCCGTTTTCTTCCAAATGCTTAATGCCTCCAAATCCATCATTCCGGCAGACAAATCGGCAATATCTTTTTTCGACAATAAAACCAGTTTGTTGGCATTGGCAAACTCGCCGACAAGGGCGGCATCGCCGTCTGCGGCCACGCAGCTTTGGCGGAACAAGTCGGTTACATTTTGGGCATAATCGGCAGCGTTCTGCGGCGAAACGCCTTCATTGCCGCATGCACTCAGGCAGACAGCCAATACGGCGGCAGACAACGCGACGGCTTTAGACATTTCAGACGGCCTTTATTTGTGCTTCAACACCAGCTTGAACACGCCGTCGGCCTCGCTCGATTCCAGCAAAATATGCCCGGTCTGACGGCAAAACGCTTCAAAATCGCCAGGCGCGCCACCATCGGTGGCCAATACGGTCAGCACTTCGCCTTCCTGCATTTGCGCCAAAGCTTTTTTGGCACGCAAAATCGGCAGCGGGCATTTCAAACCGATGACATCCAGAGTTTGTGTATTCATGATGAAAACTCGTCATATTAATCAGAATTAACGTCAATTATACCGCACTTACTTGCACCCCACCCTGCAAGCCCATAAAATAAAGCCGTTTTTCACTTTGGAGCTGTCTATGCGCCGTTTTGCCCTTCTCGCTCTCAGCCTTGCCGCGACTCAAGCATTTGCTTTGGGTTTCAGCCAAAAGGATACGCTGACCAACACGCGTTATCAGGAAAGCCCTGAAGAAGTTGCCGCACGCGAATTTAAAGAACACAAAGCCGAGTTGCCGCCCCTGCCCGATACCCAATCGGGCGATTGGTTCAACCTCTATGTCAACGAAACCTACGGCAAGCAGCCTAAAATCCTGCTCAGCAGCCTGCAAATCATGCCTGCGCCTGACAACAGCATCCGCTACGTCTTGAACGTGCGCTCCGACAAAGGCTACGACAACCTCTCCGTCGAAGGCCTCTATTGCGCCCGCACATCCTTTACTTACAGCAACGACAAGCGTTCGTCTTACAAAGTATTCGCTTACGGCGACACAGTAAACCACCGCTGGATCGAGCCGCGCAAAGGCGATTGGAAGCTGATCGGCAATGCGTTCAGCCGCAACGACGCCCTGCACACCGCCCTGTATCAGGCATTCTGTATCGACGGTATGCCGACAACGGTCGAAGGCTTGGTACAACGTTTGAAAGAACGCGGCGGCCGTCACGGTACAACGCTGACCAACCACGATAAATAAACCGCTTTAATCAACAAAAAGGCCGTCTGAATTTTTTCAGACGGCCTTGTCTTTCAAGACGGCTTAGAATTTGTGATACAAGCCCACAGAAGCAGCTTTTTGTTCAACGCCGCCGTTATTGGCTGCAGTCAGACGGGTTTTGTTGCCGACTTTCAAATACGCCAATTGGGCAACTACGCCGGTGCGTTTGCTGAAAGTGTATTGGCCACCGACAACGACTTGGTCGAATTTATCCACCAATTTCTCTCCGCTATTCACGCCCTTGGCAGGCCAGCCGTGAGCGTAAGTAATGCGTGGGGTGACATTACCCAATTTGTAGCCGACAGTTACCGCTGCATCAACTACTTTTACGGCTTCCTCTTTGCCTGAGTCGGTAGTGATGTCACTACCCTTGTACTTATTAAAACCATCGGTGAAATAGCCTAAATATTCGTTGGCTGTCTCATGGCCTTTGGCATAGTGTACGCCGCCACCGACAAAGAGATTGTCTTTGTCGTAATAAGTTTCAACTTTGGCGATTTGTGCCGCTTTGACTTTGCCAGAATTGTCGGTGTACGCGCCGTTGTAGTGGCCGTAAGCCGCATTGGCAGTAAAGCCGTTTTTAGAGAAGCTCACGCCGCCTGTGTATTGGTCTTTGGCCGCTTGGGTGTGCGTGTATTTGTCTGAAGGATTGCGGTTGTCGCGCGGTGCGTAAGACACGTTGAATTTGAATCCGCCAAAATCCGGGCTGTCGTAACGCACGGCGGCGTTGCGGTTGCCGGTACGGGTAAAGATGCCCAAGCCTGCGGCATTGGTTTTGTACATCCATGGATCGATGGTATCCATTTCATTCAGCATATTGCTGAGTTTACCGGCACGGACTTTACCGAATTTACCTTGCAAACCAATAAAGGAATCGCGATTGGCAAAACCTTGAGAGCCGCCGGTAATGGCTGTTTTTTGTTCAACTTGCCAGATGGCTTTCAAATCGCCGCCCAAGTTCTCGCTACCTTTAAAACCGATACGGGAGGTATTGTCATTGATGCTGGTTGCGGTAGAGCTGGTTTCAGAACCTGCGTCACCTTTGATTTTTACTTGACCAACGGTCACGCTGCTTTTGATTTGACCATACAGAATCACTTCTGCAGAGGCAGCCAGCGGCAAACCGGCAATAACCAAAGCGATAATCGATTTTTTCATTATTCTCTCCAAAACAAAGTTAAAATCTCGTGAAAACACGTTTAGCAATATTAATGTTTTCCAACGCTACAAACAACTACTTTCATCTTGATAGACACTTTTATTCATTAGAGTTTAGACTTTTTACAACATTTTCAAATAAAACAGGCCGTCTGAAAAAAATTTCAGACGGCCTCTCCCATTCAAAGTCATGGCAAGGACAATCATCCCTATTATTGTAATCATTTAATCAAAAATGATTGCTTGATAAATGTTTGCCATATATCAACCCAATATTCCCAAATTGCCACTATCATTAACTTTCTTATTATGAAAAAGCTTTTTTATATCGATAATTTATTTTGTATAAATTTTTCATTTTACCTAATATAAATAAATAGAAGCCCTTATGTTGAACAAACATCTCTTTTTATCTTTGCTAATGGCTGTCTCTACTGCAACGGTATCCGCCGAAACCCATCATGCACATTGGTCTTACACAGGTGAAAACGATGCTGCACACTGGGGCGATTTGAGTGAAGACTTTGCTGTCTGCAAAACAGGCAAACAGCAATCTCCAGTGGACTTCTCCACAACAAAAGCAGTAAAAGGCAAACAACTGGCATACCGTTACAACATCGCCGACTACAAAGTAGAAAATAACGGCCATACCCTTCAAGCCACGCCACAAGGCAAGGCTCAAACCATCGTGATTAACGGTAAAACCTATACCTTCAAACAATTCCACTTCCATACGCCGAGCGAACATACTTTCAAAGGCAGACATTTCCCGATGGAAGCGCATTTCGTCCATCAAGCCGAAGACGGTACTTTGGCAGTCATCGGCTCTGTATTTAAACCGGGCAAAAACAATCCTACCTTATCCGCACTCACAGCCAAAAAACTGAAAGCAGGCGAATCCGTAACGTTGAAAAACTTGAATATCCAAGCCCTGCTGCCTAAAGATAGCAAGTCCTTCCAACTGAAAGGCTCGCTGACAACGCCGCCTTGCAGCGAAAACGTTACTTGGGTTGTCTTAAAAACTCCGGTTCAGGCAGATGCGGCGCAGTTTAAAGCCATGCGCGACATTATCGGCGGCGAAAACAACCGTCCCGTACAACCTTTGAACGACCGCGAAGTCAATGAAGACAAATAACTTCTAAGGCCGTCTGAAAACAAAAAAAGCACCCGGATAACGGGTGCTTTTTCAATCACATCAATCAGGCTTTTTTGTTACCCAACGCGGCTTTCACAAACGCGCTGAACAAAGGATGGCCTTTGCGCGGATTGGAAGTAAATTCCGGATGGAACTGACACGCGAAGAACCAAGGATGATTTGGCAATTCGATGGTTTCAACCAAACGCTCGCGGCCTGCGGATACGCCGCCGATGACCAAACCGGCTTTTTCCAACTGAGGAACATAGTTGTTGTTAACTTCGTAGCGGTGGCGATGGCGTTCGCGGATATGTTCACTGCTGTAGATTTTTGCCGCAAGGCTGCCCGGTTTGAGGTCAACTTCTTGCGCACCCAAACGCATGGTACCGCCCAAATCGGCAGATTCGTCACGGGTTTCTACGCTACCGTCGGCAGTTTGCCATTCGTCAATCAGGGCAACGACAGGCGCGGCGCATTTCAAGTCAAACTCGGTAGAATTCGCACCCTTCAAGCCTGCAACATCGCGGGCGTATTCGATCAGGGCGATTTGCATGCCCAAGCAGATACCCAAGTATGGTACGTTGTTTTCACGCGCATAGCGTACGGCGGCAATTTTGCCTTCCACACCGCGTGAACCGAAGCCGCCCGGTACCAAAATCGCGTCCATGCCTTTGAGCATGGAAACGTCGCCATTACCCTTCTCGATGCTTTCGCTGTCAACAAAGGTAATTTGTACGTCGGTTTCAGTATGAATACCGGCGTGTTTCAGGGCTTCGATCAATGATTTGTAGGACTCGGTCAAATCAACGTATTTGCCGACCATCGCAATTTTGACGGTATGTTTCGGATTTCGAATCGCGTGAACGATTTTCTTCCATTCGGTCAAATCGGCTTGTTTGACATTCAGTTGGAGCTGCTCGGTAATAATGCTGTCGATGCCTTGGTTGTGCAGCATTTCAGGGCATTCGTAAATGCTGTCCACATCGTAACTGCCCACGATGGCGCGTTCTTCAACGTTACAGAACAAAGCAATCTTACGGCGCTCGTCCGCAGGCATTTCTCTGTCCATACGGCAGATCAGGATATCCGGTTGCAAACCGATGCTCAACATTTCTTTGACGGTATGCTGGGTCGGTTTGGTTTTAATTTCGCCGGCGGCGGCAATGTAAGGAACATAGCTCAGGTGGGCGAACAATGTATTGTTGCGGCCGAGCTGGCTGCGCATTTGGCGGATGGCTTCCAAGAAAGGCAACGATTCGATATCGCCGACTGTACCGCCGATTTCGACAATCGCTACATCATAACCGGCCGCGCCCTCATGGATACGGCGTTTGATTTCATCGGTAATATGTGGAATCACTTGTACGGTACCGCCCAGATAGTCGCCACGACGCTCTTTTGCAATCACGTTTTCATAGACTTGGCCGGTACTGAAGCTGTTGCGGCGGGTCATGGTGGCGTTGATGAAACGCTCGTAGTGACCGAGGTCGAGGTCGGTTTCCGCGCCGTCATCGGTCACGAATACTTCCCCGTGTTGAAACGGGCTCATGGTACCCGGGTCAACGTTGATATACGGGTCGAGCTTAAGCATGGTCACGTTCAAGCCACGCGACTCGAGAATAGTAGCAATAGAAGCGGCGGCGATACCTTTACCCAAAGAAGATACAACGCCGCCGGTTACGAAAATAAATTTAGTCATGATGTGATACCCATGTTGGAATGTGTGATTTTAACTTGAAGCAGCATATTCTGGCAAACGACAAAAGCTTCAGGCCGTCTGAAAATAGCGTTTTCAGACGGCCTTATCATACTGATTTTATGTATCAGCGCAGCTCGCGGCGCAGGATTTTGCCAACGTTGGATTTTGGCAACTCGTCGCGGAATTCGATGTCTTTCGGCACTTTATAAGCGGTCAGTTCTTTGCGGCAGAAATCGATCAACTCTTCCTTGGTCAAAGATGGATCTTTGCGTACAACGAAGACCTTAATCGCTTCACCGGTTTTCTCACTTTTCACGCCGATACAGGCGACTTCCAAGACTTTGTCGTTGCCGGCCACCACTTCTTCGATTTCGTTCGGATACACATTGAAACCGGATACCACAATCAAATCTTTTTTGCGATCCACCAGCTTCAGCCAGCCTTTTTCATCCATCACGGCAATATCGCCGGTCTCCAAAAAGCCGCGCGCATCGATTGCTTTGGCAGTTTCTTCAGGACGGTTCCAATAGCCTTTCATCACTTGCGGACCGCGTACCCACAATTCGCCCGGTTGTCCGATAGGCACTTCTTTGCCGTTTGCATCACGCAATTCGACCTCGGTTGAAGAAACAGGCAGGCCGATACCGCCGCTGTAAGCCTCGATATTCAAAGGATTGCAACATACGCCCGGGCTGGCTTCAGTCAAGCCGTAAGCTTCCACAATCGGCGTACCGGTGATTTTTTTCCATTTTTCCGCCACGGCTTTTTGCGTTGCCATACCGCCGCCCAAAGTCAGCTTCAAACGGGAAAAATCGACTTCGGCGAAATCCGGACGGTTGACCATCGCATTAAACAAGGTATTCACACCGATGAACACGCTAATCGGCTCTTTTTTCAATTCACCGATAAACCCTTTCATATCGCGAGGGTTGGTAATCAGGATGATTTTAGAACCGGTATTGGCGAAAATCATCAGGTTTACCGTCAAGGCAAAGATATGATAAAGCGGCAACGCGGCAATGACCGTTTCTTTGCCTTCGTGCAGGCTGTTTTTAATCCATTCTTTCGCCTGAAGCATATTGGCGCAGATATTGCCGTGGCTGAGG
>ERZ772912.331-NODE-331-length-21777-cov-10.666099_pt1 | contig 21777 bp, 20 predicted proteins | sample MGYA00512119_ERZ772912 | MGnify/ENA primary metagenome ERZ772912 (study PRJEB29015, sample SAMEA2738048) | human oral metagenome | biome: human oral; feature: human-associated habitat; material: saliva | place: China | collected 2230 ...
CACGCTCCCTCAAAGCGAAGACGACAACATCGACATCGACGACTTGGTGGACAGCAACGCCACTTCCGAGCCGGTAGCAGCACCCCAAACCGCTCCGGCAGAAATCCCCGATACAGCCAATCCCCAAACCCTGTATCAAACACCATCAGAAAATCCCTGATTTTCTGGGTATAAAAGCTATGCCTTTGTAGCGTTTTGGAAAGCTAGATTTTGAAGTTTTAAAAAAGCTACGAATAATTCATATGCTTACTTGCCTATTAAATACAAAAAAGCTTACTTAATGATTTAAGTAAGCTTTTTTATTCACGAGAATGAATTTCTTAAGACCTTTTACAATTACCTGAAGAATCAAAATCCATTTAACTTAAAACTAAGATTTTTCAGACGGCCTTTTCTCATAACTAAGAACTAAATCGACTATATTGGTTACCTTTTACTCAGCCACATCATCTTCATGCACAATAATGTGATTCACATAAACTGGCTGTGCAGAAACTTCATTCGATAATGAATCAGTTATTGGTGCTGCTGCTTCAATTCCCGATAAAGTTTCATGTGTAGAATGAGTTGCTTCTGTTAACTGGTCGGCTTGCGTCCCTACAGACGGAATACCCTCTAATTGTGTAGATTCTTGATTATCGGCTTTAGGCTGAGTTTCAAATATCGTTACACGATCTTCCACAGAGGATGATGCTGGAGTAACAACCTCTGGTACAGACGGTTTCTCTTCTACCTTATGATCGGCCTCTATAAAAGTCTCTTCTATTATAGGATTGTGTACCGTTTCAGAAGCTCCAGTCGGTTCAAATGTTTTAACTTCCTCAGGTTGTTCTACAACTTTATGATCATCTACTACCGGTGGTTGCACTACCGCGGATGCTTCTACTGACGAAGACTGTTCTACAGTCTTAGCCGTTGCTGCATCCACTGGCTGCTCAACTTTAAACTCATCCACTATAGGTTGCGCCACTACTGCAGGCATATCTGCTTCAGACGGCTGTTCTACAGTTTTAGTTTCTACAATCACTGGCTGTTCTACAGCTTTAGATTCACTTACTATTGGTTGTCCTACTGCCTCAGGTGTTTCTACTATAGATGACTGCTCTACGGACTTAGTTTCTTCAACTACTGATTTTTCCACAGCCTTAGATTCATCTACTGCAGGTTGCTCTACCTTTTCAGGAGTCTCTACAGATTGCACATTTGGCTTAGATGTATTTAACGTTGCAGGATCAACTGGAGTAGCATTGTCTCTCTCCAAATTCTCAATATCTGCCTGTTTAGCATCTTCTGTTTTAACCTGCTTATCAAGAAGATTATCAGAAGAATATTGATCATCTTTAGACTTTTTACTGTCTTCAGGTTGAGTAGCTTGTGTAGATTTTGAATGATGAGCCGGCTCAACTGATATCGTTGTTCCTGGTTCTTCTGCTGTTTGTTTCAGATTTTCTGGTTCTGTTACTACTGGTTCTGCTTCCACCGGCTTCAATACAGGATTGTATGGCTCAGCCTTAGAATTTTTGTCTTCTAAATCTGGCTGCTGGTTTTCACCTGGATATTTCTGAACAGCTTTTTCAGGAGATGAGGATTTAGTTTTGGCCGTATGGCAGTTTTCCCCTATTTTGATGAGTTCAATTCCAGAAACTAAAAAATTGGGGCTTTCTAATTTTCCTTTTAAAGCAACATAAATTGGCGTGCTTTCAGGCATATTTTTTCTGGCACTGACAATCTCTGCTGTCGCTTCATAGCCATTTCCACTACCGGGTAATAAAGCATAAGTATTTTTCAGATTACAACTCTGAATTCGTACATAATTATTTTGAGTAACTAATGTACCTTCTAAATCATACTCTTTAGCCAAGGCTGTCTGGGCAGCTGCTGAAAGCAATACACTGCAAGTAAGAAAAAAGTGTTTAACCATATATTTAGTTCTTAATTTTAAAGTAATCTGTTAATACCTAAAAAGTTACGCTCGGCTGCGTTTAACAGAAACCGTTCCTTCAGGCATAAAATAAGTGTCTATGACTACAGCACCGGCATTTTCAATTTCACATTCAAGCTGATAGCATAAAACCATAATATTGTCTTTAGACTCAGTCAGTCGAATGTCCAAATTTCTCAATCTGGGTTCATATTTCAATAAGGTCTTCCTCATGAAATACCGTAAATCATGTGCACTAGACGGTAAATTCTTATAAACCATACTAAGGTCAGGGATTCCATAATCAGGCAAATGCTTCAAGGAACCACTCCGACTATTGAGAATGCGTTGGATATTATCTAAAACACTCCTAACTAACTGGAAACCATCTGGAAGCCCATCTAGTGGCAAGCCATCAGAATAAAACCCCGTTAATTTCTCATAGAGGGCTGCATCCATTATTTGACTTTCTTTTCGGTCTCTTGAATTACAACTTTATTATCTACCAACTCAACAACTAAAGGCTTTTTATTTTTCAGCTGTTTTTTGGATAGAAGCATTTTCCACGGTTGATCCTCTCCTACCCGATTATAAAAAGCCACGATACCAACATACTTGGTCTCTTTATCCAAGGTTTCATCCAAGCTGATAGTTTCACCAGGTCGAATGGTATATTGCTTATACCCTTCTACCAAATCATTGCCCAAGATGGTTTTATCTTGATTAAGCAAATCACGATAAGATGCAACTTCATAATTCTGCTTATCTCTAAGCTGATAAATGCGAACAACTGTCGATAACGATTGACCTCGTTCATTTTGATTCAAACCATTACGAGCAACCAAGTCAATCTTTAATATCTTTAACTTAGTATAAAAGATACTTTTAGTTACATTGGTCGTACCATCTTTCACGCCTTGCAAAACCCCGCAACCTGATAATACCGCACACAATAAGGCTAATGCGCAGACTGACTGAATTCTAGTTTTCTTATTCATGATTTTCCGTTTTCTTAAATTAGTTTGAATATGTATAGTTCGCTATCTTTATTTGCTTGTCTTGATACATCGTACCTAAACCGGTATTAATCCCCAACATTTGTTTTTTTGCTAAACGGCTTTGAGGTACCCATTGCTTCTTGATGTTTAGGTAAATGCTTGCATCAAAACGGCAACCCAAATAGAGCTTCAATAATTCAAGTAATTTTTGGTGTAATGTTTGTTTTGGTAATAGAAGCTGTGCATTCTCAAATGTATCTGGTGTAATCTCAATACGTATCAGATGACTATGATCTTTTATTCTACTGCCTAAAGATGCACTTCCTCCATCCAATCTCAAACCGGCTTTCCCCAACTCACGATTTTTTTCCAATATTACCCATTGAGGCTGAAATTCTTTTACTTTTACATCTGCAAAAGGTAACAAATATCTAACTATACTGATAATACCTTCTTTTGTTCGGGTGCGCTGATAAAAAACACTGAACAATCCCAAGATTCTGCTATCTAGCAAAGGATGTATAAATTTACCATTTACCATCCCCTGCCCAATAAGGTGCAGAAGAGAGCGAGATAAATCATCTTGCCCTTCATTTTGAAACAAAAACGGATAGCGGTATTTTTTCCATGCCTGAAAAAACAGGGTTGTAATTCTATGGTTAAAAATATCCAAAAATGCAGCTAAGCTTTCACTACCGTCTTTATGCGTTGCAATATCATTCAGGAAATAATCCGGCAAGACCGCATCTACGCCATACAAACCTAAAAATGTTGTTCTTACAGTTGGTAGCTCGGCTTCCGCATCATATTCAACCGATGCAATTTCCCCAGAAGGAAAAGATAAAGACTTCACCCTTCTGAATCTTACCATTGACTCTACAGCTTTTTCTTCAGCACCATCGGCAAGCGTTTCCAACACCCGACAAAATTGGAAAAAATTCATTGTTGCTGCATTGCGTACAATAAACTCTCCCAATTTCTCTTGAAAAATTTCAGATGCTATACCTTCGCGATGAGATTTATTTCTAGGAATCTCCCATAGAGGCAGTGTCTGTCTGCCGTTATTTTCTTTAGCACTTTTATGCGCTGTTTCTAAAACCGTGTGATAGTTGTTTTGCTGTCTTTCCATGTATATGTTTTCCCGGATGGCAGAGAAACTATGCTGAACCGGGTAAATAGGTTCAAATCAGCATACATTGCAAAAAATTCGTTCAATAATTCTCCGAACAAATAAATTTCTGCTTCCCCATTAAATGCAGTTGAATCAAATGTTACTGTAATATGAACTCCACGATGAACTGCACCACGCTCGATTCTTTGTACTGTTTCATGCTTAACGTCAACAATCCCGTTCAATCTGCGCTTATTCAATTCATCTTCGGTCCAATCGTAAATCGACAATGCACCTTTTAAACTATCAACGTTTAGTAATGATAGATAATTTGGTGACAAATGGGACAAGATACGCCATTGAAATCTGTCTTCTGTTGGAGGATAACATGACAACGTCGGAGTCGTAAGGTTTCTTACCATTTTAATATTGGGCTCGGCTATATCCGTGTCTTGAATCTGGGTTTCCCTCAAACTCTTACGTGGCAAAGCACCATTGGTCCCTACTACTTTTAGAGAAAGTGTTTCAGTAGGCAGAATATCTTTTCTATCCCACAACAATCCACCAAGCATAATAAATGTTTCATGCTTTCCAGATACTCCTCGTTTTACCTTCGTATGGTAATACCGTTCAGGAGCATCATATTTCATCAATCCACCACGATGTTGGAATGACGAGAAAGGAATATATGAATAGCGCTTGCCTGTCTCATGATTTACAGCTTCCACTTCATTTACTGAATACACCTCAACTGCCATACCTTCATGCAACAAGGGCTTAACAGGATATTCAAATGTCTTGTGATCCACCCGAATAGGCTCAGCCTCCATGTCAAAGAAGTTGATGGCAGGAACACAGTTTAATTTCAGGCAATCTGGAGGAAATCTAAGCTCTGAAGGATATTGTTTGGACAGAACTACATTAATACTAAACTCATTAATGCGTTCCGACCATTCTTCGGCATCAATACCAATCAAATCAATAAAGAAAAACTTCTGTTTGAAACAAAAGTATTCCAATAATAATTGATATCCACTGAAACTGTTATTTACTTTTTCCCACAATCTCTCATCTTCGGCAAATCCGACGGCCTTAAACCGTATATTACCTCCAGATGGTAGTTCGGCATGATGGATACTAATTTGAGCAGCCTGATTTAACAAAGCATGACGTAATGCAAAAGCAACTGGTTCATCAGCAGAAATATAAATTCTGATTTTAGAAAAATCCAAATTGTCTTTCTGCGTCTGCCTGTGAATACCAAAAGTCAATTTGATGACACTTTGACCATTTGCATCATAATCCAATAACGTATGCAAGATACTCAAGGGCTGGAGTTTAACATCACCTGTAGTTCGGTACAGGCATCTCGTCAACCTATCATTAATATTAATGGGCTCAGATTGTACGGATAGTCCTTTTTTAACAAGCTGCCCACCCTGCAACTTTTTATCATCTGGAATTAACTCTAAAACAGTCAAAGAAGGAATCATCCTCAGATAATGAGGCCACAGCATATTGACCAAACCCTCAGTCAATTCTGGAAAGTCATCATCAAGTTTTTGTCTGATTCTTCCTGTTAAGAAAGCAAAGCCTTCAAACAATCGCTCCACATAAGGATCGCGTGTACCTACTCTATCCAAATTCAGCATTGCGGCACGATCAGGGTGAGCTTTTGAAAACTCTAACCCTGCTTCTTTGAGATACCGCATCTCTTCTTCATAATAACGTAATGTGGGATCTGACATAATATATGTTTAATCGATTAATTCTAATGCACGGACAATATCAGCCTGCATTAATTCAGTTCGTAAAAATTCAAGTTGCCCAGTAGCTTCAGTATCTTTCTTATCAAAATTTTCATTTAACAATTGATACCACAAAGCATATACATCAAATGCAAAATGTTTATCCCACTCTTTTACTGTCAAAACCTGCATCTGCCGTGAAGCCTGTTCCAACAGTTTCAAGGCCCAATCTACTTTTTGATTGTTTGCAGCCAAACGGGCCATCATCAACCACTTTTTAACCTGCCCAGCACCTGACTGCAACTCTGGTAATGTTTCCAACCAAGCAAAAGCAGCATCCAAGCCTTGTTCTTGTGTTTTTAACAAAGCCTGTTGCCATTGACTTTCTTGGTTTTCTACATGAGATGATGATTCTATTACTGCTTTTTGAACTGTTCGACTACTAGTCTGCTTGCGCGTGGATGGCATAACCTTTTGCTCCAACCACGTAAGCGTATCGGCTGAGACAAATGGAAATCCATTATCAAAACTTAATCCGGTCAAGCCATCACATCTGGTCAGTAAAGATTTCAGTTCAAATAATGATGAGTCAACCTGAGACAGATATAAACCACCCAACGCCTGCTGTCCTTGCCACGCGTAATATTGCAAATCAAGCCAATACTGATTAGCGCCTTCTAAAAAAGCCGCTTCTACTCTATCAAGCAAATCCTGCCATTGCTGCTCATTAACCAAACGATTTAAAGTTGCCAATAAATCTGTCCTTGGAGCTTTCAAACGAGTCTGACCATTTTGATGAGGAGGGATACCATTTAGCCCACCCCAACGTACAGCACGAATCATCTTATATGCAGGCCAATATCCATCATCCTGCTCTCTTAAATAGGCGGCATTAATCCTAACTTGATCGAGTAAGGCTTTAGAAGAGTTAACTTGAGTGACAGCTAAACTTTCAGACGGCCTCTGACTCTCTTGACGAATCTGTGGTACAACCTCCTGTTCAATAGGCGTACTAACTTCCTGATTTTGACCTGTACTTGTCTGAGGTAATGAAAACCGAACAGATGACTCTTCAAAATATTGCAATAACGGAAACAGGCTGGGGCGTACTGATTCTTCCCATCCCTCAAGATAATGCTGCAACGACATTAACGCCGATAATGTCCGCTTGAGGTCTACCGAATTAGATAATTCAGTCCCTTTGAGCGTATCCAACACTCTTTCCCCAGACAGCCAATTTAATGCATTGCGTTTTTGTACCGGCTTTTTCGGCCATAGTGATTGATCAAATTTTTGCAGCAATCCGCATAAAATTTCCAAACCATCTGAAAAACCTGCCAAACCCCGGTCTCGCAAAGCGGCAAAAATATAATAAGTTGCTACTCTCAAGTCTTTAGATTGACGTTTTAACAAGCGTTCAGAAGCATCCAAAATCAATCGGCAATCAATACCTGAAAGTTTGGCCAATTCAATTTTAATAGCCTCAAAATCATCGGCATATGCAACATCCTCGCCACAAGGGTGGCCGTCTGAAACAGGTTCCAGCCACTCTTGCCAGCGATGAATATTGTTATCGGTGATTGATGTACCCTCATCACCAAGTATCGGCTTTACCCATTGGGGTAATGTCATGATTATTTAACCTCAAAAATCTTATTCGGCAGATGGATATTCTTCAGTTCCAACAATCCCAAAGGTCCTTTACCGGAATTAGTTCTCATATAGAACCTCATCAATTTGTCTTTCTCCAATGGGAATTCGACTAAATAAGTGCCACTGTCAATCGGTGTAACCCTAGATTTTTCAAGCATACGGATAAAACCGAAGCGACCACTAATTTCTTGAGTCTTACGCATACCTTCTGCCTCAGTTTCCCAAGAAATACGAAGACCGGCATTGCTGACATCTCCAGGCCATTTGAATGTCTTCCACTCTGTTTGTTGGTTGAAATAATCTAAAGACTGACCGTCGATAATTAAATCATACTGAACAATACCTTGAGTAGATGTCGGTTTCAGCTCAAAGCTATAGCCACCCTCTCCGTTAACAAAGAAGTCTTCAGAAATAGCACTCAATTTATTCAATTGTTGCAGCAATCCCGGGTTAACTTTCAATTCACTTCCGGGCGCAACAATCCATTGGTTACCCTGTTTGGTTAAAACACCTGCCAATTGGGTTGTGACAAACTGATTAAGTGCACCTTTGTTAACATCCAAATATTTTGCCAATACCGGAATCGAAACTTCGATTTCTGATCGAGCAAATGGATATCGGCCACCCAATTCAGACTGCATAGGATTGACAAAATTGCTTGCCCACAAATTATTGATGTCTTTTTGAGCAACGCCGGCAATTGAATCCCATACGGAATTAAACGGCAATACAAAAACATTTCGTGCAAACGGTAACAATCTGTCACCCACACCGGCCTCAATCAAACGTGCATACTGTATGCCGTCGAGGAACTCATTATCACCACCGTTTAAAACACCTTGCACAGCTGTTCTTGCCGCACCTCCAGTATCAGAGGATGCCGTCATTTGAATCAAACGCTGCTTCACAGTAGTTACACGTTCAAGGTAGCGCTGCAGACTCAAATCACTCTTTGGATTAATTTGTGCATCAATCAATTGCAACAGAGTTTCAAATTCTGCTTCCAACGGCCCTGCTAGATAATCATTTACCTTATCTTCCAAAGCATTAATATTTTCAGATTGAGAATTCAATACCGCATCTGCAACCTTACGCGAACGAGTAGACAGTTGTCTTGCAGCTACACGTTTTGCTGCATCTGTAACAGCAGGATTGACATCAACTTTCTTGCTATCCAGCTGACTGCTTTCTTTCACTGCATTAAATAATGCCACCAATGGCGAACGTTGAGGATCCGCATAGACGTGAAGCTGATTGACTGCATCCAAGCTGGTTGTTCTCGGTTGCCATGTAATACTGTTCATCATGTTGTACCAAGCGGTAGCATATTCCTTAAAGTAACGTTCTTTCAGGCTATTGATTGCCGCTTCTGTTACCGAAGCTTGGTACACATTACCGCCCAATACCCAATCATTGCTCTTGCTGTCTTTAATTGCCTGTTCTAATCCTGGCTTAATATATTTTTCCCAACCCTCAACCGTATATATACGCGGCAAAGGTTTTCCAACATTCCAAATACCTTTCAAATCCTTATTAAGCAATTTATCTAAGGTGATGGTTTGCAACTTGGCATTCGTGCCCTGAATAATGCGTTTATACAATTGCTCACTGCCTTGGTCGCGATTGATCCAGTCCACCAAGACCTGACGGCTTCTTGATACCAATTCAGTTTGTTCAGGCTCTGCCAAATTATTTTTCTGTGACATACGCGACACAAAAAACTGTGCCAATGTTTGCGCATCTTTTGCCGCCACATTTTGTGTCGTCAACATCTGCGTCAACTTGGTTACTAAGAATTCCGCATCTTTTGCGTCTTTTGTTTTCTCAACATGAGATGTCAGCATCAAATATGCTTTCAAATCTTGATAAGCACTATCCTGAAGTTCAAAGTCATCAGGAATTCTGCCCTCCAACATTACCAATTCATCTAACTTGTTCTCAAAGAATGCAGTAGCAGGACGGCTGATAACATCTTTTGCCAAATTATTATATTTACGGTAAGCAACAGCTAAGAGCTCTTGTCGATGCTCATACCCCAAAAACTTAACCGCATATTGTGAGAAGCTTCGACGAGACTCCAAATCTGTAATATCTTGTTGCAATCGAATAAGTGTAGCTACTTTCTCAGCACGAGATTTTACTTTCTGTACGCTTTCAAAATCGGTCTTCAAACGGCTGATTTCTTGATAGCTGCTATACGCACTGACTGCAAACGCACCGCCGGCAAGCAGGGCAACTGCACTTAAGCCCAAATAAATTTTTTCCGTTTTAGAAAAACGCAGTTTCTTTCCGGAACCCAAAACAGATAAATCGTTGAATGCACGGAAAATCAAATCTCCTGATTGTTCAGGTTGATTTGATTGAATAAAAGAAATACCTGCAACAGTATCCAGTTTTCCCAGTCCCCGCTTTTCTGCAGCAATATAATCAGCCAAAGCCTGAGTTTGTGACGGCAGTTTGGCAGACAATTTTGCAATAGGTGTTTGTTCTAAATCGGCTTCAATCAATCGTGTGCCCACAGCTGCCAACCGGTTAGCAAATTGATCCAACTCTTTCATCAACTCTGCTGAAGATACTGTTGAACCATATTTCAAAGCATGGCTGACTGCTGATGGCATTTCATTGGCATCATTTACAAAATGAACTTGATTAATTGGAAGTTTCCAACCAAGTTTTTTCATTAACTCAAGCAGTTGAGCGGTATTTTCCTGAACTGAAAACTCCCCTTGAAGCTCAACAATACCTTCTGCAGGACGTTTTCCCACACCCCTCAGATACTGCCAACCATTCGCAGGTTCCATTGCCTGAGCATCTATCCAAATCGCAGAAGCCGTTTCTACCCAAAGTTGCGGACGAATATTAGGCAAAACTCTATCCAAGAGCATTGGTTCTTGGGTTACAACGAAAATCCAAGGCTTACGATGTTTTTTATATTGTCTAGTCAATAAGTAAATATGGCGTAGCTGCTCCCAACGTTCCGTTATACCAATCAGAGTTGAAGACTCTCCATTATCCCCACTTAAATCTTCAGGATTTAAATGTTTCAAACCAGAGTATTTATCGGAGCTCCTAGCCCAAAAAAATCTCGTAATCAAAGGGGTAAGGAGTATCAATGAGATCACAATTGATACACATGCCCAGACCACAATTTTTGCAATAGTCGACGTAATGCCAAGATTTTGGCCAAAAAAGTATAATAGGATTGCGCTGATAGCACTTCCAATAAAGATGATTACCCCTGTTGTAATAGGCTTCATAGTAGAGTTTTCTCGAAAAAGATAAGGGATGGATTATAATAGGATATTTCCTTTCCGTCATTATTACATATAAATCTTATTTGAATAAATATTCATTTAACCCAATATTTATCTTCACCTTTCAATATTGCTTCAGCCTCTGACTCATAAAAACTATTCGCTATTCGCACATACAATCAACCAAACCGACAACACCCTCCGAAACTATCAAAGTTATATTCAAAACTTGATATCTTCTCCTCATACCATATAAATACAGAAACTAACCGTGTTGTTTACACAACAGATTCAGGAAACAAACCCTATCCGGCTATACCTTATATCGTATTTTTTCAGACGGCCTTTATCCCCCAAAAGATAGCCAGTCCACCACCTTTGCTATATCATTCAACTATACAGAAACCAAGGAAAACACCATGTACGAAGTTAACCGCAGCGTCTTCCTGCTTATCCCCCTCGATCCTTTTTGGAACTGGCTGAAATCCCTGCCCGGCAATCACTTGGACGGCCTGACGCTTGAAGATATCCAAGCCGATGCCAATTCCTACCTCGTTCGCCCGTGCGAAACTGCAGACGAAGTATGGGACGAAATCGAAGCGCGTTTCGAAGGCATTTTTGCTGCCGAATTGGCCGACTGGTGCGAAGACGAAAGCGAATGGCCGGATTTGGACGCCGACATTTTCAACGAATGGTTCGACATCCAACTCTCCACCGTGATTACCGACCTCGAACACGAACCCATCGCACGCGAAGAGTTCCAACCCATCAATCTCAACTGATGAAACTGACCGTCCGCAACTACCACCTCGACGGCTACGGCCACGTCAACAATGCGCGCTATCTCGAATTTCTCGAAGAAGCGCGCTGGACGTTTTTTCAAGAGCATGACCTTCTATCCGAACTCAAAGGCATCATGCTCGTTGTTGCACGCGTTGATATCCGCTATCGCCGCCCATCGCTTGAAGGCGATGTTTTAACCTTTACAGGCCGTCTGAAAGACATCGGCACACGCCACATCATCCTCAGCCAAACCGCGACCCTGCCCAACGGCAAAGCCGCCATCGAAGCCGAAGTTACCCTTATGCCCGTCAGCAGCGAAAGCGGCCGCAGCATCAGCGTTCCCCAAACCTTAGCACACGCAATTCAAAACCTTACATCATGAAAAAAATACTCACACTTCTTGTCGTTGCCACGATTGGCGCGCTTCTCACCTTTGTCCTTATCCCCAGCAACAAAGCCGCCCCTGATTTCGCCCTGCCCGATCTGCAAGGAAAAACCATTACCAACACCGATTTAAAAGACAAAGTTACCCTCATCAACTTCTGGTTTCCCTCCTGCCCCGGCTGCGTGAGTGAAATGCCTAAAATCATCAAAACCGCCCAAGATTATCAAGGCAAAAACTTCCAAGTCCTCGGTATAGCCCAGCCCATTGACCCCATCGAAAGTGTCCATCAGTACGTTAAAGAATACGGCCTGCCTTTCACCGTCATGTACGATGCCGACAAAACTGCCGCAAAAGCCTTTGGCACACAGGTTTACCCGACTTCCGTCCTGATCGACAAAAACGGCAACATCCTCAAAACCTACGTTGGCGAACCCAATTTCTCCCAACTCTATCAAGAAATCGACCAAGCCCTCGCCCAATAAATCCAAGGCCGTCTGGAACCATATTTCAGACGGCCTAAAACCGAAATATCCTTTATAATAAGCAACATTTTATCCGTTCAGACACCAAGCTCCTCTATCAACAAAGGCCGTCTGAAACAACCGAACACCCATAAGAGAACATCATGAAATTTATCGACGAAGCAAAAATCGAAGTCGCCGCAGGCAAAGGCGGTAATGGCGCAACCAGTTTCCGCCGCGAAAAATTCGTACCGCGCGGCGGCCCCGACGGCGGCGACGGCGGCAAAGGCGGCAGCGTCTGGGCAGAAGCCGACGAAAACACCAACACCCTCGTCGAATACCGCTTCGTCAAACGCTACCAAGCCAAAAACGGCGAAAAAGGCCACGGCTCCGACCGCTACGGCGCAGGTGCGGACGACATCGTCCTCAAAATGCCCGTCGGCACCCTTATCCGCGACCTCGATACCGACGAAATCGTTGCCGACCTCACTTATCACGGCCAACGTGTCTGCCTCGCCAAAGGCGGCAAAGGCGGCTTGGGAAACATCCACTTCAAATCGTCCGTCAACCGCGCCCCGAAACAATCCACACCCGGCGAAGAAGGCGAAACCCGCTCCCTACAACTCGAGCTTAAAGTCCTCGCCGATGTCGGCTTATTAGGCATGCCAAACGCCGGCAAATCCACCCTGATTACCGCCGTATCCGCCGCACGCCCCAAAATTGCCAACTACCCCTTCACCACCCTGCATCCAAACTTGGGCGTCGTGCGCATCGACGAAAACCACAGCTTCGTCATGGCCGACATCCCCGGCCTGATTGAAGGCGCGGCAGAAGGCGCAGGCCTCGGCCACCGCTTCCTCAAACACTTATCGCGCACCGGCCTGCTGTTGCACGTCGTCGATTTGGCCCCATTCGACGAAGCCGTCAACCCAGCAGAAGAAGCCCTCGCCATCATCAACGAATTGCGCAAATACGACGAAGAACTCTACGGCAAACCGCGCTGGCTGGTGCTGAACAAACTCGACATGCTCGACGAAGAAGAAGCCCAAGCACGCACCGCCGCCTTCCTCGAAGCCATCGGCTGGGATTACCCCAAACCCGACGACCGTTTCCAATTCGACATGGAAACCCCGCGCCTCTTCCAAATCAGCGCACTGACCCACCAAGGTACGCAGGAATTGGTACACCAAATCAACCAATACCTGACTGAGAAAAAACGCATTGAAGCCGAGAAAGCAGAAGCGGAACAGGCAGCCGCAAATGTTGAGATTGCCGAGCAGCAGCCTAAAACGGACACAGGTGTATTTAAGCCGGAGTAAAAAATTTCGGACGGCCTATTGATGACGTAAAAGGCCGTCTGAAATTCAACAAAGTATTCTTAGAAAGAATCGTAACTACCACGAACAAGCTAATCGTCTACGGGCGATTATTAAGTAACCGAATATGATATAGCCGCTTACGGGCGACTATGAGCAAGATATGTCCAAACCCTTTCTGAAATGGGCTGGAGGGAAGTATAAACTTGTCCCCTTTATTGAAACCCACATCCCCACAAAAAAACGAAAACGCCTGATTGAACCGTTTTCAGGCTCTGCTGCCTTATCACTGTCTTTGGATTTTGAGAGGTATTTGCTCAATGACATTAATACTGACTTGATTGTTCTGTTTTCAAACTTAAAAACAGAACAACATAGTTTTATCGACTACGCACATTCTTTCTTTATCCCTGAAAATAATAACGAAAAAAAATATTATGACTTACGTGACAGATTTAACCACAGTACTGACACCATTGAGCGCGCAGCTCTGTTTGTTTATCTGAACCGCCATGCCTTCAACGGATTGTGCCGTTACAACAGCAAAGGCTGTTTCAACGTACCGTTCGGACGCTACAAATCTCCTTATTTTCCCGAAACCGAAATGCAGGCTTTTGTACAGAAATCTGAACGGATAGATTTGACCTGCAGCGATTTCCAGACGGCATTAGATGCAGCGGAAGATGGCGACACCGTTTATTGCGACCCACCTTATGCACCTTTGAGCGAAACCTCGTCCTTTACCTCCTATTCCAAAAGCGGTTTCGATTTGGACGAACAAAAACGCTTGGCAGAAACTGCCAAACAAACAGCACGGCGGGCGCACGGTATTCTAATTTCCAATCACGATACCACATTTACCCGTGAGATTTACCGTGATGCTGTTATTAAAACAGTCGAAGTTCAACGCAGTATTGCCGCCAAAGGAAGCAGCAGGAAAAAAGTCGGAGAATTACTAGCAATTTATGAGTGAATTTAACAAACTATCGGAAGAAGTAGCACATTATGGACGCAGTCTGAAAAAACTGGTTTCAGACGACTCCATTATTTATAACGAAGACTCTCTTCATGTGATGCGCCGTATCTTGGACAAACACTCGGATGGCTGTTTTGATATGATTTTTGCCGATCCTCCTTACTTTTTATCCAATGATGGCTTTACCTGCCAAAATGGGCAAATGGTTTCCGTCAATAAAGGTAGTTGGGATAAATCTAAAGGCATGGCGGCGGATTTAGTTTTTTACGAAGAATGGCTGCGCTTATGCTATGCCTTGCTAAAACCGAACGGCACGATTTGGGTATGTGGCACATTTCATAATATTTATCTGATCGGCTACTTAATGCAGACCATCGGGTATCATATTCTGAACAATATTACCTGGGAAAAACCTAATCCCCCGCCTAATTTGTCCTGCCGATTTTTTACCCATTCCACCGAAACACTGTTATGGGCAAAGAAAGATAAGAAGGCAAAGCATATTTTCCATTACGACATGATGAAAATACAAAACAATGGCAAACAAATGAAAAGTGTCTGGATGTTCCCGCCACCAAACAAAACGGAAAAAACGCTCGGTAAACACCCAACGCAAAAACCGCTAGCATTGCTAGAGCGCTGTATATTAGCTGCATCTAATGTTGGCGATTTGATTTTCGATCCATTTATGGGCAGTGGAACAACAGGCGTTGCTGCTATAAAAAATGGACGGAAATTTTGCGGATGTGAGATGAAGCAAAATTTTTTTGAATTGGCAGAGAAAAGGATAACTAATGGAACGTAGAGAGGCTATTGTGAAAATGCAGGATTTACTTGGAAAGAACCTACATGATTTAGCAAGAGAATATAATGTTACTGTCTATGCTCCATCAGGAAAAGTTAATAAAGGTTGGGCGGGACATGTAGTAGAACGTTTTTTGGAGTTGCCGTTAAATTCTGCCCAATCACCCAACTTCGGTTCATGGGAATTAAAATCTATCCCAATAAAAACCCTAAGAAATGGTAGATTAGCATTCAAAGAAACGATGGCTATTACTATGATTGATCCTGTCAATGTTTGTCAGAAAGAATTTGAAGATAGCCACTTACTATCAAAATTAAAAAAAGCAGTCGTTGTTGCAAGAACTGTTGGGAGAACTGTTGATGACCCTAGTTTTGTTTATGATATTGTCGAATTTGATTTGAATGAAGGTTCTGATTTATATGAATCAGTAAAAGCTGATTACAATTTAGTACGTCAGACCATTCTAGACCCAAATAAAGGATTTAATTTCCTGACAGGCAAGATGGGTATATATATCCAACCAAGAACAAAAGGATCAGGACATGGTTCTACATCCAGAGCATTTTATGCTCGTCCTTCATTTTTGGCTAAATTCATTAATTTAACAGAAAATTAAACATGACCACCATCTACAACACCCTTACCCGTCAAAAAGAACCCTTTTCCCCCATCGACCCTAAAAACGTGCGTATGTACGTTTGCGGCATGACTGTGTACGACTATTGCCACTTGGGCCATGCCCGTGTGATGGTTGTGTTCGACATGATTGCCCGCTGGCTGCGCGAGTGCGGTTATCCACTCACTTATGTGCGCAATATCACCGACATCGACGACAAAATCATCGCCCGTGCGGCTGAAAACGGCGAGACCATCGGCGAACTGACCGCGCGTTTCATTCAGGCTATGCACGAAGATGCCGATGCTTTGGGCGTGTTGCGTCCCGACATCGAGCCGAAGGCGACGGAAAATATTCCGCAAATGATTGCCATGATTGAAACCCTGATTCAAAACGGCAAGGCATATCCTGCCGCAAACGGTGACGTTTACTACGCCGTGCGCGAGTTTTCGGCTTACGGCCAATTGTCGGGCAAATCGCTGGACGACCTGCGCGCAGGCGAGCGTGTGGAAGTGGACGGTTTCAAACGTGATCCGCTTGATTTTGTCTTGTGGAAAGCCGCCAAAGCAGGCGAGCCGGCATGGGAAAGCCCTTGGGGCAACGGCCGTCCGGGTTGGCATATTGAATGCTCCGCCATGAGTGAAAACCTGTTCGGCGATACTTTCGATATTCACGGCGGCGGCGCGGACTTGCAGTTCCCGCACCATGAAAATGAAATCGCCCAAAGCGTCGGTGCCAGCGGTCATACCTGCGGCCACGACCACGCGCAAACCCACCACGGTCAAAGCATCGCCAGCCACGTCAAATACTGGCTGCACAACGGCTTCATCCGTGTGGACGGCGAAAAAATGTCCAAATCGTTGGGCAACTTCTTCACCATCCGCGAAGTGTTGAAACAATACGACCCGGAAGTCGTGCGTTTCTTCATCCTGCGCGCCCACTACCGCAGCCCGCTGAATTATTCCGACGCGCATTTGGACGACGCAAAAGGTGCGCTGACCCGTCTGTACACCACGTTGAAAAACACACCAGCGGCTGAGTTTGACTTATCTGAAAACGCCAACGACTACACCCGCCGTTTCTACGCCGCCATGAACGACGATTTCGGTACGGTCGAAGCGGTTGCCGTGTTGTTTGAACTGGCAGGCGAAGTGAACAAAACCAATGATGCACACCTCGCCGGCTGCCTGAAAGCTTTGGGCGGCATCATCGGCCTGTTGCAACGCGATCCGATTGAATTTCTGCAAGGCGGTGCTGTTTCAGACGGCCTGTCCAACGAGGAAATCGACGACTTGATCGCCCGCCGCAAACAGGCACGCGCGGATAAAAACTGGGCGGAATCCGACCGCATCCGCGACCTTCTGAACGAACACAAAATCATTCTGGAAGACAATGCCGGCGGTACGACTTGGCGCCGCGGTTGATTTCATGGCATAGATAAAAGGCCGTCTGAAACTGTTTTCAGACGGCCTTTTTAATTTTACTATTTCCAAAAGGGCGCAAACATCGCGCCCTTTGTTTAAAACATTACTTCATTTATGCGCCAAATACTTTCAGACGGCCTTCGATTGGTTGGAAGGCTTTTTCACCGGCTGAAGCCGCGATACCGCCAATCACCATTTGCGCACGCAACAACCAGCTTTCCGGCAGGTTCCATTCTTTGGCAATGGCCGCATCAGGCAGCGGATTGTAGTGTTGCAGATTGGCGCCGATACCGGCAGCTGCCAATGTTGTCCAAACAGCATATTGAACCATGGCATTTGCCTGATCCGCCCAGATCGGAAAGTTGGCCGCATAAGATGGGAACTGCTCTTGCAAACCTTTGACAACATCTTGATCTTCAAAGAACAAAACTGTCGCCGCGCCTGCTTTAAACAAGTTCAGTTTTTGTGCAGTGGCTTCAAACTGCTCGGCAGGAACAACCGCACGCAACGCTTCTTCGACAAAATGCCACACTTTGGCATGTTCTTCGCCAAACAATACGACCACTCGGGCAGATTGCGAATTGAAAGCAGACGGCGTATGCAAAACGGCGTGTTCGATGATTTTGGTTACTTCCTCATTGGACAGAGGCAGGGTGTTGTTCAATGCATAGATAGAACGACGGGTTTCAGCAGCTTGTTGCAAAACAGAATAAGTCATGATCTTTTCCTTAAATTAATCTTTATCTTTACCAAAAACGTTATCCAACGCCCACGCTCCGCCGCCGGCTACTGCCAGATACAGGAACACGAAACAGAACAAAACGGCAGATTCGCCATGGTTGGCCAATGGAAACAAAACATTACCGGAAGACGCGTGTGCCATAAAATAGGCGGCTGCCATCTGACCGGACAAAACAAACGCGGCCGGACGGGTGAACAGGCCCAATATCAATAAGATACCGCCGACAATTTCCAAAATACCGGCCACCAGCATCAAACCCTCAGGCGCGCCGCCCATGGACATCGGAAAACTGAAAAACTTGGCTGTGCCATGCAGCAAAAACAGATACGCCGCAACAATACGCAAGACAGACAATACAACAGGTTGGAATGATTTGAGGGCTGACATCTTAATAATCCTTATTTTAATGGCTACCTGAAAGAGGTAGGGAGCAATTTCAATAAGTGCAGTATAGATAATTCCCGGTAAGAGATATATACTCGAATTATTAATACAACGTTTCCTAATAAGAAATCATGGATACCCTATTCAGCCTAAAAGTTTTCCGCCAAGTGGTTCAAAGCGGCAGTTTTACCCGTGCCGCCGATCAGCTCGACATCTCCACCGCCATGGCCAGCAAACACGTCAGCCATCTGGAAAACACCATTCAAGCCAAGCTTTTACACCGCAACAACCGCAACCTCCACCTGACCGAAGCAGGCGAAGAATACTACCGTCAATGCAGCTACGCGCTGGATACCTTGGACACCGCCGCCCAAAAAGCGGCAGGCGGTGCCGACACGCCGCAAGGTATGTTGCGCGTTACCATGCCCCTGTGGTTTGCAGGCGGCAATATGAGCACATGGTTGGCCGAATACCGCCAGCGTTATCCCAAAGTCACGCTCGACCTCGTCCTCGACAACCGCCATATTGACCTCATCGCCGAAGGTTTCGACCTCGCCTTGCGCGTTTCCAAAACCCCCTCCCCTTCGCTGATCGTCAAACCGCTGGCCAAAATCGAGTTCGTCCTGCTTGCCGCCCCCGACTATCTTGCCCGACACGGCACACCCGATACACCCGAAGCCGTCATGCAGCACCAAGCCATCCTGCCTTCCTATACCAGTCAACAAGACTGGGAAATTACCCACCGCGCTACCGCAGAAAAAGCCATTCTCCATTTCACCCCGGTTATCCGCAGCGACAACACACTGATGATCCGCGAGCTGATTAAATCAGGTGCAGGCATAGGCTATCAGCCCCTTTGGGCGGTTCAGCAGGAATTGAAGGACGGCACATTGATCCAACTCCTGCCCGATTACACCATCTGGACAGACCAACTGAACGCCACTTATGTCGACAGGGCCTTTCTCAGCGCGAAAGTGCGCAGCTTTATCGACTTTCTCAATGAAAAAATATCGGAAGGATAAACATCAAGGTCGTCTGAAACACTTTTCAGACGGCCTTTAATCAAAGCAACAATCCAATCAATAATTGGTCGAGCAGAACTGTTCGCGTTTGTCCGCATCGGCGGCATAACATGTCAAACCCATGCCTGACGCATTGCTGTTGTTCGCTTTCGCACCCGGTTTTTTGTTCACCAAAACCTTACCGTTTTTTCCGATTTCAACGGTTACGCCTTTGCCGTTTTTCAGCTTCCATTTCAACACTTGCGCATCGGCACTTTGGCATTTGCTGACCGTACAGCCGCCTTCTGTCGCGACATTGCCGTTTTTATAAATCACGCACTGCTGCTGGCTGTCGGTACAGGCCGCATACGCAGCAACGGAGAAACAGGAAATCAGCGCGGCAAACAAAACAGGTTTCATGGTTTGAACTCCTAAGGTTGTGATGATGGGTTTGTGATATTTGGAACTATACGCCTGTTTGTATGGGTAAACCAGCGGGTATGAGATAAGTAATATATTGATTTAATATTTAAATAAATTTCTAATTTTATCAATTGGTTGGTAATAAAATATCCATCAGCGCGATATTGATATAGTAGTTGCTTCTGCCTATCTTTTCTTTGTGCAGGAATCCGCCTTCCGTCAGTTCGTCCAGATATTTGGCGGCACTGGGGCGGGAAACTTTCAGCGTTTTCATCAGGAAATCGATTTTTGTGTAGGGATGGTTGAATAGGTGGTTAATCAGGTCTTGACTGTAGAAACTGAAGTTTTGCCTGATGCGGTGTTTGTAGTCCAGCATAGCTTGATGGATGTGCTGCACGGTATCGATGCCGTCCTTGGCGGTTTGTTCCACGGCTTCCAGCATATACAGCAACCAGCCTTCCCATTCACCCGTGTCGCGTACGTGTTGCAGCAGGCGGTAATATTCGCTTTTGTTCCGCACCAGATAGCGGCTGAGGTATAAGACGGGAATATCCAGCAATCCGGTTAAAACCAGATACAGCACATTGATAATCCTGCCTGTTCTGCCGTTGCCGTCGTAAAACGGGTGAATGCTTTCAAACTGGTGATGGAGCAGCGCCATGCGGATAAGCGGGTCGATAGGTTTTTCCGTGTTGTCGTCGTTGATAAATGCTTCCAATCTGCTCATCAGGCGGATGATGTCGTCCGTATGTTGCGGCGGCGTATAGACGGTTTCGCCGGTACGGTCGTTTTTCAGCATCGTCCCCGACTGTTTGCGAAATCCGGCACGGTTTCTTTCCAACTCGGCCTGTATTGTCAAAATATGATTGTTGGTCAGCATTCCGTGTTCTTGGATAAGGTCGAAGCCGCAATGCAGTGCTGAAGCATAATTCTGCACTTCTTTGATGGCAGGACTAGACTGGCTTGCCGATATTCCTGCACGGAACAGTTCGTCATGGGTGGTAATGATATTTTCGATTTCGGAACTGTCTTTGGCTTCCTGCAAAGACAGCGTGTTAATCAGAATGCCTTGGTTGGGAATACTGCGGCAGATACCTTTTAATTCAGCCAGATAACGATGGGCGGAATTCAGTTTTTTCAAGACAGGGACCGTTTCGAGGTCTCCTTCGGGAGGGAATTGTTCGATCGAGTACATTTTAGGTTTTCGGTTAATTGATAAAAAAATCCCATTTTTTTGCTATATCGTTTCGATATGATAAAAAAACGGGATTTTTTTTACAATTTAATTTTATTTATTTGTTTCAAAACGGTTTTACTTTAAATAGCACTTCAGACTACTGTTACCGCTTCAACTTCGCAAATGCATCTGCCATTGCCGAATTGGTTGGGGCACGGTCGTTGCGTTGGGGTTTGCGGTCGCGGTGTTCCTGATATCGGGTTTCAGACGACCTGTTGCCTTTGGCTGCGCCGCCCGCCTCGTCATCCAAGCGCATGGTCAGTGCGATGCGTTTTCTGGCGGTGTCGACTTCCAGCACTTTCACTTTCACCACGTCGCCGGCTTTCACCACTTCGCGCGGGTCTTGGACGAATTTATTGGACAGGGCGGAGATGTGCACCAAGCCGTCCTGATGGACGCCGATGTCCACGAACGCGCCGAAGTTGGCGACGTTGGAGACCACGCCTTCGAGTATCATGCCGACTTGCAAGTCACTGATTTCGTGGATGCCTTCGGCGAATGAGGCCGTCTGAAACTCGCCGCGCGGGTCGCGGCCGGGT
>ERZ772912.336-NODE-336-length-21613-cov-6.003943_pt1 | contig 21613 bp, 18 predicted proteins | sample MGYA00512119_ERZ772912 | MGnify/ENA primary metagenome ERZ772912 (study PRJEB29015, sample SAMEA2738048) | human oral metagenome | biome: human oral; feature: human-associated habitat; material: saliva | place: China | collected 2230 ...
GTAAAGACAGGCATTATATTGAACAGACAATCGTTTGTCTAGGATATTTTCACCATCCCCGATTAAAAACATCTATCCCAATATAAAAAATAAGAATTTTCTCAGCTATTTTTAAATCATACCAATCCCGGACAACTCTCTTGCCATTTTTGCTGCGGCGTTATCGGTCATTCCGCCGACGAAATCGAGGATTTTCATATAAGCATGATATAGGCTGTCTTCGCGGCTAATCGGATGTTCATTTTTCAGCAATTCCAAAGCCAACGACTGGCGGACGCCGCTATGCCCTTCTGTCAGCAACTGATGCGCTGCCGGGACGAGCAAATCCAATATCGAACCTAAGCAAGGGAAAGAGGCAATTTCCGTCATTAATTTGCTTTGATGGCGGAAGATTCGCGTTTTAGCCAATTCCTTGGCGTTTTCCAATGTATCCTGCACTTCCGGGCTACATAAGGCCAATAAATCTTTTCCTTTGAATTCGCCATTCAACAAATCCGATTGGTGCTTCATAAAAGTTTGCGCCACATCATCGATAGCGCGGCCGATGGCGATGCCGCGCAGCATGGCGCATCGTTGGCGGCTGGATTGTGCATGCCAAGTCGGTTCGACAAATGTTAAGCCGGACAATACGCTTTCAACTTCCGTATCGCTCAGCAGTTCCAAATCCACCGCATCTTCTAAGTCCAACAGGGCGTAACAGATGTCGTCGGCCGCTTCCATCAGATAAGACAGGGGATGGCGCGCCCAATGGTCGCTGCCCAATTCCACCAAACCCAATTCTTCTGCCACACGGCGGATAAACGGCAGTTCGGTTTGATAAATATTGAATTTTTTCCGTCCGTTCGGATGGCGGGTCGTCCACGGATATTTCAACAAAGCGGCAACGGTAGCGGCCGTGAGGCGCATGCCGCCGCGGTTCGGATACATTTCCAAACTGGCGAGGATGCGCAGGCTGTGGGCATTGCCTTCGTAAGTTTGAACATCGTTGCGTTCGACCTCTTCCAATCCTTGCAAAAAAACGGCGTTTTTCGGGCTTCGAAACCAGTCGCGCAAGGCATCTTCACCTGTATGGCCGAACGGCGGGTTGCCTAAATCATGCGCCAAACAGGCCACTTGAACGACTGCACCGATGTCGCTCGGCGTATTGCCTTCCGGCAGGAAGCCGCCCGCCTGCATCATCATACCGACACGGTTGCCGATACTGCGGCCGACACTGGCCACTTCGACACTGTGCGTCAGACGGTTGTGCGTCAAATCATGCTCGGCCAACGGATGCACCTGCGTTTTCCGTCCCAAACGGCGGAATGCGCCGGAAAACACCACACGGTCGTAATCGATGTGGAAATCCGTACGCAACGCGTCTGCGCCTTCCTGCGTAGACGGCGTACTGGTCGGCACGATTTCATTGTCTTTCAGGCGGAAACGCTGCGTACTCAGCAAACGCTGCCAATTCGTTTTTGTCATCGCAAACCTCCGAACAGATAAAAAGGCCGTCTGAAAACCGTTCCCCGATTTTCAGACGGCCTGATAACTTCTCAAATTTCGGCCAGTGCCGCCAATACCGACGGCACGCTTTTCTGCCAGTCGCCCTGCACAAAACCCAACGCGCGCGCCTTTTCGCAATTGAGCACCGAATACAGCGGCGCGCCACCCTTACCCATCTCTGCGGCGGATGCCTGCACCAACTGCGGCATTTTGAATGCGGGATTACGTTCCGCTTCGGCCTTCAACACCGCTTGGGCAAACGCATAGTCGCTGAATGCCTTATTGCCGCAATAATGCAGCAGGCCTTGCGGAAATTTCGGCAATTGCAGCAGGCGGATAATCACGTCGGCCAAATCCCCGGCATAGGTCGGACAAGCGGCATTGTCGGCACTCAGCCGGATTTCACCCTGTTCCGCCACCTGATGCAGCAGGTTTTGAATGAAATTGCGGCCGTATTCGCTGTATACCCAAGATGTCCTGAGCACCACCGTATCCGGTTCCGCAGCCAATGCCAACAACTCTCCGGCCAGTTTCGAGCGGGCATACACACATTTCGGATTGGGCGGGTCAATCTCGGAATAAGGGATGCGACTGCCACCGCCAAATACATAATCGGTTGAAATATGAACGAATTTCGCACCAACGGCAAAAGCGGCCTGCGCCAGATTACGCGTACCCGAAGCATTGACGGCAAAGACGCGTTCGACATCCTCCGCCGCCTTGCCGACGGCCATATAAGCGGCAGTATTAACCACCGCGTCGGGCTGGAAACTTTCGACCATTTTTAAAACGGCCTCATGATCGGTGATGTCCAACGTTTTCGAATCGGTGGCAATCAACTCCCAATCTTCAGGCAAACGTTTCCTAATCGATTGGCCAAGCTGGCCTTTCGAACCGGTAAGCAGGATACGCATAAATCTATTCCTCAAATTGTTCGGGCATTCGGTTAAAGTACTCAATCGCGAGTTTACCCCGTCATCAGCCTGTTTGAAAAGGCTTGAGGCCGTCTGAAAAAGCGGAGTGCGTTTTCAGACGGCCTCTTTCCGCCAAACCAGACAGCCGTATTCCAATACGCCTCCCGCCTGCCGAAGGCCGTCTGAAAACAATGGAAGATACCTGCCAAACTGCCTTTGCGGTACGTCAAGCAAAGTTAAAATTTGTGTGCCGCTTCCAACGTGATTTGTTATAATTGCATCGAACCTGGAAGACAGGTTGGTTACCTTAATCATTAACAAGAGGACGATTTATGTTTCCCGAATACCGCGATTTGATTTCCAAATTGAAACAAGAAGATGCCCACTTTGCCCGCATTTTCGACGAACACAACGAACTGGACGACAAAATCTCCGGTTTGGAAAACAACCCCGTTACCAGCGTAACCGCTCAAGATGAAATCGATGCGCTGAAAGTGAAAAAACTGGCACTGAAAGACCAGTTGTTCCAACTGTTGAAACAAGCTGAAGCCGAAGGCAAATAAGCCGTCTACCAAACAGCCGAACCGAATTAGGCCGTCTGAAACATTTTCAGACGGCCTTTTATGCTAAACTTGCGCCCTTTCCAAACCGCCGACACACCACCTCATGCCCACTCTGAAATTCACCAAAATGCACGGCCTGGGTAACGACTTTATCGTTATCAACGGCATCAGCAGCCCGTTCGACCCCGCTTCGGCACCGATTGCCGCCTGGGCCGACCGCCATACCGGCATAGGCTTCGACCAACTCCTGCTGGTAGAACGGCCTACGTCCGAGCAAGCCGACTTCCGTTATCGGATTTTCAACGCCGACGGTGGCGAAGTCGAACAATGCGGCAACGGCGCACGCTGTTTCGCCCGTTTCGTGGCCGATAAAGGACTGAGCGGGAAACAGGAAATCAGAGTTGAAACCGCACGCGGCATCATCGTCCCCAAGCTGGCGGAACACGGCCTCGTAACAGTAAACATGGGCAAACCGCGTTTCAGGCCGTCTGAAATCCCCTTCCTGCCGCTTGAAAACGCAAGCGGGGAAGCGTTGCAATATGATGTCCGTCTCGACGACGGAAGCGTAACGGTCGGCTGCGTCAATATGGGTAACCCGCACGCCGTTCTGACAGTCGAAAACACCGAATCGGCCGCCGTTGCCGAACTGGGCGCGCAAATCGAACCGCACCCGCAATTCCCCGAAAAGGTCAATGTCGGCTTTATGCAAATCCTCAACCGCCGCCACATCAAACTGCGCGTTTTCGAACGCGGAGTGGGTGAAACCCGAGCCTGCGGAACCGGAGCCTGCGCGGCGGCGGTTTACGGCGTGCGCGCCGGATGGCTGGATGAAGGCGAGGATATCCGCGTCAGCCTGCCCGGCGGCGACTTGCTGATTGCCTGGCAGCCCGGCGGCGATGTTTTCATGACAGGCCCTGCCGAAACGGTTTTCGAAGGCGAACTGGTTTACTGAGTCCGACATGACCGATCCAAACCTTTGGTGCATTGCCGCCTATTTCAGCCTGTTCGTCATTGCCGTCATGCAAAGCCGCAGTTTGTTGTGGGCATTGTCGGCCCTCTCCCTTTGGCTGGCTGCAGGCAGTTTGGCCTTATGGCTGGCTCCCGGCGTACTGTCGCCCTTCAGCCTCAGCATCCTCTATATGCCGCAACTGTATATCGCGCCTGCGGGCATGCTGTTCCTCTTCCTGCGCAGTAAAAGCCTTCCCGACCGGTCTCACTATCAAACCGCCTGTCCTCCCCTGCCCGCATTGCTTGCTCAAGCAGGTACCGCCATGACTTTGGCCCACTGGCTGATTCTCCTGCTGGCCTTCCTCAGTTATCCCGAAGGGCTGACACCGCGCATCCTGCCTTCATTGTTGGATTTGTATCTGCTCCAGCCCGTATATTGGCTGGCCATGCAGATGCTGCTGATGGCGGTATTCCTGCTGCACCGGAAAATCAGTCGCCAACCGGCCAACGTATTCAGTATCAGACAAATACAGTCCGCCCTGCTGATCGTTATGTTCGCCCAAACGGTTTATGCCTTTTCCGGACTGTTCAAACCGCTCTTATAACTTTTAGTTTTCATATCGGCGGCAAGAAATTATTTTGCTTTCAGACGGCCTTCTCTTAAGATACGCAGGTCATTTATATCAGCCCTCCTTTGAGGAAAGGAAAATCCATGAATATCGCTAAAAACATCACCGATTTAATCGGCAACACCCCGCTCGTAGAACTCAACCGCCTGACCGAAGGCCTGCCAGGCCGGGTAGTCGCCAAACTGGAATTTTTCAATCCGGGCAGCAGCGTTAAAGACCGCATTGCCGAAGCCATGATTGAGGCGGCGGAAAAAGAAGGCAAAATCAACAAAGACACCATCATCGTCGAAGCAACCAGTGGCAACACCGGCATCGGCTTGGCCATGGTCTGCGCCGCACGCGGCTACAAATTAGCCATCACCATGCCCGAAAGCATGAGTAAAGAACGCCGTATGCTGTTGCGCGCCTTCGGTGCGGAACTGATCCTGACACCAGCAGCGGAAGGCATGGGCGGTGCGATTGCGCGTGCCAAAGCACTTGTGGACGAACATCCCGAAACCTATTTCATGCCGCGCCAATTCGACAACCAGGCCAACGTCGAAATCCACCGCAAAACCACCGCCGAAGAAGTATGGCGCGACACCGACGGCCAAGTGGACATTTTCGTTGCCGGCGTAGGTACCGGCGGCACGGTAACCGGCGTGGGCGAAGTCTTGAAGGCACGCAAACCCGATGTCAAAATCGTGGCAGTCGAGCCAGATGCCTCCCCCGTATTGAGCGGCGGCGAAAAAGGCCCACACCCGATTCAAGGCTTGGGCGCAGGTTTCGTCCCCAGCATCCTAAATACCAAAATCTACGACGAAGTCATCCGCGTTACCGGCGAAGATGCTTTTGCCACCGCACGCGCGGCAGCGGAAAAAGAAGGGATTCTGGTCGGCATTTCTTCCGGCGCGGCCATTTGGAGCGCACTGCAACTGGCGGCAAAAGAAGAAAACCGAGGCAAACTGATTGTCGTACTGATTCCTTCTTACGGCGAGCGTTACCTCTCCACCCCGCTTTTTGCCGATTTGGTTTAATCCGTCCAAGCACACAAACGGCCGCCGATTGCGGCCGTTTGTTTTATACAGGCCGCCAGCGGATTAACATGTCTCCGATACTCGGGCGGCAAGCACAAACCATACAACCACAGGCGGCACAAAACCAATTTCCCCGTTTTTCAAAACACTTTCAGAAAATCATCTTCTTTGAATATCAAACACGACAATGCCGCAACGAAGCCGATTTATTGATAAGCGACAATCCGTTATCTCCCGTCATTTTTACCATCTCGGAAGGTTGTTCCCTATATTTTCTCGGAACGTTGCATAATTACCGCAAAACACCGCTTTCTCCTGTCAATATTTGGCTGTTCGCGTCAAGACCGACTATAATGTGCGCCATGAAAAAATATATCCCACTCCTTTTAGCCTGCGCCGCCTTGGCAGGCTGTACCATCAACACTGCCCCATCTTTCGGCGCAGCAACGACAACGGAATCCGGCAACGGGAAAGCAACCTACCGCCTGGCCGGCAGCCACTGGACGGACGTTTCCAAAATTCGTGATGAAGCCATTCGGCTGAACGATCAGGTCGGTCAGAAAAAAATCACCAAAGTCCAAGCCGCCCAACACCTGAACCGCTTCCGCCTCAAACTGGTTGGCAGCAATCCGGTGGACGACAGCGTGTACGAAGTCTATCTGCGTTCGGCCGTAGACAGCCAGCGCGGTGCCATTACCAGTGCGCAATCCAAACAGTACGTTCAAAACGCACTGAAAGGCTGGCAACAGCGTTGGCCCAACATGCGCAACAAACCGAACAATCCTGCCTTTACCAACTTCCTGATGGAACTGATGAATATGCAGCCGCTGCAATAATTTTCCGCAGCGTGCGCAGTCAATCATATTTCAGGCCGTCTGAATATCCGGTTTTCCCAAAATCGGTATTTTCAGACGGCCTGATTCTTTCAAGCATACCCGTTACCAAAACACTTACGCTCCGGCACGCAAACCGATAAAATACGCCGCAAACCATATAAACAAACAAAGGCTTATTAAGATGTATCAACAAATTATTTTTGCGGCTGCAACCGCCATTCTGGTACCCGCCGCCTTTGCCGCCCTCGAACATCCCGCCCAGCAGCAGGTACAGCAAAATATCGATACCGTACTGAAAATCATCAAAAACCAATCATTAAGCGAACAACAGAAAATCCGCCAAGTGGAACAATATGCCAACCGCTTCCTGGATTACGAACGCCTGTCGGCCATGGCGGTCGGACAACCTTGGCGGCAATTCAGCCCGCAGCAGAAGCAATCCTTCATCGCCGCCTTCAAAGAAATGGTTATCGGCATGTATGCCCGTTCCGTCATGATGGGCGCGGAAAAAGCAGATGTCAAAGTACTGCCGAAAATTACCGCCAACGGCAACAAAGTCGATGTTTATTCCGAAATCCTCACCCCGTCGGGCAAAAAATACGAAGTCGCCTACCAGCTCTACCAAACCGGTTCGCGATATAAGCTCTACAACATCCGCGTCGACGGCCTCAGCATCGTAACCGTCTACCGCAACCAATTTGTCGAGCTGGTCAATCAACAAGGCATCGACGGCATGATTGAAACCGTCCGCAACAAAAAACTGAAAAAGGCCGGCTGACACGCCCCAAACCGAAACCCTATTTGAATTTTATTGAAACCGCTCTTTCAGACGGCCTCAACCCCTTCCCGACAACCCCTTACATAAAGGAACCAACAATGTCTCAAGTTACCCTTCAAGGCAATCCCGTAGAAATCGGCGGCCATTTCCCCGCTGCAGGCCAAACCGCGCCCGCCTTCAGCCTGACGGCAGGCGACCTGTCCGACAAAACGCTTGCCGATTTCGCCGGCAAACGCAAAGTGCTCAATATTTTCCCCAGTGTGGACACCGGCGTCTGCGCCCAATCCGTCCGCACCTTTAACGAACGCGCTTCTTCTCTGGAAAACGCCGTCGTCCTGTGCATTTCCGCCGATCTGCCGTTCGCCCAGGCACGCTTCTGCGGCGCAGAAGGTTTGGACAACGTCGTCTCCCTCTCCACCTTCCGCAGCAACTTTGCCCGCGACTACGGCGTAGCCGTCGAAAGCAGCCCCCTGCGCGGCCTCACCGCACGCGCCGTAGTCGTATTGGATGAAAACGACAAAGTGTTGTACGCCGAACTGGTAGGCGAAATCGCCCACGAACCGAATTACGATGCCGCCTTAGCCGTTTTGTAAATCCATTCCAAACCAAAAGGCCGTCTGAAAGCGCGTTCCGCATTTTCAGACGGCCTTTATCCATTCTTTAAACAATAATATTCCGTAGCCGCCCTCACTTCTCATTCGTACTTTATTTATTATCTAAACAATTGATGCGCACTATCAATTGTATTAACATCGGAACCTTCACATCCCATTACAAAGGATTACAGAAAGGTTGCAGAAATGTCCGAAAACAAATCCAAATTCCCCTCACGGCCGAAAATCCTCGCCGTCAGCCTCGCAGGCATCCTCATTGCCCTGCCCGCCTATGCCGCCGACAACCCGCCCGCTGAAGTGACCGAAAGCAGCAACATCGAAGCGCTGACCGTTACCGGCAAACGCAGTGCCGACCAAAAAGGCGCGGACGACGTGTATTACAAAAACGTTTCCAACGCCTACGTCGGCAAAGAATACCTCGAACGCTACCGCGTCCAATCCGCCGGCGACGTACTCAAAGGCCTAAACGGCGTGTACAACATGAACACCCGCACCGCCGGCGGCGCGATTACGCCCAACATACGCGGCATCACCGGCAAGGGCCGCATCCCCGTAACACTGGACGGCACGGAGCAAACGGTTGATGTCTGGCTCAACAACTACGGCGTGGGCGACCGCAACTACCTCGACCCCGCCCTGTTCCGCAGCATCGCGGTGGAAAAAAGCCCCGCCCTCACGCGCGGCGTGAAATCGGGCGTCGGCGGCGCGATGTCCATCCGCACCATCGAACCTTCCGACATCATCCCCGAAGGCAAAAACTGGGGAATCGAAGTCAAAACCGAGTTTTCCGGCAACACCGTGGCACAGAAAAACGACCTACGCCAATTCTTAGGCCGCGACTACCGCACCCTCTCGCCCATAGGCGCGACGGCGGACGGGGTATCGGGTATGCCCGATGTATTAACCGGCTATACCGGCAAACCTTCCCCCACCGCCCTGTTGTTGGACGAAGGCATCGCAGGTACGAAGTATGCGGGCGGCAAAAGCCACACCAACTTCAAAGACGACAGGCAGCTGATGCTGTCCGCCGCCTTCAAAACCGACATTACAGACGGCCTTGCCGCATACAGCCACCGCAAAAAAGGCAACTACTACGCGGGCAAACGCGGCTATCAGAGCTACCTCAACAACCCCATTTACGGTGCGGATGCCTGTTACGACCAGTATCCTGACAAATCATGGCGGGAAAAAGACATGCTCTGCAAATCTTCCGCCAGCCTGGTGCCGAATATGGCCGTCCTGTTCAGGCCGGGCGAAGAAATTATGAACAGCCACACCGACACCAAAACCCTGCTGCTGAAAAACAACTGGTATCTGCCGGGCAACCAAAAAATCAGCCTGCAATATATGGACAACAAAATCGGCTTCGGCGAAATCAACCCCCTGATAACGGCATGGATACTCGGTTTCGCCGAACAATCCCTAGACGAACCTGCGCAGCAGGCACCTGGGATAGGCACGAAAATCGACAGCAAAACCTACAAAATCGGCTACGAATGGAAGCCGCAAAACAACAAATGGATAGACCTTCAAGCCGATATGTGGCGGGTGAAGACCGACAGCAACCGCCATCAGAGCGGCGGCCCCGTCGTCGGCGTCATTACGCCCGACTATGAGTACGACCTTTGGTATTGGTGCAACATACGCAAACAGCCCTCGCCTAACCTGCGGGGGGAAAGCTGCGAAAGCGCGATGGCGTCGAACACCTACGGTTCGGCACGAACCCATGAAGAAGTGCTGCGCATGATAGAAGACACGCCCGACAAAATCGCCCGCAAGCTGGCAGAACACGATGAAAACAACCGTGCGATTACAGACCGCTGGATGGGGCATACGGGCGGCTACTACGCCATCACGCCCGCCGACAAAAATGTGCTGACCGACCAGACCAACCAAATCGGCAAGCTGATGAACCTGGCCGAACTGAAGCAAAAGCTGAATCAGGAACGCTACTACATCGAACATCCCGACCGCATCATCGTTCCCGGCGCGCGGCAGCGTACCGACGTCGTCCGCAACGGCTTCAACCTCAGCAACCGCTTCCGCCTTTCCGACAAACTCAGCCTCACCCTCGCCGCCGACTACCAGCGCGAAACGCTGGAAGAACGCACCGATACCGCCGACAGCAATGATTTGATGAATACTTTCGGCGTACTGACCCGCATGGCGGCCTTGGGCGGCCCGCAGTCGGCGAAAAAGCGCGAATGGGGCGCGAACCTGGTGTTCGACTGGAAACCGACTTCCCGCCTGAACATACAGGCGGGCGTGCGCTATCAGAACTTCAAAGGACGCAATATCGAACTGGCGCGGCAGCGTGCCGCACGCAACCCCTGGTATCAGTACGGCCTGGGTTCGGACAGCTATGTTACCGGCCTGATGATGCCTTATTACGAATTGGCGGATGAAGAAGATATTGCCAGCCAGCGGCGGATGGAGCAGCTTTATGACCCTGATAGAATCGGGGGGCAGGTTGAAGAATATCAAAGGCTCAACCGCCGCTTTAAGGAAAAAAACGGCTATGACTACCGTCCGGGCGATACATTCGTCTCGGGAACACGGCTTTACAGCAAAGCCGACGGCAGCCTGTTTCAAAGTTACCAAGCGGATAAAAACAACGGTGTACTCTACGTCCTGCGCCGCAAGCAAATTATCCCAATGGTTGCAGGCAAATTTGATCACGGCAAAGTGCAGATTACGCCGGAAATGTACCGCGAAAGGGTAAACAATCCGCAGGGAAAAAGCGGCAGCTACCGCCGTTATATCCCAGGATCGCATATTTACATGACCGACCCGGTACGCGAAGAAATGGAACGTATGGCCAATGAAAACCAAATTCCGTCAGAGACCAGCAATGATCAGGTACTGGAATATAGCAGACGCTACAATCGTACCGCTTGGATCCGGCATCCATTCGGCGAAGCCGAACGCTGGCGCATGCCGCAGGAGCAGCGCGCGCATTCCTGGTCGCCCATGCTGTCGGTCAGCTACGATCTTGCCGACAACCACCGCCTCTTCGCCCGCTATGCCCGCATGAGCCGCTTCCCCAGCCTCTATGAATTGACCGCCGCCACCGGCAGCGGCGGGCTGTACGGCAGCCAGACCGTGGCCGAATACAGCCTGAAGCCGGAAAAAAGCACCAACTGGGAAGTCGGCTACAATTTCAATTTCGCCCCGCATTTCGCCAGGCTGCGCCAAGGCGACCTCCGCCTCACCTACTACAGCAACAAAATCAAAAACCAAATCGACACCTCGAATATGGACGGCGGCATGATCCAATACGACAGGGCAGTCAGCAAGGGGGTGGAACTGCAAAGCCGCCTCGACAGCGGCCGCTTCTTCGCCTCCTTCGGCGGCACTTACCGCTTGAAACATATGGTGTGCGACAAGGGCATCGCCTTCAAATTCGACTATTACTACCAACGCGTACCCGAATGCCTGGAAGGCGGCTTCGGCCTCAGCCGCTTCTTCCAGTCCCTGCAGCCGAAATATTCGCTTACCCTCGATGTCGGCACGCGCTTCTTCAACGAAAAACTGGAATTGGGCATGCGCGCCATCCATCACAGCAAGGCGGAGCGGAAAAACTACGACAAGCTGATTGCCGACGGCGCGGGGAAGGTGTATGAGCGCAACGGCAAACCCTACGGCTGGCATGCCGCCACCCTTTTGGATGCCTATGCCCGCTACCGCATAGGGAAACATATAGACTTGAATTTCGGCGTTACCAACCTCGCCAACCGCTATTATCTAGACCCGATGTCCAGCACCCCGGTCCCCGGCCCGGGCAGGACGATTACCTTCGGCATCAAGGGCAGGTTTTAGGGCTTGACCGCATCATATTGCAGCCGGCGGGCAGTAATCCGCCCGCCGGCTATAGTCTGTTGCCCGTTACTATAATATTTGTATTTCTTAGATGGTAATGCAATGATATTAAAAATAAAATATTGAAAAATGCAATCTGAAACTAATATTTGATAATAAGTTTTAATTAGATTATTATTTGCATTCGTACTAATATGCGCCCTGTCGGCAACAGCCGATACATCTTGCCGCTGAAGACAAAACAGCGGTATCCACCATATCTTTTCTTTGAAAGAAAAAATCATGAAAGCATCACAATTAACCCTCGCCGTCCTTCTGACCGCCGCCTTCGGCTCTGCTGCTCATGCGGCTAATGTGGAAGGTGGTTCAAGCAATCCAAACTTAATCAAACCCAAAACATCAGATTCCCTACCCTTCGGTGCAGGTGCGGCCGGTATCCAAGTCAGCACCGGCAACGACCTGTCCAAATCCATCAACCTCGAAGCCGGACCCGCGCAGCGCATCCGCAACAAATACGGCAATGCGCCCATCAACGGCGGCAATCAGAACGCCAATGCAAATGGCACGGCCAATCCGAGATACCTGCAACCCGGCGACATCAACCCGATTGCGGGCTGGTTCTCGAAAACCAAACTCGCCCAAGTGTGGTATGAAAAACGCGCCAACAACACCGAGGTGTTCAGCGTACGCCAAATGGCCGACCCCAAGTTACCGATTGCACCGAAATTCGGCGGCATGACTTTTGCCAAAGTGCCGACGGCGGCAACCAATGTCTTCTTCGGCGAATGGGCGCCGCGCAAAGGCAACAGCAATCAGATCGCCAACAGCACGGATTTGAATATGAACGACGGCAACCGCACGGTTTGGTTTGTGGGTGAGAATCCGACAGGTAATTTGGAAAATTTAAAAATTTCCGAAGCTACCTATAATGTGGTCGGCATCAACAAGCACACGCCGGGCAAAAACGATTTCTATACTGGTCAGGTAAAAGCTGAATTTGGTAGCAAGGGCGTTATGAGTGGCAGCATCAATCGTGGTAATGATAAATTGAGTTTTGATCATGCAAAAATCAATCTTAAAGAAGGCACTTTCACTTCTAAAGATTCGGCCAATAAAGAAGGTATCGAGGGTAAATTCTATGGCGCAAATGCCGCAGCCATGGCAGGCTATGCCACTCGCGGTAACGGTAAAGGCGACGACGTAGCCTTCGGCGGCGCGAAAAAATAACCTTGCCCGCTTACGCGATTAGGGAATGCCGGTGTTTTCGGCGTTTGGCCGTCCGTTCCCGCAATCAGGAAAACCGCCGTTTTTTAACCGCAGCCGCAGTAGGCATAAATATACTGCGGCTGACCTGTTTCCGAAGTGCCGTGCAAACCTGCATTGCCTTGCGGAATTTCTGTTTTTACTTCTTTCAGACGGCCTCCCTGCCCAAAAGGACCCCATCCCATGACCCACCGCCTCTGCCTGCTTTTCCTGCCGCTCTGTACGGTCTGCCTTGCCGCCCCGTCCGACGATGCCGCGGACGAACGCCGCCGCCTGCTGGACGAAAGCGGCCGCCAAACGCAGCAATACCGCGTAAGCGGCTGGCTGGACACGGAGCAGGCACACGGGGAAGTGGGAGAAAACGACGGCTACATCATGATAGACGGTACAGTCTACCAAGTCGGCGACACGGCGGAAGAACTGGAAAGCGCGATTTACCACGCCCTCAACGTGCGGCAGTGGCACAAGGTGCGGCAGTTCGCCGCCCGCTACGCCAAACTGCCACGGCACAAACCCGCGCTGATTCATTTGGCCGATGCGCTGCAAAAACGGGACGAAGGGGATTTCCGCGCGGCGGGGAACAGTTTTCAGACGGCCTTGGCAGCAGAACCCGACAACCCCCGCCTGCTGCTCGAAGCGGGGCGGTTTTATGCCGAAGACAACCAAAACAAAGAGTCCGCCGCCGCGTTTGAGAAAGTTCTGAAAACGGATATTCCCGCAGAAACCCGCCCCATCGTGGAAAACTACTTGTCCGAACTGGGCAAACGCCGCCGCTGGCACGGCCAAATCAGCCTCGGCTACGGCTACAACAGCAACGTAAACCAAGGCAACGGCATCAACCAATGCGTGTGGGAAATCGCGGGCATGTGCCTGATGGAGCGCACCCTGCCCGCGCCAACGGATTCGACCTTCTCATCCTATAGCGCGACCGCCGAAAAAACCGTCCCGCTCAAAGGGCATCACGGCGTACAGGTGCGCGGTGTGCTGTACGGCAACCGCTACACGGAAAAAGACAAAGATTCGGCGGCCATGCCGGATTACGGCTATCACAACGGTTCGCTGTACGCGGGATACGCCTATGCCGACGCACGCTCCTCCTTTTCCCTACTGCCCTATTTCGAATACGACTTCCGCAACCGCCACACCCACTACCGCGCATGGGGTGCGGATGCCGACTGGTCGCGCACACTCTCCCCGCGCTGGCGTGTCAATGCCCGTGCCGGCGCGAAAAAGACCGGATACGGCGGACAAAGCAAAACTTATTTTGCCGATTTCAAGCAATACGAACTGGGCGCGGGGGCGGAATTTTCCATCACGCCGAAAAGCGGCCTGCTTGCCAACTTCGATGCCGCACGCAAAGCCTATCCCGAAAAATCCTCTTCCAGCAAAGAATATACGGCACGGCTGGGTGCATACCGGCTGTTTCCGGGTGGTACTTATTTAAACGCCATCCTGCTCCACCGCCGCAGCCTGTATGACGCGGCAAGTTTCGTCAGCGACAACAGGCGGCGGCGCGACAAGCAATACATCATGATGGCTGCGGCAGGTTTTCCGCAATGGAATATCAAAGGCGTATATCCCGAACTGCGCTTCCGCCGCACCATCGCCCGCAGCAACGCGGTATATTACCGCTACCGCCAAAACGAATGGCTGTTGAGCTTGAAGTATCGGTTTTGAAGGGAAAGGCCGTCTGAAAAATATTTTCAGACGGCCTTTCGAATATCTGCGTAATCAGAACTTCACGCCTTTGTGCAACGCCACAATGCCCGCGCTCATGTTGTGATAGTCCACGCTGTCGAAACCCGCATCCAGCATCATCTGTTTCAAAGTTTCCTGGTCCGGGTGCATACGGATGGACTCGGCCAGATATTGATAGCTGTCGGCATCTTTCGCAATCAGTTTGCCCATGACCGGCAGCAGCTTGAACGAATACAGGTCGTACACGCCTTCCAGCGGTTTGTAGACTTTGGAAAACTCCAATACCAGCAGCGTGCCGCCCGGTTTCAACACACGGTACATCTCTTTCAACGCCGCATCTTTGTGCGTCATGTTGCGCAGGCCGAAAGCGACGGAAACCAGATTGAAGTAGTTGTCGGGGAATGGCAGTTTTTCCGCGTCCGCCAGCGACACGGGCAGAATCAGGCCTTCGTTGATCAGGCGGTCGCGGCCGACGGTCAGCATGGAGGAGTTGATGTCCGTCAGCCAGACTTCGCCTTCTTTGCCCACACGCTTGGCCCAGCCGCGCGACAAATCGCCCGTACCGCCCGCGATGTCCAACACTTTGTCGCCTTTTTTCAGGCGTGCGGTGTTGATGGTGAAATGCTTCCAAACGCGGTGCAGGCCGCCGGACATCACGTCGTTCATGATGTCGTAGTTTTTCGCTACCGAATGGAACACTTCGGCTACTTTGCCGGCTTTTTCGTTCTCATCTACGGTGCTGAAACCGAAATGGGTTTTATGCTCGCTCATGTTGTCTGCCTTTTAAAAATAATGCGGATTCAAATATCGAATACGTCGAAATCGCCAACCACTTTCGACGCGGGAAATATGTTTTGCGCCTGCTGCTCCAGCATCAGCCGTTGCTCCTCATCGGCATAACGCGCGCTGATGTGGGTCAGGTAGAGTTGTTTCACCCCGGCTTCGGCAGCCAGGTTTGCGTTTGCGGCATCGGACACGGTGGAATGGAAAACTTTTTCCGCCATTGCTTCGTCTCCGGCGGCAAAAGTCGCTTCGTGCACCAAGACATCCGCCCCTTTGGCCGCCGCCGGTGCGGACGGACAGGGCTTGGTGTCGCCGAAGACGGCGATTATCCGCCCTTTTCGCGGCGGCGAAAGGTATTCTTTGCCGTCAATCAGCCGCCCGTCGTCCAAGGTTACGGTTTCGCCGTTTTTCAGACGGCCTAACAACGGGCCGGACGGGATGCCGAGTTCGCGCAAACGGTCTATTTGCAAACCGCCCGCGCGTTCTTTTTCTTCGATGCGGTAAGCGAAGGACGGCAGGCTGTGTGCCAGTCCGAAAGCACGGACGGTAAATTCCCCGTCGTCCGATATGAGGCCGTCTGAAACGAATTCATGGAAGTTTATCGGATAGCTCAACTGCGTTTGCGAAACTTCCAGCGCGCTTTCGACAAACCGGCGGATACCGGCGGGGCCGTACAGGCACAGCGGTTCGTCCGCCCCGCCCAAAAACGAGCGGCTGCTGAGCAGGCCGGGCAGGCCGAAGATGTGGTCGCCGTGCAGGTGCGTGATGAAAATCCGCCTGATTTTGCCCGGCCGGATGTTGGTACGCAAGATTTGGTGCTGCGTGGCCTCGCCGCAGTCAAACAGCCAGACTTCGTTACTTTTCCCGCCTGTTTTCAGGGCGGTGCAGGTAACGTTGCGTGCTTTCGACGGCGAACCCGCGCCGGTGCCTAAAAATTGCAGTTCCATGTTTTCAGACGGCCTCTTCCTCAATGCCGCCCGCCGCAACCGCCGCTGCCGCAGGCATGGCCGGATTTCTGTCCGGCTTGCGAATCGTCGGCAGACGGAAGGCGCGACGCGCCCGCCAATTCGATGCGGCGCAGGTAATCCGCCCACAGTGCGTCGTAATCGTGTGCCAGTGTATGCAAATAGCCCCAATCGTACAAGCCGCTGTCGTGGCCGTCTGAAAACACAATTTTCAAGGCATATTGCCCGACAGGTTCGATATCGTTGATCAGCACGTCTTTTTTACCGGTTTGCAACACTTCCTGTCCGGGGCCGTGGCCGCGCACTTGCGCACTGGGCGAATAGACGCGCAAAAACTCAGCCGGCAGGTCGAAGGTTTCGCCGCCGTATACCAACCCCAAAGCGGCTCGGCCTGAACGGACGCGGATTTCTTCGGGCAGCGGGTGTTTCATGTCGGTTTCCTTCTTTCTTTCGATGTGCGTTCAGCGGCCGAACAGCAAAACCAGCGAAATGCTGGCAAACGACAATACCGTGGTCAGCAGCATAATCGCCGCGCCGCGCTGTTCGTGGCCGTATTGGGCATGGATGATGGCCACCATGCTGGCCATGGGCACGCAAGCCAGCAATGCGCCCGCAAAAAGCATGTCGCGCGGTGCGCCGAACAACAGCAGCAGGCCGATGACCAGCAGCGGGAACAACAGCAGCTTACCCGCCGTCAGCAGGAAAATATCGGCCAGTCTGCCGCCCAAACGCAGGCCGACCAGGCTGCCGCCAATCACGAACAAGGCCACCGGCCCCGAACCGGCAGACAGTACCCCGGCGGTTTTCAGCAGTGCGGCCGGCAGGGGCAGCCAGCCGAAGGCGAACGGCACGGCGGCAAACTGTGCGAGGATAATCGGGTTTTTCAGTAGGTTCTTCAATACTGCCGCGAGGTTTTTCAGACGGCCTCCATCGCCGCCCGCCGAATCCGCCAAGATGAAAAACAGCGGAATCAGCAACATGTTTTCCACCAGCACGTTCATGGCGAAATAGCCGCCCGCCGCATCGCCAATGACCATAGACAACAGCGGATAGCCGATGAAGCCGGTATTGGAAAACGACATGGAAAAGCCGCTCAGCGCCGCCAGCCGCGAATCGCCGCCGCGCAGTCTGCCGAACAGCCAGCCGATAAAGAAAGCCGCCAGTGTCGCCGCCGCATAGCCTGCCAGGTAGACCGCATCGAATACTTCGTTTACCGGTTTGGCGGCAATGGCAAAAAACACCAAGGCGGGCAGGCCGACCTTCATCACGAATTTCGCCGTACCACGCAGTTCTTCAAACCGGAATACGCCAAACCGCACCGCGCCGTAACCCAAGCCGATGATGAGGAAGATCGGCGCGGTAATGTTGAAGATTTGCAGCATGGCGGGTTTGCTCCAATCGGCGGACGGCGGGGGCGGATTTTAGCAGATGCGGCAGGGGCCGTCTGAAAAGGCGGCCGCTATTCCAAATCGGTTTTGTCTTCAGGCGTTGCCGTTACGATTCCTTCAATAAAGTCGGGCTGCGGAAGGAGGCTGTCGAGATAGAGGCCGGATTTGTCCAGCGTCGGATAGCCGCTGAAGGTAACGGTGTAGCCGCCGTTGCCGTTGCCGCGGACTTTGGCCTGCCCTCCCAACGGGAAGGTGGTTTTGTTGCTGATGTGGCCGAACGGGAAGCCGGTCAGCACCGGAATCCGCGCCGCGCGGCTGATGGCAGCGGAAACGGCCGACAAATCGTAGCTGCTGTCGTAGACGTCGCGGATGTTGCCCATGCGGAAATCGCCGAGGATGACGGCCTGCTGTTTTTGCAGGATGCCGGCCAACAGCAGGGTTTGCAGCATGCGCTCGATGCGGTAGGGCTGCTCGCCCACGTCTTCCAAAAACAGGATGCCGCCGGAGATGTCGGGCATATAGGGGCTGCCGGCCAATGCCGCCAAAACGCTGAGGTTGCCGCCCCAAAGGATGCCTTCCAAGTTCACGTCCCGGCTTTGGAAGGCGGGCACGCTGACGCTGTAACTGCCGGAGGTGGTGCATTGGATGAAGGAATCCATGGTGTAGGTACTCGGTACGGGTTTGCCGAACTCGCTGTACACCATGGGGCCGGCGAAACTGAGCCAGTTGCCCCGCGCCAGCAAGGCCAGTTGTAGGGCGCAAACATCGCTGAAGCCGAAAAACAGTGTGCCGTGTTCGCGCATCCGTGCGCCCAACGAGGCAAAATCGATGTGCTGCAGCAGCCGGTGCGCGCCATAACCGCCGCGCATCCCCATCAGCACTTTCGGCGTGGGTACGCGGCCGGAAGCTACGTCTTGAACGTCGGCGATCCGCTCGGCATCGCTGCCGGCAAAACGCTGGTAACGGCGGAAAATTGCCTGTTCGTTGGTAACGGCAAACCCGGCCGCCTGAAGGCGGGAAATACCGGCCTGCGCCCGTGCGGTATCGGGGGCGAAGCCTGAAGAAGCGATGATGCGTAACACGTTGTTTCCTGATGTTTGTTTGTGTTTCGGCTGCGACGGTGCGGCCTGTGTGTTCGGTTTGACGGGGACGGTCTGCGTTCCGCTACAGGCCTGGAGTATGCCTGCGCCAGCCACGGCGGCGGAGGTGCGGAACAAGTTGCGTCGGGATGTGAGCCAAGTCATCTTTGTATATCCTTTCAGACGGCATGGTATGAATACATGGCGGATAAGGGAAAGCTTCCCTGCCGCTTCAATGGGATTGGCCGTAAAACGGGGATGCCGTGTTTTCAGACGGCCTCTTTCTGCAACACCGCCCTTACCTGCTGCGGCCAATCGGCAGGCAGCACGGTTGCGGACGGCCTTTGCGCCGCCGCCCAAATCGGGGCGGGAAAATTGGCATCGTCGGCAAAGCGGGCGATAACGTGCCAGTGCAGGTGCGGTACGACGTTGCCCAAGCTGGCCAGATTGATTTTGGCGGGCTTGAACACCTGCCGCATCGCGCTTTCCACACGATAAACGGTTTCCATCAGTTCGGCGCGCTCGGCCGCATCCAAATCGGTCATTTCCGCCACATGGTTTTGCCAAATCACGCGGCAGAAGGCCGGCGCGTTGGCTTCGTTGTGCACGGCGATAACCCGCAGCTTGTCGTTCCGCCACAGGATTTCTTCGTTGTCGGCGGTACAGATGGGGCAGTTCATGAAACATCTCCAAACGGAAAGCCGCCATTGTACCGTAAAACAATCGGAAGACGCAGGAGGCAGGCTTTACGATATGGCCGTTCAAACTTTTCAGACGGCCTGTTTGGGAACAGAGGCCGTCTGAAAAACCGTTTGTCGGCATAAAAAGGCCGTCTGAAAACCAACTGCGGCAATTTCAGACGGCCTTTTCCGTTTAACGCATGCCGTTTATTGGCGTTGCGCGTCCACAGCGGCCAGTGCAATCATGTTTACGATGCGGCGGACGGTGGAAATCGGCGTAACAATCTGCACCGGTTTGTTCAAGCCCATCAGGATGGGGCCGACGGTGATGCCGTTGGTGGCGTTCACGCGCAGCAGGTTGTAGCTGATGTTGGCCGCTTCCACATTCGGCATCACCAGCAGGTTGGCCGCGCCGCTCAATGTGGTTTCGGGGAAAATGCTCTTGCGCATTTCTTCGTCCAAAGCCACATCGGCCTGCATCTCGCCGTCTATTTCCAAAGCAGGGTCGAGTTCGCGGATAAGTTCCAACGCCTGCTGCATCTTGTTGGCATCGGGATTGCGGTTGCTGCCGTAGTTGGTGTTGGACACCAGCGCGACTTTCGGTTTCAAGCCGAAGCGTTTCATTTCGGCGGCGCACATCAGCGTGCCTTTGGCCAATTGTTCGGCAGTCGGGTTTTCGTTGATGTAGGTGTCGGCGATGAAGAAATTGCCCTTGTTGGAAATCAGCGCGTTCATGGCGAAGGCTTCTTTTTCGGGATTGTTATAGCCGATCACTTCTTCCATCACGGCAAAGTGGTCGTGGAAACGCCCCATCGTGCCGCACACCAGGCCGTCCGCGTGGCCGAGCCGAACCAGAAGCGCGCCCACCAGCGTGCTGTTGGCTTTCAGACGGCGGCGCGCCATTTCTTCGGTTACGCCTTTGCGTTTGCGCAGATTGTAGTATTCCTTCCAGCTGGCTTCGTAATAAGGGCTGTTTTTGATGTCGACGAGTTCGAAATCCTTGCCCGGCTGGATGGTTAGGCCTTGGCTGTGCAGGCGTTCTTCGATGAGTTTGGCGTCGCCCACCAAAATCGGGAAGGCCAGTTTTTGCGACACGACTTGTTGCGCGGCATGCAATACGCGTTCGTCTTCGCCTTCGGTCAGCACGATGCGCTTGATGTCTTTGCGCGCTTGGTTGAATACCGGACGCATGAACAAGCTGGTTTTGTAAACAAACTCGGTCAGTTTTTCCGCATAGGCTTCCAAGTCGGCAATCGGACGGGTGGCCACGCCGGAATCCATCGCGGCTTTGGCGACGGCCGGGGCGATGCGGGCAATCAGGCGCGGGTCGAACGGTTTGGGAATCAGGTATTCCGGGCCGAAGGTCAATTCCGCGTCGCCGTATGCGCCGGCCACTTCCGCGCTGGACTCGGCCATCGCCAAATCGGCAATCGCGCGCACGCAGGCCAGTTTCATTTCTTCGTTGATGGTGGTCGCGCCCACATCCAGCGCGCCGCGGAAGATGAACGGGAAGCACAAGACGTTGTTTACCTGGTTCGGGAAGTCGGAACGGCCGGTGCCGATAATCACGTCGGGGCGGGCTTCTTTGGCTTCGGGCGGCCAAATTTCAGGCTGCGGGTTGGCCAGCGCCAACACGATGGGGCTGGCAGCCATGGTTTTCAGCATTTCTGGGCTCAACACATTGGGGCCGGAGAGTCCCAAGAAGATATCTTTGCCGTTTACCGCGTCGGCCAATACGCGCTGGCCGTTATCGGCGATGGCGTAGCGCACTTTGCTCTCGTCCATGCGCCCGCGGTCTTCGCGGGTTTGGTAAATCACGCCTTTGGAGTCGCAAACGGTAATGTTTTCGCGCTTCATGCCCAAAGCAACCAGCAAGTCCAGGCAGGCGATGGCGGCCGCACCCGCGCCGGAGCAGACGAGTTTGACTTGACCGATATCCTTGCCCACCACGCGCAGGGCGTTCAATACGGCGGCGGCAGTGATGATGGCCGTACCGTGTTGGTCGTCGTGGAAAACGGGGATGTTGCAGCGTTCGCGCAATTTTTTCTCAATATAAAAACACTCGGGTGCTTTGATGTCTTCGAGATTGATGCCGCCGAAGGTGGGTTCCAACGATGCGATGATTTCAACCAGTTTGTCGGGGTCGGTTTCATTG
>ERZ772912.340-NODE-340-length-21501-cov-4.812413_pt1 | contig 21501 bp, 14 predicted proteins | sample MGYA00512119_ERZ772912 | MGnify/ENA primary metagenome ERZ772912 (study PRJEB29015, sample SAMEA2738048) | human oral metagenome | biome: human oral; feature: human-associated habitat; material: saliva | place: China | collected 2230 ...
ATCCGGAAGCCCAGCGCGTGGTTGGCATCCAGGGTGTCCAGCCCCGCATCCTGCCGCCGGTAGGCTCGCAGCTTATTGGCAATGCCGATGCCCCGCCCTTCCTGCGACAGGTACAGCACGATGCCGCCGCCATCCTTCGCCAGCCGCTGCACCGTGCCGCGCAGCTGATCGCCGCAGTCACAGCGCAGGCTGCCAAAGAGATCGCCCGTCAGGCACGAGGAATGCAGCCGGACCCGCACCGGTTCCTTGCCGTTGAAGTCCGGATTGCCGACGATGACGGCAACATGCTCGAAGTCGCTGTCCTTCTCGCGGAAGACCACGAAGCGGCTGTCGATGGCGTGATCGCCATTGGTGTGTCCGGCGAACCCGCCCGACTGGGCGGCATCGCCCCCCGCTGTGCCGACCGGCTGTGCCCCATCCCCCCGGGCTGCAGCCGCCCGATCGGCCGCCCACGCACTGGCCAGCGGCACCGGGGCATCGCTGACCTGTTCCAGCTGGACGGGGCGGGTGGCCACGAAGGCTTGCACTTGCGCCGGGTCGACATGCATCAGACCGGCGTCCAGCAGGGCACGTGCACCCTCCGACCACAATTGGCAGCAGACCACCGCCGGTGCCAGACGGGCCTCACGGGCCAGTGCCAGCGCCTCACGGGCCAACTGCAAGGGTGGATTGACGTTTGGGGGCATCGTCCACCAGGATCCGTCGTCATCGGGTTTTGCCAGCTCGGCTTCCTTGCCTGGTGCTCCCCAGTCCGAAGCATGGGGATCCCCCGCCAGGGACTGCACGCGGTAGCGCAACTCAAGCGCCGCCTCACGAGGGATCGCACTCTCCAGCCCGGCATAGGCCCGGATCCATGACAGATCCTCAATATTGGGTCGCTCCTGTGGCGTCATGAGCAGTTCGAAAGGCTGCTCGAAGCCCTGGCGTTCCAGGTTGTTGCCTTTCTGGGGCAGCAGATTCGACCAGCCTTCCCGACGCGCCAGCGCCTCGATCCGCTGCCCGGACAGCAACAGGTGAAAGTCCATGTTCCCCAACTGTCGCAACCGTTCCCAGCCTTCGGGCGTCAGCGTCTCCACCGCGGCAAACAGCCAGACCTGGGAGAGAGCCGACCACATCGGTATGTTGTCGATGGCCTTGCGGTCGGCAATCAGGACCGGTCGCCCCCGCCGCAGTTCGGTCACCGCGCGGTCGACGTGGATGGAAAGCCGCTGGCGCTGCCAGTCGGACAGGAAGGAAGAGTCTTGGGTGTGCATCCGACGATTGTATAGAGTGTTTGGCCGGATTCTCCGCGTCAGGAACGCGCCAGGACACGGTCGTCGGCATCGACGACAGCTGTCTCGGGACAGGATGCCTCCCCCTGCAAATCCGGCCCAACCGACGAATGGTCACCAACCGTTGCGCATTCCGCGAAACCGCTGCAACAATATGCTCACGGCAACCCCCTTCACGGCATCGGGTCATGCTTGCAAGCCGGCCTCATCCCGTGAAGAATTGCCAGCGGCCGATTTGAGGATTCCAATACGAATCGTTACCATTGCGCGGCACATTCCAGAACAAGCCGCCCGGTAGCGCGTTGCACTCGGAACGCCTCGACACCGTCCGCCCGAACGCGCCTGCGTCCGCATCCTGCTGGTTTTCCGGCAAGATTCCCAGGAGCACGCCTGTTCGGGTCGTGCTTCTGTTCGCTCTCTTGCCTCATGGGTTCTTCCCGGAGACTGCCCCTGCCCTGAGCACGCCGTCCCTGATGGGCCGGCCAGTCTCTCGGCCCGGTGATCGGGCATCGGTCGACCCATGCCGTTTTCCCAGCAACCTCCATCCGCTCTCGTGTGAAACCACCGTCCCCCCCTCCGTCGGCTCCAGGCGCCTCCTCGCAGGCCCCCCAGACAGCCGACCGGCGCGAGGCCGGCGCCGTGGATCTGGAATCAGCCCTCGCGCTGGACCGTCCCCCACCGCGCTGGCACATGCTGCCCGCCTTCAGCGGGGTTCTGTTGCTGCATGCAGCACTGCTGTACGGCATCAACCTCACCGAAAACGTGCTGCAGGCTGCCAGTGGCGAGGATCAGCCCGTCTATGTCGAGCTGGTCAACGCACCGCCGCAGCCGCCCGTCATTCCCGAGCCCACCGCGCCCCCGCCGCCGCCCCCGGAACCCGAGCCTGAACCTGAGCCCGAGCCCGAACCGGTCGTGGCCGAGCCACCGCCGGCGCCCGAGCCTGCGCCGGTCTACGAGGTGCCCAAGCCCAAGCCAAAACCCAAACCGAAGCCCAAGCCCAAACCGAAGCCGAAACCCAAGGAGCCGCCTCCGCCGCCGCCCAAGCCTGCGCCCGAGCCGCCTGCCAACCTGCCTCCGGCCCCGCCCACACCTCCCGTGCAGGGCGAGCCGAATGCGCCGGCCGGCACCGCGCCGCAACAAGGTTCCGGCACGCCGGGTCCCGTCGGCCCGCCGCCGGTGCTGGGTTCCTCGCAGGCCCACTACATCCGCCAGCCCAAGCCTGTGTACCCGGCGTTTTCCAAGCGCGCCGGCGAGACCGGCAAGGTCATGCTGCGCGTGCTGGTCGACGTGAATGGCAGGCCCAAGGAGGTCAAGCTCGAAAAATCCTCGGGCTCTGACCGCCTCGACAAGGCCGCCATCGATGCGGCCCGCAATGCCCTCCTCTCACCCCACAAGGAAAATGGCAAGCCGCGTGAAGCCTACGTGCTGATGCCAATCGTCTTCGAACTGGAGAACTGAACGTGAACGATACCCCCACCCTCGGCTTCGCCCACTTCCTGGCGCAGGGCGACTTTGTCAGCAAGGCGCTGCTGGTCATCCTGCTGGGCATGTCCGTGGTGTCCTGGACGCTGATCCTCGTCAAGGGCATCACCCATTTCATCCGCGGCTCGCGCGCCGAGCGCTTCCTGAAGATGTTCTGGGAAGCCCCGTCCATGCAGGCCGTGGCCAAGGACATCGCCGCCCATGGCGTGCGTGACCCGTTCTCGCGCGTCACCGCCAACGCCTTGCAGGCCATCCAGCACTATGCCCGCACGGCCCCGTCCAACCGCATGGCAGACGCCGGCACCGCGGCCGACCTGCTGACCCGCACCATCAAGAAGGTGCTGGACGAGGAGACCGTGCGTCTGGAGAACGGCCTGTCGGTACTGGCCACCGTGGGCGCCACCGCCCCCTTCTTCGGCCTGTTCGGTACCGTCTGGGGTGTGTACCATGCGCTGGTCAACATCGGTCTGAGCGGCTCCGGCTCGCTCGACAAGGTGGCCGGCCCCGTGGGTGAAGCACTGATCATGACCGGCCTGGGCCTGGCCGTGGCACTCCCGGCAGTCATCGGCTTCAACTGGCTCACCCGCCGCAACCGGGTGCTGACGGCGCGTCTCGACGCCTTCGCCTTCGAGCTGTTCACCTTCCTGTCTTCCGGCAAGACGCTGAGCGGCCACACGCACGTCGACAGCAGCAAGCCGCAGCAGGCCGCCTGAAAAAGCCCGCCATTCCAGTTCCAGGGGCGCCAGCCGCCACGGTGGCGCCCCCTCACCGAAGGATCGATCCACCATGGCCTTTGCCAGTTTTGATTCCAAGAACAGCAACACCCCAATGGGCGAGATCAACATGGTTCCGCTCATCGACGTGATGCTGGTGCTGCTGGTGATCTTCATCGTCACCGCGCCGCTGCTGACCAACTCGGTCAAGCTGGCGCTGCCGCGCGCCACGACCAACCCCACCGAGAACAAGCCCACCACGATCGAGTTCTCGATCGATGCGGACGGCAACCTCTACTGGGGCCATGACCAGATCAGCCGCGAGGAGGCCGCCGAGCGCTTCAAGAAGGCCAGCACCGAGGACCCGCAACCCAACGTTCACCTGCGCGCCGACGAGAACACGCCCTATCGCTACGTGGCACAGACCATCGTCGATGCCTCCAAGGCCGGCCTCTCGAAAGTGGGCTTCATTACCCAGCCCGAAGACGAGAACAAGTAACCCTCTTCGTTTCCTGCCCGTACAGCACCAACCCCATGCAAGAACCCTTCGCCCTGGACACCCTGACCGCTGCCGACACGCACGCCTGCTGGCAACTGAGCCAGGCGCTGCGCTGGCCTCACCGCGAGGCCGACTGGCAGCAGTTCATCACCTGGGCGAAGGCACACGGCGCAGCTCTGGCCGTGCGTGCCGACGGGCGGCTGATCGGCTGCGGGCTGGCCTGGCAATGGGGACAAGAACAGGGCAGCATCGGCATGGTCATCGTCGATGATGCCTGGCAGCGTCGTGGCATCGGCAAGCGCCTTTTCAAGGGCCTGCTGCAGGCCCTGGAAGGCCGCGACGTGATGCTGCAGGCCACCGCCCAGGGAAGACCGCTGTATGAATCGCTGGGCTTTGCTGCCATCGGCCATGCCCAGCAGTTCCACGGGCACTGGCAGCCCTCGGCAGAGGCCGGGCCCTCGTCATCCATTGCTGCCGATGAGCTGACCCGGCTGATGCAACCGCAGGACGTGCCCGACCTGTTGGCCTACGACCAGCGTGAACGCGGCTTGGCACGCCCGGCACTGCTGCAGGCCCTGCTGGCACAGATGGATGCCGATGAACGCTGTGCCGTGAGCGTGGACGCACACGGCCGTCTGTGCGGCTACGGCATCCTGCGCCGCTTCGGACGCGGCTGGGTGGTGGGCCCCCTGCTGGCCGATGGCGCAGACCGCGCCGTGGCACTGGTGAAGCGGCTCACCCAGGAACGGACAGGCGATTTCGTCCGCATCGACCTGGCAGCGCACACGCGCGCCTTTCCGGCCACCCACAGCCACGCTCAGGCTCAGGCTCAGGCTCAGGCTCAGGCTCAGGCTCAGGCTCAGGCTCAGGCAGGGCATGATCGCCCATCCGCCCAAGGCAACGGCCACGATGCCGACATACTGGCCGACTGGCTGCAGGCCCATGGCCTGGCACTGGTGGACCAGCCCACCACGATGATCCGGCTGGCCGCCAGCCGGTCAGAGACCGACACCCCAGCAGGCAACGGGCCGCAGAACACGCCACAAGCACGTACCGCCACCGTCTGTGCCCTGGCCGCACAGGCGCTGGGCTGATCGGCTGGCGACGACATCAACATTTCACAAACACTGGCTGATCACGGATATGTCGCCGCAAGGGGCACCCCTGCCCCCTTCCCGTGTCCGGCGGCCAGCCGACGCCCCCCTCTGCCTCCTCCAGTTCACGTACCGCGTTCCATCAATATGCCTGAAGGAATAAGGCCTTTCCTGCGTACACGTGTACCCAGGGGCACAATAGCCCGGCCTCCACTCTCCCCATCCCCTCACGCGCGCTCATGGCCTATTGTGCTGCGGGGACATTCTTAACAAGGGGTTTCGTCTTGATTACCATCAAAAAACACAGGAAGTAACGAGTTTCATTTGTTCTTCCAAAACGCTACGACCAGACGCCCCACAGTCCAGGCACCCACCCGGCTCTGTAGCCCCGGCCCCGTAGCTGCCTCCCCCACGCCGGGATCTACCCGGCCTCCACCCTCCATCCTCTCGTCCATTCAAACCATGGCAAAAACCGTTTCGTTCTCCAAAACCGTGCTGGCAGCTGTCGTCGCTGCCCTGTCGATGGGCGCCGCCCAGGCTGCCCAGAAGGAAGTGACCGATGTCCAGGGCCGCAAGGTCAAGATCGAATCGCCTGCCAAGCGCGTGCTGCTGGGCTTCTACTTCGAGGACTACATGGCTGTCGGCACCGAAAAGGCCTTCGACAAGGTGGTCGGCATCTCGCGCGAGGCCTGGGAAGGCTGGCGTCCGGCCAACTGGGCCCTGCACACCGCCCATCGCCCATCCCTGAAGGAGCTGCCCGACGTGGGTGAAGTGGAAGTGCAGAGCTTCTCCGTCGAGAAGACCCTGGCGCTGCGCCCGGACGTGATCGTGCTGGCCAAGTGGCAGTACCTGGGTCTGGGGCCCGATGTGGATCGCCTGGAGCAGTCGGGCATCCCCATCGTCGTGGTGGACTACAACGACCAGGACCTGAAGAACCACGTGGCCAGCACGCTGCTCCTTGGCGAGATCACCGGCCAGCAAGCCCGTGCCAAGAAGATCGCCAACGAGTACAAGGAAGCCGTCGAGACCATCACCAGCCGTATCGCCAAGGCTGGCAAGGCCAAGCCGAAGGTCTATGTCGAGTTCGGCAACAAGGGACCGAGCGAGTACAGCTTCTCGTACGGCAAGAACATGTGGGGCCCGATGATCACCACCGCCGGTGGCGAGAACATCGCCGCCCCGTTCGTGGAGTACTGGGGTCCGCTGAACCCCGAACAGATCATCGCCTCCCGGCCCGATGTCATCCTGATTTCCGGCACCGAGTCCAGGAAGAACCCGAGTGCCATGCTGATGGGCGAAGGCGTGGACAAGGCCGACGCGCAACAGCGTCTGGAAGGCTTTGCCAAGCGTCCGGGCTGGGGCAGTCTGCCGGCCATCAAGGACAAGCGCATCTACGGCGTGTACCAGGGAGCGTCCCGCAGCATCACCGACTACCCGTCGATCCAGTACATCGCCAAGGTGGCCTACCCCGAGCTGTTCAAGGACCTCGATCCGCAGGCCAACTACATCAGCTTCTACAAGCGCTACCTGCCGGTCACGCCCAGCGGCACGTTCTACACGGGCCTGAAAGACGCCAAGTGATCGTATGAGCGCCCCTTCCCCTGCCAATCCGTCGGGGAAACTGCAGCAGGCTCTGGCCATCCAGCGCCGGCGTGAAGCACGCCGGCTGCTCTGGATGGGCATCCTGCTGCTGGTTCTCCTGGGCACCGTCCTGGCCGACATCTTCACCGGCCCGTCGCTGCTGCCCTTCCGGGAGGTCATCGACATCCTGATGCACCCGCCCTTCCCGGCGCTGGGCTTTGCCCACCCCGATGCGGCCGACGGCCTCGTCACCATCGTCTGGGACTTCCGGCTGCCGGTGGCGCTGATGGCCATCGTGGTCGGCGCAGCCCTGGGCCTGGGCGGCGCCGAGATGCAGACGCTGCTGGACAACCCGCTGGCCAGCCCCTACACGCTGGGCCTGGCGGCCGCGGCCGGTCTGGGCGCTGCGCTCGGGCTGCACGCCGACGTCATCGGCATCTCCATCGACCCGCTCATCAGCGTGCCCCTGGGAGCGTTCCTCATGTGCATGCTGGCCGCCTCGGTGCTGTTCGGCATCGCCATGTTCCGCCAGGTCAACGCCCAGACGCTGATCCTCGCTGGCATCGCGCTGCTTTTCCTGTTCCAGTCGCTGATGTCCATGCTGCAGTTCATGTCGTCCCCCGAACTGAACCAGCAGATCATCTTCTGGCTCTTCGGCAGCCTGCAACGCAGCTCCTGGTGGTCGCTGGCCATTACCGGCACGGTCACCGTGGTGTGCACCATCCTGCTGCTGGCCGATGCCTGGAAGCTCACGGCCCTGCGCCTGGGCGAAGCCCGTGCGCGCAGTCTGGGCGTGGACGTGGCCAAGCTGCGGCTCAAGACGCTCGTCCTGGTCGCACTGCTCACCTCCACCGCCATCAGCTTCGTCGGCGTCATCGGCTTCATCGGCCTGGTGGCCCCGCACATCGCCCGCATGCTGGTGGGCGAGGACCAGCGCTTCTTCATCCCGCTGTCCATGCTGTGCGGCGCCGTCATGCTGTCGGCCGCCTCGGTGATGTCCAAGATCATCGTCCCCGGGGCGCTGTTCCCGGTCGGCGTGGTCACGGCCATCATCGGCGTGCCCTTCTTCTTCTGGCTGATCCTGGGATGGAGGCGCGGTCATGCTTGAAGTCGAGAACCTCCACCTGCATGCCGGCACACACCCAGTGGCCTGCGGCTACTCGGTGCAGTTCCACCCCGGCGAGGTCACGGCCATCATCGGCCCTAACGGCTGCGGCAAGACCAGCCTGATGCGTGCGCTCTTCGGCGAGCTGCATCCCAGCGCCGGCCACATCCGTCTCAACGGTGATGACCAGCGCGAGCAGCGGCTGCCCGTCTGGCGCCAGCGCTTCGGCTACATGCCGCAGGACACCCGGCTGGACCTGGACCTCTCCACCCTGGAGGTGGTGATGCTGGGCCGACTGGACCGCCTGGGCATGCGGGTCGATGACGACACCGTGCTGGCGGCGCTGAATGCGCTGGAGGCCGTGGGCCTGCTGCACATCGCCGAGCGCCCCATCTACGCGCTCAGCGGTGGCCAGCGGCAGATGGCGCTCTTTGCCCAGGTGCTGTTGCGCTCGCCCGAAGTGATGATGCTGGATGAGCCCGTCAGCGCGCTGGACATGCGCTACCAGGTGGTGCTGATGGACCACCTGCACAAGCAGACCCGCGCGCACAACTGGATCACCGTCACCATCCTGCACGACCTGAACCTGGCGGCGCAGTACGCCGACCGCCTGGTGGTGCTGGACAAGGGCAAGCTGCAGGCCTACGGACCACCGGCCGAGGTCATCACGGCCGAGCTGATCCAGCGCCTTTACGACGTGCCGGTAGACGTGCAGATCGACCGCTTCGGCCATCCGCACGTGCGCACCATCCGCTACCAGGCCGAGGACGACGCCGTGCCCAGGGGCACCGCCCCCCAGGGCACAGCCGGCATCGCCAGCTGATCTTTCCCTTCAGCCCTGTCCGGCAGACCCAGCGTCAGCCGGACGCCCCAACCTCTCCCTGCCCGTGCACGCGCTGCACGGGCCCTCCTTACCGGAAAACCCGATCATGAAAAAGACCCTGACCGCCCTGGCCGCCTCTGCGGCACTGCTGATGCTGGCCAACCCCGCCCACGCCGCCGAGCACGTCGTGAAGATGCTCAACAACGGCAAGGAAGGCGGCATGGTGTTCGAGCCCGCCTACCTCAAGGTGGACGTGGGCGACACCGTCATCTTCGAGCCCGCCAACTCCGGCCACCAGGTCCGTTCGCTGGCCGTGCCCGAGGGCATCACCCCCTGGAAAAGCGAGCTGGACAAGCCCTTCACGCTGAAGGTGGACAAGGAAGGCCTCTACTTCTACGACTGCCCCCCGCACCTGATGATGGCCATGATCGGCATCATCCAGGCCGGCAAGGCCACCAACCGTGAGGCCGTGGAAAAAGCCTTCAAGGCCAACCGCGGCCGCATGATGATGAACGGCAAGCGGGCCGACAAGCTGCTGGAAGCGATCCAGTAAGCCCGATCAGCGCCGCCGGGCCGGACGTGCCCGGTCCTGGCGCTCTCGGTCCTGGCGGCCCCGGCCCGAGCGCTCCCGGGGCGGCAGCCGCTCTGACGGCCGGGCTTGGGACGGCCGGGCTTGGGACGGCCGGGCCTGGGATGGCCGGGCCTGGGGCGCACGATTCCGTCCGCCCTGCCCCGAAGTTTCCATCCACCACCCCGATTGGGCATCCTGCCCCAGCAACTGCCACAGCACGGGCATGGCTTCCTGCAATTCGGCCGCCAGCGTATAGGGTGGATTGATGACGAAGGCGCCGCTGCCATAAAGCCCGTAACCGTCCTCGGGCGGTGCGCCCACCTGCAGGCGCACATCCAGCCAATCGGTCACGCCCGGCAGCCCGGGCAGCTGGTCCAGCAGCAGCATCAGCTCGCGCCGACGTACCAGCGGATACCACAGCATCATCGTGCCCGTGGCAAAGCGCTCCAGCGCCTCCATCAGCGTGCGGCGAGCCTTCGCGTAGTCCCGCTTGTCCTCGTAGGAGGGGTCGATGACCACCAGCCCCCGACGCGAGACGGGCGGCAGCAGCGCCTTCAGCCCGGCAAAGCCATCCTCGCCGAAGACCTGGACCTGCCGCCGATGCGCAACCCCCAGATTGTCGTGCAGGACCTGGATTTCGGTCGGGTGCGCCTCGAAGCAGCGCAGGCGGTCCTGCGGGCGCATCAGCTGCAGCGCCAGCCAGGGCGAGCCCGGATACCAGCGGGGCAACCGCCCCGTGGGCTGAACAGCCCGTCGGGCCGCAGGCCGACTTTCGCCTGCAGCGGTTTCGGCAGCCACAGCGTCGCCGGCTGCATCCCCCCGACGTCCTGCACCGGCCGACTCCCTTCGTTGAGCGGCACGCTCGCGGGTGGCCTCCTCCTGCTCGGCGTCGAAGCGCGCTACCTCGTCACGATAGTCGGCCAGCAGCGCCGGCAGCTTCCGGGCCTGCCACAGCGCCTCGATGCCACTGCGAAATTCGGCGTTCTTGCGTGTCTGGGCAGCATCCAGCCGATAGCACCCCGCACCGGCGTGCGTGTCGAAGACCCAGAACGACTTGTCCTTCAGGGCCAGATGGCGCAGGATGGCCACCAGGATGGCGTGCTTGAGCACATCGGCATGGTTGCCGACATGAAAGGCGTGGCGATAACTGAACATGGGCGCGGCGATCCGGAAAGGGACGACGAAAGCTCGTCGGCCCCCAATGATCGCACGGGCGTCACTGCTCGTCTTCGGGCTTCACGATGGTTCGCACGCGCTTGTGACGGACGACCACCACACCGGCAGGTGGTGCCGCGGGGCGGCGGGGTGCCACGCCCGGGCGCGATGCCGTGAGCCGCGCCCCCTCGATGCGGCCGCCGGCCTCACGGTTGATCTCGACGCGCGGACGCGCGGGGCTTTCGATGGCTGGCTGGCGCCAGGCGCGCATCGGCGCCCCTTCTCCCTCCGGACGACGGGACTGATCCGTGCCATCGGCCTGACGGACCACCGCGGGTCTGACATTGCCGCGCACCGGCTTGCGGCTGCTGGCCTTGGCACTTCCGCCGCGCTTCTGCGCACGCATCACGCTGCTGACCGCATGGTGATAGAGCGCCACATCGCCGCTGCGGGTCTGCAGCAGCAGCATGTTGGAATCGAAGGAGCGGATCTGCCCGTGCAGGCAGGTGCCGGTGACCAGATAGACATCCACCCAGGTGCGCGCCCGGCGCAGGCTGTTGAGCGTGGAGAACTGCTGGTTGATCAGGGGCGAATCCGAAGACGGCCCCTCGGCCGTTCCGGACGTGGACTGGCTGGATGAAGGCGCCGCCTCTTCGGCGGCCGTCGTGGCCTGCGCGACCGGCTCCGGTGCTGCCGATTCCGCGTTCAGTTCGGCTGCATCACTTCCGCTCACAGACTTCCTCCATCGATCAATATCACATGCGGGATTATTCCTTCATTATCAGCCCGATCCGTGCCACAGGGCAAACCCCGACCCCTCGTATCCCACGATTTGCAGCGAGGCGCTTTCTTTCGGCAACATTTCGCACCATCGGGACAACATCCTTCCCCTCATCATCGCCAGCAGCGCGCCATGACGGGCGCATCCTGCGTCGCCTGCGGGGAAACCAGCCCTGCCCTGAAGCAGCCTGCCTGCTAAGCTCACGGGAACACCTCGCATCACCTACAGGAGACCGCCATGCCCCTCACCCCCATCGACGACCCCACCCTGATTGCCGATGTCGCCCCCACCGGCAAGCTGCGCGCCGTCATCAACCTGGGCAATGCCGTGCTGGCCCGCCAGCAGCCCGACAGCGACGAGCCTGCTGGCGTGTCGGTCGACCTGGCGCGCGCCTTCGCCCGCCTGCTGGGTCTGGAGGTGGAACTGATCCCCGTGAAAGTGGCGGCCGAGGCCGTGGCCGCCGTCACCGAGGAACGGGCCGACATCGGGTTCTTCGCCATCGACCCGGGCCGTGGCGCCGGCATTGCCTTCACCGCCCCCTACGTGCTCATCGAAGGCGCCTACCTGGTGCGCAACGACTCGCCGCTCACCGACAACGCCCAGGTCGACGCTCCCGGCCGCGACATCGTGGTCGGCAAGGGCAGCGCCTATGATCTCTACCTCAGCCGCCACATCCAGCATGCCAGCCTGGTGCGCGCCGCGTCGTCACAGGCCGTGGTCGACACCTTCCTGTCGGGCAACCACCAGGTGGCAGCCGGCGTGCGCCAGCAGCTGGAAGCCGACGCGGCCCGCGTGCCCGGCCTGCGCCTGCTGCCCGGCCGCTTCATGGTCATCGAACAGGCCATGGGCCTGCCCCGCAGCCGCAGCGCCCGCGCCGAAGCCCTGCTGCGCAGCTTCGTCGAGCAGGCCAAGGCCAGCGGCGAAGTGGCCGCCGCCCTGCAGCGCAACCACGTCCAGGGCGTCTCCGTGGCCCCGACGGCCCGCGGTTGAAGCCCCATCGGGTCGCCATCGACATTACCCCGCACATCGACATCGCCCCGCAGCCGACCTCTCCCCGCAGTCGGCGCCCGGCATCCTGCCGCCTGCATCTCCTGGCGTGAAGGTGGATGGCAGGATGCCGGTGTCAGGCATGGCTGACACAAAATCGAACAGATCCATGCCCCTGGTTGCCGCCAATTGACAGCCGGCCGGGGCAGCAGGCATGCTTCGCGCCGGACGGTTCCATTCGGCAAAAAAACCCGATGCACCATCGCCATTCATCAAGAATGGCCAATTTGCGCATACCATTGAGGGTTTCTACTGAAAACGGCCTCACCGACGGGCCGGGCCCCTGCCCGGTCGGCCCCTTCACAGGCCATCCCGCACGCCGCCGCCCGTCCCAAGGACTGACATGACCGAGTTCGTTCCCCAAAACAGCTACACCAAAGAAGAACTGATCGCCTGCGGCAAGGGCCAGCTGTTCGGCCCCGGCAATGCCCGGCTGCCCCTGCCCAACATGCTGATGGTCGACCGCATCGTCGAGATCAACCGCGACGGCGGCAAGTACGGCCGCGGCGAGATCATCGCCGAGCTGGACATCACCCCCGACCTGTGGTTCTTCGGCTGCCACTTCGAAAGCGACCCTGTCATGCCGGGCTGTCTGGGCCTGGACGCCATGTGGCAGCTGGTCGGCTTCTTCCTGGGCTGGACCGGTGCCCCCGGCCGGGGCCGTGCCCTGGGTTGCGGCGAGGTCAAGTTCAGTGGCCAGGTGCTGCCCAAGCACCGCAAGATCACCTATCACATCCACATGAAGCGCGTGATGAACAGCAAGCTGGTGCTGGGCATCGCCGATGCAGAGATGAGCGTGGACGGCCGCAAGATCTACGAAGGCAACGGTCTGCGCGTGGGTCTGTTCACCAGCACGGACGACTTCTGACCTCCGTCCCAGGACCCCCGCCCATCGCCTGTCAAGCAAGCATCCGGGAGCCAAAACATGAAACGAGTCGTCGTCACCGGTATAGGCATCGTCTCCAGTCTGGGCAACAACTGCCAGGAGGTCCTGGCATCGTTGCGGGCACTGAAGTCGGGCATCACCTTCGACCCCGTCTATCGGGACATGGGGCTGCGCTCCCAGGTTGCCGGCAACATTGCCCTTGATCCCAAGGAGCACATCGATCGCAAGATCCTGCGCTTCATGGGACCGGCAGCCGCCTACTCCTACATCGCCCTGCAGGAGGCCATTGCCCAGTCCGGGCTCACCCCCGAACAGGTGTCCAACCTGCGCACCGGCATCGTCGCCGGCAGCGGCGGCGCCTCGTCGTCGTCGCAGGTGGAGCTGGCCGACGTGCTGCGGGCCAGTGGCATCAAGCGCGTGGGCCCCTACGGCGTCACCAAGTGCATGGGCTCCACCGTCTCGGCCTGCCTGGCCACGCCCTTCCAGATCAAGGGCGTCAACTACTCCATCAGCTCGGCCTGTTCCACCAGCGCCCACTGCATCGGCAACGCTGCCGAACTCATCCAGCTGGGCAAGCAGGACATCGTCTTTGCCGGTGGCGGCGAAGAAGTCTCGTGGCAGATGAGCATGCTCTTCGACGGCATGGGTGCCATGTCCTCGCGCTACAACGACACCCCGGAACTGGCCAGCCGCGCCTACGACGCCGACCGTGACGGCTTCGTCATCTCCGGCGGCGGCAGCATGCTGGTGCTGGAAGAGTACGAGCACGCCAAGGCCCGGGGTGCCAACATCCTGTGCGAGCTCACCGGCTATGGCGCCACCTCCGATGGCTACGACATGGTCCAGCCCTCCGGCGAAGGCGCAGTGCGCTGCATGCAGATGGCCCTGGCCCAGCACGGCGGCAAGATCGACTACATCAACGCCCACGGCACCTCCACCCCGGTGGGGGACACCCGGGAGCTGGAAGCGATCCGCACCACCTTCGCCAACGGCGACATCCCGCTCATCAGCTCCACCAAGTCGCTGTCGGGCCATGCCCTGGGGGCAGCCGGCTCCAACGAGGCCATCTACTCCATCCTGATGATGCAGGACGGCTTCGTCTGCGGCAGTGCCAACATCCAGAAGCTCGACGAGAAGGCCGAGGGCATGCCCATCCTGCGCGAGAACCGCGACATGAAGCTCGACGCCATCATGTCCAACAGCTTCGGTTTCGGCGGCACCAACGCCACCCTCATCTTCAGCCGGGTCTGACCCGCCGGGGTCGGGCCCCAGGTTTCCCCTCCCGGTCCCTGCCGCTGCCGGGATGGCGGCCGACCGGGCTATCACTTTCATCCTCAGGAGATCTCTACATGGCTTACACCCTGCCCAAGCTTGGCTATGCCTACGACGCGCTCGAGCCGCACATCGACGCGCAGACGATGGAAATCCACCATACCAAGCATCACCAGACCTACGTCAACAACTTGAACGCCGCCCTGGAAGGCGCCGGTCTGCCCACCGACGAGCCCGTCGAGAAGCTGATCACCCGCCTGGACAGCCTGCCGGAAGCCATCCGCGGCGCCGTGCGCAACAACGGTGGCGGCCACGCCAACCACACGCTGTTCTGGACCGTCATGGCCCCCAACAAGGGTGGCAAGCCCACGGGTGCCCTGGCCAGCGCCATCGACCGTGACCTGGGCGGCTTCGACGCCTTCAAGGACGCCTTCACCAAAGCCGCCCTCACCCGCTTCGGCAGCGGCTGGGCCTGGCTGTCGGTCAGCCCCGAAGGCAAGCTGGTGGTCGAAAGCTCGGCCAACCAGGACAGCCCGCTGATGGGCAAGGCTGCCGGCGCCAGCGGCAACACCCCCGTGCTGGGCCTGGACGTGTGGGAGCACGCCTACTACCTGCACTACCAGAACCGTCGCCCCGACTACATCGCGGCCTTCTACAACGTCGTCAACTGGGACGAAGTGGCCCGTCGCTTCGACGCCGCCAAGGCCTGATCCGGCCTGCCCGGCGGCAGGCGTCTCCTGCCGCCGCGGCCTCTGGGCGCAAGCCGCCCAGACCCCGGGCATCGGTTTCCCGATGCCCCGCCAACCCGCCTTCCGGCGGGTTTTTTTTCGCCCTGACTTTTGCCCCGACGCCACGGACATGAAATGCCCTCATGAAACGCCTTCCATCCGGATTTTCAGCCCGACTGTCCAATACCTGTTGCGCATCAATCACCAGGACAAATTCCGGCATCAATAAGAACAACAAAAGCAGGCACAACTGAAGAGCAAGAAACATGGAAAACCGGAAGACCGGACAACAGCTCAGAAAGGCATGAAACACAAGACCGAAAATCCCCATCGATAAAAACAGGCGCCATTCATCCCCGAAAACAAGCCGTTCATTCCAGGCATGACACCGCATGACACATGCCGCCGCAGAACAACAAAACAGCCTGAAAGACAGGGCCCGGCAGAACGCCTGCCACCTTCCGTCACCCCTCGTTTTCCATCGATCGATTGCTCCCGAAAAAGCGTTCCTTTCACGCTGAAAACGGCCGCCGAAAATTCGGCCCCTCAAGAGAAAACCGACACAATGAAAATCCGCTGGCCGAGGGCTGGAAACTCATCTGTCACCATCACGCGATCGTGACATCGGCGTGAAGGGTAGTTGCAAGCCTCACTACCCGACATGAGCGATGCGGTTTCAAGGGCTCTCGCAGGCGGTTCACGTTCGGACAACCGCCCGTGTTCCTGCAGATCCGGAAAGCGCCATGGATGCGCTTTCTGCACGCAGGAGGACGGGCACACGGCAGGCGTGGCCTGCACCCTGCACACAGAGGGCTCAGATGAGCGGCAATCAGAAACAGGTCAAGCGTTCCCGTAAGCAAACAGCCCGCACAAAGCGGCACGCGCTGCGCTGGACAGCGCCACTGCTGGGGGTCTATGCACTGGGCGCCCCCCATGGCTGGGCCGACACACTGGACGCCACCACGCTGGAATCCAACCGCACCGACCTGCAGCGCGCCATCCTGCCCACGGCACCGGCCGGAATCATGCAGGACATCGTGCCTGTCGAGCCGCTGAAGGACGGCATCGCCCGCATCACGGTCGAGGTGGACCGCAACAACGTGCCCGCCGATGGCCAGAGCCCCGTAAAGCTGCGCATCCGCGCCTTTGACGCCGACAACCAGGGCGTCATGGGTGAGAGCTTCGTCAACGTCGAAGTCTCGGCCGGACGCCTGCAGTTGCCCGGAGCCAAGAGCGATGAGAAGGGCCTCTTTCCGGCGGATCTGAACCCGCTGGAACCCGGCATGCGCGTGGCGCTGACCAATGGCCACGCCGAGGTGCTTCTGTTGGCCCCCCCTACCCCGCAGACCGTGGAACTGCGCGTCTCGGCCGGCCCCGTGCGTGTGGAAGGCCAGATCGACTTCGTGCCCGAACTGCGCGACATGATCGCCGCCGGCTTCGTCGAGGGCGTCATCTCGCTGCGTCGTGACCGTTCGCTGCGCCTGGACGAGGCACGCCCCAGCGACGGCTTCGAGGACCAGATCCAGAACTGGACGCGCAGCAGCGGCAACGGCAAGCGCACGGCCGGCGCCCAGAGCGCCTTCTTCCTGAAAGGCAAGGTCCGCGGCGACATGCTGCTGACCATGGCCTACGACAGCGAACACCCCGACAACAACCGCCTGTTCCGCGACCTGGACCCCGAGCGCTGGTACCCCGTCTACGGTGACAGCTCTCTGGTGGGCTTCGACGCACAGAGCAACAGCCGCCTGTACGTGCGCCTGGACAAGGACCGCAATTACCTGCTCTATGGTGACATCACCACCGGCAGCGGTTTCTCCGAGCGCGCCGGCCAGGGCAAGGTCGCCCGCCTCCAGAGCCGTGACCTGGGCCAGTACGAACGTGCCATGACCGGCGTCCGTGGCCACATCGAGGGCAAGAAAGGCTTCTTCGACAGCTTTGCGGCCCACGACAGCCTGCGCCAGGTCGTCGAGGAATTCCCCGGCCGCGGCATCTCGGGCCCCTACACCGTCACCAACGCCGCCAACGCCGTGCTGGGCACCGAGCAGGTGGTGATGGTGGTGCGCGATCGCCACGCCCCGGCGCGCATCCTGGAGACCAAGCCCCTCACCCGCTTCATCGACTACACCTTCGAGCCCTTCAGCGGCCGCATCCTGCTCAACCGCCCCGTACCGTCGCTGGACGAGAACCTGAACCCGGTCTCGCTGCGCATCACCTACGAGGTGGACCAGGGTGGCCGCAAGTACTGGGTCTACGGTGCCAACGGCCAGTTCCAGCCCACCGAGGGCACTGACATCGGTGCCGCCTGGGTGAAGGACCGCAACCCGCTGGCCCCCTTCGAGATGGGCAGCGCCAACGTGGGCGCCACCCTGGGCGAGAACGGCTGGGTCCGCGCCGAGATCGCCCGCACCCGCTCCAGCGCCGACTCGGTCAGCGGCCGACGCTACAACCTGACCCCCAACCAGACCGCCGGTGAAGTGGCCGGAAACGCCTGGCGCGCCGAAGCCGGCTACGAAGGCGACAAGGGTGCCATCGGGGCCTGGTACGGCCAGAGCGACATCGGATTCAACAACCCGGCCTCCTCCTTTGCCGGCGGCCAGCGCCAGGCCGGTGTCGAGGCCCGCCGCGTGCTGCGCGACGCTGTGGCCGAACCCCGGACGCAGGACACGGCAGACGGCGCAGCAGCAAGCGCCGACGCAGCCCCCGCCGACGCCACCTCCCCTGCCGCCAAGGACGAATCCCGCCATCAGGTCGGCGTGGCCGTCTACACCCGTGGCCACTACGTCACCGACCGCCAGACCGATGCCGAACGGACCCAGATCCAGGCCGGCGTTCAGCTGGACCTGTCACCCCGGGTGCGCGTGGAAGTCGGTGCCAACCGTGTCGATGAACAGGCCGGCAACACCAGCCAGAATGGTCTGGTCACAGCCAGCAACCTGACTGCCCCCTACGGCATCGGCATCGTCGATCAGGGCTTCGGCGGCGGCATGTACGGCAGCAGCAACACCGCGCTGGACCCCATCCGCGGCGAGACGCTCTACAACACCGGCGCCAGCTGGAGCACCAGCCATGGCAGCAGCGTGGGCACGGGCCTGGCCGGCGTCCCGGTGGAATACACCGCCGCCCAGCTGGGTCTATCGGTCCTGGCTACCGACCGCTGGCGCATTGGCGCCGAGGTGGAGCAAGACCTGAACCACCAGGAACACAAGCGTGCCGCCCTGGGAACCAGCTACCGCCTGCAGGAAAAGACGCGCCTGTTCGGTCGCTACGAATGGAACACCGGCCTGTCCAGCGTGGCCACCAGCGCCACCGTCACCGACCCGCAGACCGGTGCCCAGGTGGCCAGCCCCTACCGCAGCGATGCCTTCGTGTTCGGCCTGGACACCGAGTACATGGAAGATGGCACCCTCTACAGCGAATACCGCATGTATGACGCCATCAGCGCCCGCCAGGCGCAGTGGGCCAACGGTATCCGCAACATCTGGCGCCTGTCGCCCCGCCTGTCGCTGCAGACCGGTGCCGAACACCTGAAGGTGCTCGACGGCACCGACCGCAGCGCCACTGCCATCACCACCGGCATCCAGTGGCAGCCCAACGAACGCTGGCAGCTCGCCAACCGTCTGGAATGGCGGCACACCGGTGGTCAGCGTGCCGCAGGCGCCACCGCCACGACACAGGCCGACCCGTACCTGTCCGGCTACGACAGCTGGCTGTCGACCATCAGCCTGTCGCGCAAGCTCAACCGTGACTGGACGGCCCTGGTGCGCAACTACTATCTGCTGAACGATTTCGGTAGCAGTGCAGCCAAGCGCTACGAGAACCGCTTCCAGCTGGGCTTCGCCTATCGGGACACCGACACCAACCGGGTCAACACCCTGTTCCGCTACGAATACTGGCGACGGCGTGACCCGGTGCTGCAGGCCGCGGCCGACGCCAGCGCCCAGCCGCTGTCCGACGGCTACCTGAAGCACATTGCCAGCCTGGTCTCCGACTGGCATCCGGACCGCAACTGGTGGCTGACCGGTCGCCTGGCCGGCAAGCGCCAGACCGACCACTTCTCCAGTGGCGACAGCCGCTTCCGCGCCTGGCTGGCCGGCGGCCGCGCCACCTACAGCCTGACTGAACGCTGGGATGTCAGCGCCCTCGCCTACCGGATGTGGAGCCCGCACCTCAACAGCCAGAACGCCTTCGGCGCCGAAGTGGGCTACCTGCTCACCTCCAACCTGTGGCTGTCGGGCGGCTACAACTGGGCCGGCTTCCGCGATTACGACCTGGCCGGCTCGGAATACACCAGCCGCGGAGCCTATCTGCGCCTGCGCTTCAAGTTCGACGAACGCCTCTTCCGCGGCAGCGACCCGAGCATCAACCGCACGCTTGATCGCTGACCCGGCGCAGCCACGACTGCCCAGGCATTATCTCTGTTCCCGGCATGGGCAGGCCCCTCGCGCCTCAGCGCGAGCGCCTGCCCATGTCCGCTTTCTCTCGGTGAATCCCATGACGCCACGTACCCCGAGCGCCCTGCCCGACCTGCAGACTCCGGCCCATCCGTCGTCCCACAGAAAGTCGCCATTGGCCACCGCCCTTCTGGCCGCCCTGGCGATATGGTCGCTTCCGGGGCACGCCGCCATCACGAACGTCGGGTATACGCTCACGGCCGACGGCACACCGGGCTGGGACCCCACCGACGGTCCGGGCCTGGACAGTGGCCCGAAGAATGGCATCGTGCGCACCCATGACGAGATCAACTACCAGGTTGCCATCTCCTATGCCGGCGGCACGAAGGATGTACTGGTCGAAATGACCCTGCCCCGTGGCGCCGACGGAAAGCCCATGGCCGAATGGCCGGCCAGCGCCCCCGCAACCTGCCTGCAGGGCAAGTCCAGCGTTTCAGCCGATCGTCAGAAAATGATCTGCGCCGTCCCCGACTACACCGGGGCCGGTACCAATTCCGGCAACTTCACCGCCATGGTTCTGGGGTCGAACCGCAACGGCACCCAGCTGCCCGCCCCCACCCTGAAAGTGAGCGCCGTTGGACAGGCCGGCCTTTCTGCTGCCAATCAGCCCCCGGCGCTGACCATCAGTGCAGCGCCCACCTACGATGTGGTGATCGACACCAGCTTCAACGGCAACCCCAAGGCCTACGGTTTTCAGGGTGAAGGGGGCCCGAACGGCAAGGACGGCTTCTACCACCGCATGCTCGTGGGTCTACTGGCCCGCAATCCCAACGGCAACGGCAGAAAAGGCGTCGAGCAGCTTGATCCCACCAAGCCCATCGAGATCGCCCTGGATGTCAGCGGCTATCCCCAGTCGGTTCGACTGGACAACTGGCGCACGAAAGACAACACGACCCCAAACAATATGCCGACCGGCAGCTTCGCCGACGGCTGCGGCAGTGTCTGGGACGGTCGCCCCAGCCTTCTGTCCGGTGAAGCCATCAACGTCCACCAGCGTGTGGGCGACACAGGTGCACGCAACACCAGTAACTGGATCGTCGCCAACGGCGGCGATTGCGCCGCCGTACCCACTGCCAATGGCCTTCCGGACAACCAGACCATTCGCGTCCGTCTGACTGGCGTGGACACCACGTTGACCCGAACCCCGACGGTGAAACGCAGCGGCGAATCCATTCCACCCGACGAATACTGGGTGGCCAACAAGGCCGTTGTGTTCTGGACTGATCTGGCCGAGTATCCGCCAGCAGTCCCGGTACAGCACCAGCTGTCCCTGCGCGAATTCAAAGCCACTTCCATCAGCGGGCAGGCGGCCACCAATGGCCGTACCAGCAATGATTCGTTCACGTACCAGATCACCAATCGGATGCAGGGCTATGCCAGCAAGGTCTACAGCCCTGATCTGACCCTGCCCCTGCCCACCGGGACCGCAGCTGACCCCGGCTATTCGGGAGATTCCATTATTGACTACGCGGCTCATGGTCAGCACGTGAAGAGCCGGGTGGGCTTCAGCAATCAGGGCAGCGTGGCCTACAGGAATCTGACGCTGTGCGACATCATCGACCGCACCGCCTTCGATCCTGGTCAGAACTTCAGGGCTGAACTCGATACTCAGGGACTAAATCCCCGCGTCCAGTACGGCGTTCGCACCGCCGGCCCCTCCTTTGCCAGCACTGACAGCGCCATCGGCCCACTGCTCCGCGACAACTCGGGTCTGGGCAGCTCCGAGTACGCACAGGACACCTGCGACGGCCCCGGTATCACCTGGCATGACACCGTTGCGCAGGCTGAGGCTGCCGGTGGCCTCACCTATGTCCGGGGAAGTCTGGACAGCCTGCCCGGCGGCAAGAGCGCCTACCTGCACATCTACGGAATACAGCTGCGCAAGACCTGGGCGGAGAGCATTACCGTCCAGACCCCCAGCACGCAGCTTCGCCAGAAGGGTGCCGAGATTACCGAGGGCAGCGTCATCCGCAATCGTGCCGTGGTTCACGCCGACAACGTGGATGCCGCCACCCTGAAGGACATGAACGCCCAATTGCGTG
>ERZ772912.343-NODE-343-length-21426-cov-6.477236_pt1 | contig 21426 bp, 18 predicted proteins | sample MGYA00512119_ERZ772912 | MGnify/ENA primary metagenome ERZ772912 (study PRJEB29015, sample SAMEA2738048) | human oral metagenome | biome: human oral; feature: human-associated habitat; material: saliva | place: China | collected 2230 ...
ACACTAGTAAGTTGTTTGTTTGCGTTCGCTGTATAGTTTTGAAACAACAAGCCTGGGCCCCGTTTTTTTGTGGGGTGGGTTGTTGTTTGGTGGTTTTGCGGTGGTGATAGCTTGGGGGAAACGCCCAGTATCCTTTTCGAACCTGGTGAGCTAAGCCCTGTGGTGTTGATGGTACTGCATCTTGGTGGGTGTGGGAGAGTAGATGGCTGCCGCAATAATAATTTTGTTTAGAGGTAAGTATGGGTGGGGGTTTCCTGTGGGGAGCTTTCGCCCATGCTTTTTGTGTTTAACGGTGGTTTTACCAAACAACCCCAACCCGGTAGCCCGCCTTCTACGAGTAGATGCAGAAGACAAAGCTATCTTGTGATCTAGTATCTCTAGGGTATCGGTCTATGCCAACCTGTACTAGAATATAAAAGGTGCATTTAGCACCCTGAGATTATCTTCCATAATTTGTAGCGAAGATTCTGTGTCTGATCCCGCCTTCCCCTTTGAGGAGATTCATGTCTGAGACCCCCCAGTCTAAAAATAAGCAGGGTGCTATTGGTGCTTCCACTGCGAAAAACTCCCAGAAGAGCAACTACCACAGTAACGCTCAACATTCTGATGGGGCTGGGGCAAATCATAAGGATAGCGATGGAGGACGCCGAAACGACTTGAAAAACCCGAATAAATCGCATCGTTTCAGTTTTCGGAGTAAGTCACCTAGGCAGCACGCGTATAAGGCAGAGTCTCAGGAGAACGTGCGATCTGTTGACGGTCGGGCGGGTTATCGTCCTGCCAAGCCAAAGGCGCCTGAGATTGACAGTGATGTAACAGGTCGTGAATTAGACAGTGCTACAAGCCGTCAGCTTCGCGCGCTTGAGTCTAGGAATGCCGCTACCGTTGCAAAACATCTTGTTATGACTGGACGATATCTGGAGCTTGATCCCCAGTTCGCGCTTGAGCATGCTGTTGCTGCGTCTCGAAGCGCAGGACGTATTTCTGCGGTACGTGAAGCTGTAGGTGTCGCCGCATATGTCGCTGAAGATTACGAACTAGCATTACGCGAATTACGTACGCATCGTCGCATAAGCGGTTCTCTGGATCATCTTGCGCTCCTCGTAGACTGTGAGCGCGCTCTTAACCGTATTTCTAAAGCTCTTGACATGATAGAGGAAGCTAAACGCGAAGAGCTTCCTGCCCAGGTTCGCGTTGAACTCGCCATTGTTGAATCTGGGATATATACAGATCAGGGCAAAAAATCGCAAGCGATATCGGCCCTTCAAATTCCGCAGCTAAACCCAAAACGTGCTTTCGAATACAGCCCTCGACTCTTCACAGCATATTCCGAGGCTCTAGATAATGCAGGACGAAGCCAGGAAGCAGAGCAGTGGGCACGCCTCGCGTTCAGGGCCGAAGCCGCTTTGGGACAGGGTGAGTTCGCCGAGCCTGAGATTTTCGATATTTATGGTGAATCCGAGCTCTTTGAACCTGAGGAACCTGTGCTAGAAGACCTCGAACAACAAAGCAATACTGACGAGGGAACACAGCCAGAGAAGGAAGAGGCATATAGTTCTGACAAGTCAAAGAACTTGGCGGTTGCATCTTCTGAATATGAAACGAAGCCTTCCCAAAATGAAACAGAGCAGTAGAAACTATCTGTTCCTCGCCTGAGGCTACTTGCTTTGTCTATAACCAGAAAGAATTGAACATTATGACGAGCGAACCCCTACTAGCTCAGTACGATGCCTTACTTTCAGATCTCGACGGGGTAGTATACGCTGGACCCTACGCTATTGAGGGAGCGCCAGAAGCCTTGAACCGCGCTGAAAGCAGTGGGGTTCCTGTCGTCTTTGTGACTAATAATGCCTCGCGCTCCGTAGAATCTGTAGCGGCTCACCTGCAAGATTTAGGCGTGCGCACGCAGGCGGAACGTGTTGTCAGCTCTGCCCAGGCTGGTGCGGCTTTATTGGCTCAACATGTGCCCGCCGGGTCTAAAATTCTGGTTACCGGTACTGAAGCTTTAGCAGATTGTCTGCGGGCTGTCGGGTTGGAGCCTGTATCATCACAGTCCGACAACCCTGTTGCCGTGGTTCAGGGTTTTAACCCGCAACTCAGCTGGGAAGATTTGGCAGAGGCAGCGTACACTCTCGCTGATCAGAACATCTTATGGGTTGCCACGAACACAGACCAAACTATTCCTAAGGAACGAGGGCAAGCACCCGGTAACGGTACTTTAGTAGCGGCGGTGGGTATTGCGGCACGCCGTACTCCGATGGTAGCCGGAAAACCTGAAGCCGCTATTTTTGAGACTGCGGCTCAATCAGTAAAAGCCTCAAAGCCCGTTATTGTAGGGGACCGCCTTGACACCGATATTCTGGGAGCCAACAAAGCTCATATGGCGGGTGCACTTGTGCTGACCGGCGTGCAGACATATCAGGATGTTATATCGGTGGTCCCTGAACAACGTCCCACATATATTTTGCGCACTCTTGATGATTTCTTCGAACCATATCCGCAGATCGAAATTCTCCATGAGGACCACGCGATTACAGCGCATGGACCATCATGGACTGCCAAGGTACAGGGAAATAATATCTATTTAACCGCCCAAGGCTCTTTCGCGCCAGAGGGCTTTTCCGGCAGCGATGCGGAAGCAGAAGCCTGGCGCGTAGCCTGCGCTGCCTGGTGGGCGGCGTATCCGGAGCAGGCAGTGACCCCGAATATTCAAGGCCTTCCCGGGGTTTAACTTATGGGTAAGAAACAACAAAACTCTACAGAAAATGCTGATAGCCATGAGTCCCTTGAAGAAGCTGATTACCAGGAGTTTGAAACACAGCTGCAGGCTGTTTTAGCGATGGATCCTGTAGAGCGTATTCGGGCCTATGGAACCTTAGTTGATAACCTCGAAGATAATGTACGTTTCTCCCGAGAACCCGGGGAGAACTCCTAGGTGCGGCTCGATAAATTTCTTGCCGAGCATGGGCTTGCTGCATCTCGTACTTTAGCGGCAAAACTTATTGATGCCGGGTGCGTGAGTGTTAATGGGAAAATTGTGTATAAGGCATCGCAGCCTGTACATCATGACGATGATGTACTGGTACAAGAAAGCCCTCTTACAGAATATGTGAGTCGTGCCGGGCATAAACTTGCTGGTGCCTTAGATATTTTTACGCACATAACTGTAGCCGGTCGTCGTTGTCTGGACGCAGGTGCCTCTACCGGAGGATTTACCGACGTACTCTTGCGCCGTGGAGCTTCACATATTGCAGCAGTTGACGTGGGTCACGGTCAACTTGTTGAGTCTTTGCGCATGGATCCCCGAGTTGATGCTTATGAAGGTCTTAACGTGCGTTATCTAACTCCAGAAGATATTGGGGGCTTAGTTTCCCTAGTTGTCTCTGACCTATCATTTATCTCGTTGACGTTAGTCATAGATGCTCTTGCGCAGGTGACCGAGGAAGATGGGGACTTAGTGCTCATGGTGAAACCACAATTTGAAGTAGGAAAACATCAAATTGGGCGTGCAGGAGTGGTTACAGATCCTCAAGCACATGCTTTCGCCGTGCGTAAGGTGCAAGACTCGGCTCAATCATGTGGTCTTCGCGTGATAGATACTGTGCAAAGTCCTTTACCCGGGCAAGATGGTAACGTCGAATTTTTCTTATGGTGCAAGAAGCAGAAATAGCAAACAAATCTTTTTATCGAAATAATGTTCTAGAAAATATGTTCCAGTATAATGGGAAATTCGGCTATACTAAAGAAGTAGTCGTGGGATAATTCGCAAATAATGCCTGCTGTGAGGAGGGTAGAACGTGTCAATAACGGAAAATCGTAAAATTCTAGTCTTTGCGCATACTGGCCGCAAAGAAGCACGGGATGCAGCCCGCCAGGCGTGTAAACAGCTGCATCGTGCAGGTCTAGTGCCCGTGATGAACCGTTCTGATCTGGAAGCCTTGACGGAAAATTGGGACGATCCGGTGCCTGTGCAGGTGGTGCATGAGAGTGTTGCGCTTATTGATATTGAGCTTGGTATGGTCCTCGGCGGTGACGGTTCTATCCTGCGTGCTGCAGAAATGGTGCGACATACAAGCATTCCGCTGATCGGCGTGAATCTGGGACACGTAGGATTCTTAGCGGAATCGGAAGAAAGTGATCTGCAAGAAACTGTAAACCGCATCGTCAAGAGCGAGTATGCGGTCGAAGAGCGTATGGCAATCGACATTGAAGTATGGCACGAGGAGAAACGTGTTCATACGGATTGGGCGCTTAATGAAGTAAGTGTTGAAAAAGGCAACCGCGAGAAGATGATTGAGGTCATCATTGAGGTAGATCGTAAGCCAATAAGCACATTTGGCTGTGATGGTGTGGTGATAGGTACGCCCACGGGATCCACCGCATACGCATTTTCAGGTGGGGGACCGGTAGTCTGGCCCGAGGTAGAAGCTATATTATTGGTGCCGCTTTCAGCACATGCCCTTTTTGCACGACCGCTAGTAGCATCTCCGTCTTCTATGGTAGCTGTTGAAATGATGGCTCATGGTGCATCCGGTGTGTTGTGGTGCGATGGACGACGTATGAATGATCTGCTGCCCGGTTCCCGCATTGAGGTGCGTAAATCTGAAAAACCAGTGCTTTTGGCACGTATCCACCCCGCCCCGTTCTCTGAACGGCTGGTTCGTAAGTTTGCTCTGCCTATTCGAGGATGGCGAGGCCCAACCTCTGAGAAGGAGCGTGAGGTGTGCGATGCCACTATCGGTGAAAAAAACAGCTCGCAAGATCCTCATTGATTTATATGTGGTACTCACACGGAAACCGAATGTTTGGGGTGCTCCAACAGGAAGTCGGCCAGTGCAATAGAGCCGCACATAGCTCGCGTATGTGGCACGACTCCAGCCCCTATGCGGTAAGGACTTTAAGGTAGACGCATCGTGATTGAAGAAATCCATATTCGGGACTTGGGCATTATTACTGATGCTCGATTACCCTTGCAGCCCGGGTTGTCGGTTCTAACAGGTGAAACTGGTGCCGGTAAAACTATGGTGGTTACGGCTCTTGGTATGCTTCTTGGGGCACGTAGTGATGCTACAAGTGTGCGTCAAGGGGCAAAGAGCGCTTTAGCGGAAGCCATCGTGCGCCTACCTCAAGAACATAAGGCTTTGACCCTCGTGGAAGAAGTGGGCGGAACAGCTGACCCGGTAGATGAAAAAACAAGCGAACTTCTCTTAGCTCGCACCGTTAATGCTTCTGGGCGTTCTCGGGCACACGTAGGAGGATGCACCGCGCCTGTCGGTAAGCTTTCAGATATTGGGCAAACTCTTGTAGCTGTGCACGGTCAGTCAGATCAATTGCGTCTCAAGTCTGCCAGCGAGCAACGTCGTGCACTAGACCTTTATGCCGGCGAAAAGCTTTTTGACCTGTTGGAGAAGTACCAGCATACCTATGAGCGGTACCGAGTCGCAGCCGCTGAATATAAAGAGGTTCGTGAGAATTCTCGTGCACGAGCATTAGAGGCGCAAAGCTTGCAGGGGGCGCTTGAAGAAATAGACTCCGTAAATCCACAGACGGGTGAGGACGAAGCGCTTAAGAATGAAAGCATCAAACTGATGAATGTTGAGGCGCTTCGTACCGCAACCGACGTTGCAGCGGCGGCGCTGTCGGGCAGCGAATATACGGAAGGCACAGAGGCAAATGTACTGAGTCTTCTGGACGTGGCACATACATCTCTTTTGGGACAAGCCGATGCCGATAGCGATATAGAGAATTTAGCTCAACGGGTTAATGAACTTTTAGTTCTGGCGACTGATGTTGCCACCGATATTTCTACCTATTCGACCTCGTTAGATTCTGAAGGGCCTGAACGCCTAGCGCAGGTACAGGAGCGTCGTGCGCAGCTGAAAAATTTGACGCGAAAATATGGTGCAGATATTGCGGAAGTCCTTGAGTGGGCCGAAGAATCTCGTGATCGCCTGACTCGCCTTGTTGATGATCCAGCGCGACAGGAATCTCTGGAACAAGAGCTCACCGACCTGCGTCAGGCTTTAGGAGAGCAGGCAGCTCAGCTTATGAAAGCGCGTCAAGAAGCCGCTTCGCGTTTGGCGGATTCTGTTAGTGAAGAACTAACCGCGCTTGCCATGCCGAATGCTTCTCTTGTTGTTGAAGTTGCCGAGGCAGATAAATTTTCAATTCATGGTCGTGACACAGTGACCTTTATGCTTGCTCCGCATCGTGAGGCAACCCCTCGTCCACTTGGGAAAGGCGCCTCTGGAGGTGAGCTTTCACGCGTAATGCTTGCGTTGGAGGTTGTGTTGGCGGAGGTGGATCCGGTACCCACCTTTATCTTTGACGAAGTAGATTCGGGCGTTGGCGGTAAGGCTGCTATTGAGATTGGTCGCAGGCTTGCAATGCTTGCCCAGCATGTACAAGTTTTGGTGGTAACTCACCTACCACAGGTTGCGGCTTTCGCGGATCAGCATATTTTGGTCCTTAAAAATGATGACGCATCGTTATCGAAAGTACAGGTACTTTCTGACCAAGAGCGTGTTGTAGAACTCGCTCGTATGCTCGCCGGACACGATCAGTCGGAAGCAGCCCAAGAACACGCGCGGGAGCTTTTACGCGCAGGGGGTCAGCTTGAGTAAACAGGTGCTGAAAAGACAACGGTCATAGCTGATATATCTGAGGAGCATTCCAAGGATATTCGGTAGTATTGGGTCGCAGATATTTCTAGAGGCCGTTGTGGTGTAACACGGTATTCAGCGGTAGATGAAGCGTTTATTATGGCGTAAAAACTGCGCGAAATACGGGAAAGAGCTCATTAAATCTAGGGAAGAGAAAAGCTCTCGTCCGTTAGTGTTCTATTGGATAGGGGAAAAGAAAATGGTAAGCTTGAATTCCGTGGTGAATGAAAATAATAACGCTCTTAACGCGTCCGCTAACGGTAAGGTAACCCGCCAAATCTTTGTTACGGGTGGTGTTGCTTCTTCTCTCGGTAAAGGTCTTTCAGCTTCTTCTCTCGGTCAGATTCTACGTTCTCGTGGTCTATCGGTCACGATGCAGAAATTTGACCCGTACATTAACGTAGATCCCGGTACTATGAACCCTTTCCAGCACGGCGAAGTCTTTGTAACTGACGATGGTGCTGAAACAGACCTTGATATTGGGCATTACGAACGCTTTCTTGATGAGAACCTTGACCAATCCGCTAACGTTACAACCGGTCAGGTGTACTCGACCGTTATCGCAAAAGAACGTCGCGGAGAATATTTAGGCGATACCGTGCAGGTTATTCCTCATATCACTGATGAAATCAAAGCACGTATGCGTTACGCCGCCGAAATCGAAAACGCGCCCGATATCATCATCACCGAAATTGGCGGTACGGTAGGCGATATTGAATCGCTGCCCTTTATGGAAGCGGCACGCCAAGTACGCCGTGACGTTGGACGTCAGAACGTGTTTTTTCTCCACGTATCTTTGGTACCCTTTATCGGCCCTTCCGGCGAACTCAAAACGAAGCCTACTCAGCATTCCGTTGCAGCATTACGTGGTTTGGGTATCCTGCCCGATGGCTTGATTCTGCGTTGTGAGCGTGATGTTCCGGAATCGCACCGCGCCAAAATCGGTAACGCCTGCGATGTTGATACTGCCGCCGTTATCTCATGTCCCGATGCCCCCAGCATCTACGATATTCCCAAAACCCTTCATTCCCAGAAGCTCGACGATTATATTCTGGAATACTTCGGCATGACTGCCCCTGAGCCAGATTTCACGCAGTGGGATCGTTTGTTGGATGCGGTACACCGCCCCTCCGCCGACGTTAACATTGCCCTTGTGGGTAAGTATATCGATCTTCCCGATGCATACCTCTCGGTTTCTGAGGCTCTGCGCGCCGGGGGCTTTGCGAATAATGCAAAGGTCAATATCAAATGGGTCGCTGCAGACCTATGCGCCACTGATGAGGACGCAGACCATCAGCTGCACGATATGGATGCCATTTTGGTACCTGGCGGTTTCGGTATTCGCGGTCTAGACGGCAAGATCGGCGCATTGAAATATGCTCGTGAACATAAGATTCCTACTCTGGGCATTTGCCTGGGGCTGCAGTCCATGGTGATTGAGTACGCTCGAAACGTTTTGAATCTTTCTGATGCATCCTCAACCGAGTTTGACCCGCAGACAACAATGCCGGTCATTGCCACGATTGAAGAACAAAAGCAGTTTGTGGAAGGCGCAGGTGATTTGGGCGGAACCATGCGTTTGGGTCTGTACACAGCTAATCTGGTTCCCGGTTCACAGGTTGCTCAGGCCTATGGCGAGACCGAAGTGGCGGAACGGCATCGTCACCGGTACGAAGTTAATAACGAGTACCGTGAACAGCTTGAGAAGGCTGGCCTGGTCATCTCCGGTACTTCGCCGGATTCCTCGCTCGTGGAGTATGTTGAGCTCCCCGCTGATGTGCATCCTTACTATGTGGCGACTCAGGCGCATCCGGAGTACCGTTCGCGTCCTACGCGGCCGCATCCGCTTTTTGCGGGGCTGGTGAAAGCAGCTCTCAAACGTAGCGGTAAAGAGTAAGAACTTTCTTTATAAGAAGTCGCGGACTGCCGATGTAGTCCGCGACTTTGCTCTGCCAAAGGAAAATAGAAACGTCAGCGCTGTCAGCTGATAGCTCTGTCCTTAAGGTTCTGACTCTGGCGACCACACGTATGCAAATTAGAATAGGGATATGAACACTTCAGAGAACAAGAATCCGCATCGAATAGATCCTATGTATGCTGATGTGATCGATGCTCCCTCAACGCGAGAAATCCTAAGCCGTGAGGTGCAGTATAGCGGATATGTTCTCCAAGCAGCCGTGGAACACTATGATCTCGACGGGCACGGTACCACTTTAACGCGGGATGTTATCGACATGCCGGGTTCCGTTGCGGTTGCCGCGTTGAACAACCGGAATGAGATTCTGCTTCTGCGCCAGTATAGGCATCCCGTGCGTATGAACCTCTGGGAGGTTCCCGCAGGACTTCTTGATATTACTGGTGAAGACCCTCTTCATGCAGCCCAGCGCGAACTCGCGGAAGAAACCGACCTTGGAGCTCATCACTGGCGTAGCTTGATCGATTATTACACGACTCCGGGAGCCGCTTCGGAAGCGGGTCGTATATACCTTGCCCAAGACCTGTACGAGATTCCTGAAGCAAACCGTATAGTACGCAGGGGCGAAGAAGCGGAGATTACCTACCGGTGGGTTCCGCTTGAACAGGCCGTACGCCTTGTGCTCGCGGGCCAACTACATAACGGTTTGGCTATTCAGGCTATTCTTGCGGCATATTGCGCGGTCGGGACTCGACAAGAGCAATTGCCCTTGCGAGATGCCGCCGATACCTGGGATTTTCACCCTTATGTAGGAGGGCGCCGTATCCGACCCGAAACTTTTAAACACGAGGAATAATTCGCTATGGTTTCTCAGCACCTGAGTGAAGGAATACATCGTATAAGTCCGCTTGAGCGGGATATTGAACAGTATCTTATTCACCTGCGAGTTGAAAAAGGCAGCAGCGAGAATACGATAGCTTCGTACGCACGCGATTTAAGGCGGTATGTAGAATTTATGGCATCACGCGGTATCATTGATGCCCACCGAATTCGCACTGCCGATGTGCGTGCCTTTATGCGTGAACTTGCCCAACCGACACTGCCGCGTGCGGAGGAGAACAGAGATTCGGAGCATCCCAGCAAAAGCCAGGGAGAAAAACTATCTGAATCTGATACCCGAGCAGAGGAACTCGAAGACACCCTGGAATCTTTGGCGGTTTCTCTCTATGCTTCGGATCAAACAAAGGCTCCTTCAACGAGTACGCGTGATGTCACACTGCCTCTGCCGCTGGGCCCTAATTCAATTGCACGTACCATGGCTGCAGTTCGTGGCGCGCATAGTTTCTGGCATGCTTCGCGCATCCTGGAGACCGATCCCGCCGCTGCCGTGAAACCGCCTAAAAATGTGAAGCGATTGCCCAAAGCCGTGTCCGTGGAGCAAATGCAAAAGCTCCTTGCCATACCCAGTCTTAAGACTCCTACCGGCCTGCGTAATCGAGCGATACTTGAGTTCTTATATGCTACCGGTGCGCGCGTGAGCGAGATGCTGGCAACAGATCTGGACGATATACACCTGGGCGAAAAACCCCGCGATGAAAACGGGGAATTTATTGCCGTGCCTGGGTATGTGCGTCTTTTCGGCAAAGGGGGTAAAGAGCGTTTAGTACCTTTGGGATCCTACGCGCAGAGGGCGCTGGAAGACTACATTGTGCGCGCTCGCCCCAAGTTTGCGTCGCACGGTAAAGGTACCGCTGCGCTTTTTCTCAACGGGCGGGGGAGTCGGCTGGGTCGACAGGGAGCATGGCTTATCCTCAAAGAAACAGCTGAGGATGCGGGGCTGAGCTCTGATTTTTCGCCACACTCTATTCGACACTCGTTTGCGACGCATCTTGTACAGGGCGGCGCCGATATTCGCGTGGTTCAGGAATTATTGGGACACGCCTCGATTGCGACTACGCAGGTGTATACCAAGGTTACTCCGGAAGGGATGCTGGAGGTTTACCGGATGGCGCATCCTCGTGCACATGAGCGTACTTAGTAGGTGATTAGTAGAAGTAGACTGTGGGGAATAGCTGCGCGGAAGAACGACGACACTATGTCTGTATAGCTATGCCGACAAATATGCGTTTAAAGAGAAAATACGCCAATAAGATACTATAATTTAGCTTATTTATACGATTTACACTCTAAAGATGTAATATTTATGCTGTTTGTAACAGACATGTAAATATTCTGTTGCAATGGCATATTTTAGTCAGAAAACACCCGCGTTAATGTTGCTGTAGGTGTAGCCTGTATAACATCCTGAATCCGGAACAATAAAGTTCTGGTCGGTATAGACACACAGCACCGTGCGTCCCCGGCGCGAAAGGAAAGAATTAATGAGTACGGAATCCGCAAAGAAACCGTTCTACAAAGACCCAACCCATATGCTCTACCTCTCGGTGATTGCCGCTGTGATCCTTGGGTGTATCTTGGGAATGACCGTTCCCGATTTTGCAAAAGAGCTGCAGCCCATCGGTACTGGTTTTATCGCTCTCATCAAGATGATGATCGCCCCTGTAATTTTCTGTACGATTGTGCTGGGTGTAGGGTCTATTGCTAAGGCAGCAACCGTCGGCAAGGTCGGTGGATTGGCGCTGCTGTACTTCGTACTCATGTCAACCTTTGCCTTAGGAATTGGCCTGGTTGTAGGTAATATTATCGAGCCGGGAAGCTCGCTGCACTATGACCCGGCAACAACGAAATACACGCTTCCGAATTCGTCTGAAGGACATGGCGGTGACAGCACTGTCTCGTTCCTGCTCAACATCGTGCCGACTTCTTTGCTTTCGGCATTGACAAGCGGTAATATTCTGCAAACCCTTTTCGTGGCGCTTTTGACCGGCTTTGCCCTGCAGAAGATGGGACCGGTTGGCGCTCCCATTCTCAAATTTCTGACCTACTGTCAGGCGCTCGTATTCCGTCTGCTCATGATGATTATGTGGTTAGCGCCTGCTGGTGCGCTTGGTGCGATTGCAGCTGTTGTAGGTTCTACGGGTTCCCGTGCGATCTCCTCAATGTTTATTTTGATGGTGGCATTCTATATCACTTGTATTCTCTTTGTCGTAATCGTTCTGGGCACTATTCTCAAGCTCGTAACCGGTGTGAATATCTTTACCCTGTTGAAATATCTGGCACGCGAATATCTCCTCATCTTCTCAACATCCTCGTCGGAGGCAGCGCTGCCGCGTCTTATCGCCAAAATGGAGCACTTAGGTGTTTCGAAGCCTGTCGTAGGCGTTGTGGTTCCTACGGGGTATTCCTTTAACCTGGATGGCACCGCAATTTACCTGACGATGAGCGCCCTCTTTGTCGCGGAGGCTATGGGGACTCCACTTGCGTTAGGCGAGCAGATTTCTCTGCTGGTCTTCATGATCATTGCTTCGAAAGGAGCTGCCGGTGTTTCGGGCGCAGGGTTGGCGACCCTGGCAGGCGGTTTGCAGTCACACCGCCCCGACCTTGTTAATGGTGTGGGCTTGATCGTGGGAATCGATCGCTTCATGTCTGAAGCACGTGCGGTCACTAACTTCACAGGCAACGCAGTGGCGACGTTACTCATGGGGAAGATTGTTAAAGAGGTAGATATGGATCGTGTTCATGCGGTGCTGAAAGGGGAGATCCCCTTTGACGAATCCACCATGGGCGGCGAACTACACGGTGACCAATACGTGGATAATGCGGTAAGTCAAAAATCTCCCACCAAACAGATGTCCGTTGTGGCTGAACCAAAGATTAAAAATACTGTGACGCTACCGGAAGATCAATAAGTTAAAAAGTATGCGGGGAGGTGTATCTGTTTCTAGGAGGAAAGCGCCTTCCCGCATATTGCAAGGTCTGATTTAGCATGAGAATTACATAATGCTGTGGCTTATGGTGAGCGGGGCCTCTAGAATTCCCGAATTATTTGGTTTATAGACCTGAACAGAGCGCGATGTAACATAATTCGTACGTAAAGCGAACTCACAAACCTGCTGAGCGGGCGTGTGTGGGGTAACCTTATACATGAAGAGAAAATTCGTTGACGAAGGTGAAGATAAGTTGACCGAAGCACCGGCACAAGAACTCGGACCAACCGGCCGACCCCTACGTGAATATCCCGATCCTGCGCCTATAAGCCAACATGGTCCCGCCCGCATCATCTCAATGGTGAATCAGAAGGGTGGCGTAGGAAAGACGACCTCAACCATAAACCTTGGTGCTGCACTTGCGGAGTGTGGTCGTAAAGTGCTCCTTGTAGACTTTGACCCTCAGGGTGCCCTATCCGCTGGTTTCGGTACAAATCCGCATGAGCTTGAGCTGACCGTGTACAACGTGATGATGGATCGTAAGGTCGATATTAACGACGTTATTCTACCGACCGATATCGAGAACATCGACCTTCTTCCCGCAAACATCGACCTTTCTGCGGCTGAAGTTCAGCTAGTAAACGAAGTTGCTCGCGAGCAGGTACTCGCCTCAGCCCTACGTAAGGTACAGAATGAGTACGATGTTATTCTGATTGACTGTCAGCCCTCGCTCGGCCTGCTAACCGTAAACGCATTGACAGCATCGCATGGCGTTATCATCCCGCTTATCTGCGAATTCTTTGCCCTACGAGCTGTGGCGCTTCTCGTGGACTCTATCGAGAAAGTGCAGGATCGCCTGAACCCGGATCTAGAAATTACCGGCGTTCTTGCGACCATGTTTGACGCCCGCACCATCCATTCTAAAGAAGTGCTTGCACGTATTATTGACGCTTTCGGAGATAAAGTATTTGACACCGTGATTAAGCGAACCGTTAAATTCCCGGATGCCACAGTATCGGCAGAGCCTATCCTCTCATATGCCAGCAACCACACTGGGGCTCAAGCTTACCGGCAGGTAGCCCGCGAACTTATTTACAAGGGCGGAGCCCGATAAGATCCTGGATCCCATGTGCCTTGACACCACCTATAAACCTTGAAGGTATGGTGTCAAGGCACGTATAATATGGGCGGTACATCCTGTATCTTTCATGATCTCGCAGGTTATCCTGCAATCCCCAGTAAAGGAAATCGGTCACCTATGACCAAAAATGTCGCTGCCGTGAGGGTACCGACACCGCATGAGACGTCTGATGCCTCCAATTCGGTGAACGGTGCCGGATTCACGCTTAATTTACCGAATTTTGAGGGTCCATTCGACCTTCTCCTAACACTGATCACACGTCGTAAGCTCGATATTACAGACATTGCGCTTGCTGAAGTAACCGACGAGTTCCTGGAGTATCTGCATGCCTTATATTCACAGGGCACCGAACGCGCATTAGATGAGGCAAGCGATTTTTTGGTAACGGCCGCGACTCTGCTAGAGCTTAAAGCCGCCCGGCTACTCCCGCAGAATCATGAACCGCTAGATCAGGATGTGGCTCTTCTAGAAGCGCGTGATTTGCTTTTTGCTCGGTTGCTTCAGTATCGCGCCTACCGTGAGGTAGCCGCTATTTTCGCTGATCGTTGGCGCGAAGAGACCCAGCGCTTTCCGCGGACCGTGGCGCTGGAACCTGTATTTGTGAAGGCCCTTCCAGAGCTTGTTTTCAAAGGGGGAGTGGAGGAATTTGCGCGTATTGCAGCGCAAGCATTTGCCCCGAAACCTTCGACTAATCTAGAACCGAATCCGGCTGATGTTGCTGAGGAACTGAATGAGCACCTTCACGGCGCCTCAACAACGATTGCACACGAAGAACAATATATTCTGGATGCACTTCTTGCGTATAAACCGACGGTATCATCGGTAACATTTTCGGCACTGGTGCATGATGCTCAGGGACTTGACATTGCAGTTGTGCGTTTTTTGGCGCTCTTAGAACTGTATAAAGAGGGCGCGGTAGACGTACATCAGGATGCGCCGCTTGCCGAGATTTCGGTACGTGCTACCGAATATGCGCGTGCTTTTGTTCCTGCTGAACCGGCAGTTTCAGCACATGATACAGGGCGGGGCTACAGCCCAGAACATCGCGATAGCCCGGATGATCTTACCTTTTCAGAGAGCGTTAAAAACGCAGGGGAGGAGACCGCATGAGCGAAGAATCCTTCAACTCTGCTGGTAAGACAGCCGCGCAGCAGCAGGGAAGCCGATTTGAGGATGAATTCACCGAGAATGATTTAGCGATGGTGAACCTAGGCTACTGGGACCCTAGTGCCGATACTGAGACAGACAGTGAATCCGGAGAAGAATCTGATCGCGAAAATGCCTCGGTACCCGAGCAGACTTCTACTGACCAGGAACACAAAGCCGAGACTGAGCGCGATTCTGATAAAAATATAACGTCTTCGGATGCTCGGCATCCCGCGAAGATAACCCGAGCGGTTGCCGCTGATGCAGAGGAATTCTCGCGCGTTGAGCTTATTCCTGGGGGCGTGAAAAGCGCTATTGAAGCTATTCTTGCTGTTGCTGATACTCCTGTAAGCGTGCGCGAACTCTCTGCCGCCCTGATTGTCAATGAACGCAGTATTGAGCGTGCTCTTGACGAGCTTTATCGTGAATATAACGGTGACGATTCGGAATATGGTGAAGACACTCCAGCCCACGAGCCGCGTGGTTTTGAGCTTCGCCAAGTTGCCGGTGGCTGGCGGTTGTATTCTCGCACCGATTTTGCTCCCTGGGTAGCGAGGTTTGTGACCCGTTCACAGAGCGCTACCCTGAGCAAAAGCGCATATGAAACCCTGGCAGTTATCGCTTACCGGCAGCCGGTTACGCGTGCCGCAATAGCCTCAGTCCGAGGAACAAACGCAGATGCATCGGTACGTCAGCTGCTACAGCGCCAGCTCGTGCGCGAGGCCGGTAAAGAGGACGGCACCGGCGCGGTTCTTTACGAAACCACGGAACTTTTCTTGACAAAATTAGGTCTCAACTCTCTGGAGGAGCTTCCTGCGCTTGCACCTCTTTTACCTGATGAAACCGAGGCAGCAGTACTTTCTGACAGCCCCTCTGAACACGGTAATCGTAACTAGCCTATCGGCGCTCGCGGACTAAACCTAGGAAGCGGTGGGCACCAAAATCTTGTGAAAACTTCAGACGAACGACATAAGGAATAAGACTATGGCATATGGAAACTCTCGCGGTAAAAACCCCGGGTCGCGGAAACCTCGACCCGGCGCGAAACGTAATGGCGTGGGCGCTAGCTCCTCAACCCGAGGCGGTAAATTTAGCGGCAAAACTTCAGGCGGCGGAAAGCCTAAAGCCGGTACATCAGGGTCTCCACGCGCCGCGCGTAGCCACGGCGCGGGTGCTTCCAAGCGGGATAGGCGGGCACCGCATCGCCCCTATCGTTCCGGTGAAGCTTTCCCGCATGAGCGCGGCGAATACAGGGTAAATAACTACTCTGGGCCACATCGCCCACGCCGTCCCCGTAATGCGCCTGTGGATCATTTTGATTTCTATGATCACGACGGTGTACGCCTGCAAAAATTGATGGCGCAGGCAGGTGTTGCATCGCGTCGTGTATGTGAAGAGATGATCACGGAAGGACGAGTGACCGTTAACGGTGAGGTCGTGACCGAGCTGGGGGTGCGTGTTAATCCTGCCGATGTGATTGTGCAGGTTGATGGTATGACCGTGCAGACTAACGAAAAGCTCATCTACATGGCGTTCAATAAACCTGCTGGCGTCGTTTCCACGATGGAAGACCCCGATGGCCGCTCCTGCATTAAAGATTTTCTACGTGACTCTATGAATGAGCGTGTTTTCCATGTGGGACGATTAGACGTGGAAACCGAGGGTCTGCTGCTTCTTACTAACGACGGCGAGCTCGCAAACCGTTTAACACATCCTTCGTATGAGGTACCCAAAACGTATCTGGTGCAGGTGCGCGGTCCAGTAGAATCAGGTATTGGCGCTGAGCTGAAGAAAGGTATTCGCCTTGAAGACGGCGTATCGAGGGTGGACTCCTTTAAACTTGTGGATTCGGCGCCCGGCCATGTGCTGATTGAAGTGACCATTCACTCGGGCAAGAACCGTATTGTGCGCCGCCTCTTTGAAGCCGTGGGGTATCCTGTGGAGAAACTTGTTCGTGTACAGATGGGTCCCATTCGTATCGGATCGCAGAAGCAAGGGACCATTCGTAATCTTTCTAAAGTCGAAATTGGGCATCTGCTTGCTTTGGTGGAGATGTAATGGCAGAAACAACTATGACCCCCATGCTGGAAGGACCGGTCCTCGTGGTAGGGGCTGGCCTATTGGGTGCATCTATCGGGCTAGGTTTGCGTGCTGCGGGGCTTGAAGTTTATCTGCAGGATATTTCGCCCACCGTTGAAGCCGTCGCCGAAGATATTGGAGCAGGAACCCGGCTCGATACCCTTGAGCCCGATGAGCGTGAGTCTTTCACCCCGCAGCTGGTAGTTGTGGCTTCTCCGCCGGATATAGCCGGAAAACTTTGCATACAGGCATTGCGGGAGTATGCGCCTAGCCCCGGATATGCGGGCGCTACCGTGACCGACATTGCCTCCGTTAAAGTACAGCCTTTAGAACAGGTACTCGCCTCTGATGCTGATGCTTCACGATACGTTGGTTCGCACCCGATGGCTGGGCGTGAAAAGACCGGCCCGGTTGCGGCGCGTGGGGAGCTTTTTCAGGCGCGTCCCTGGATTATCTGCGAACATGACGATGCACGTATCGAGTGCGTGCGATTAGTGCGCGCCCTTGCGGTAGAGCTTGGCTCTTTCGTGACGACTCTTAGCGCTGAAGAACACGACGAAACGGTTGCGTTGATTTCCCATCTGCCGCAGGCTATGAGCTCCCTGCTAGCGACTCGGCTGCAGGAAACTCCCTTATATGCGCTTGGTTTAGCGGGGCAAGGGCTTCGCGAGACGGTTCGTATCGCTGCTTCCGACCCTGCACTCTGGGTGCAGATTTTTGCGGCGAACGCAGCGCCTATCGTGAAAAGCCTCTATGGTGTGCGAGAAGATTTAAACCGTCTGATTGAAACATTGGAAGATCCTTTGGCATCGGGCGCCAGGCTTGATCTTGCGCAGCTGATGAGCGAAGGCAACGCCGGTGTGGCGCGCATCCCCGGTAAACACGGCGGAGTTCCGACGGCTTTTGCGACCCTCACCGTTTTGGTTGATGATGAGCCCGGAACTTTGGCACGGATGCTGGCAGATATTGGCGACTTGGGGATTAACCTTGAAGATTTGCGGCTGGAGCACTCCACGGGCGCGCCCGTCGGCATGGCTGAGGTCTCGGTAAACCCGGCAAAACACGACTATTTGGTAGACGGGCTTACGGAACGAGGCTGGAAAGTCGTAAAATAGCTGGCGTTCCTCAGCAGTTACCCCTCCCGTAAGCCTGGATATTCAAGATTATTTTGACACTCAACATGCGGGACCCCTCGCAGACAGAAAGTAATGTTATGCATGAGAACCCTAAACTTACGATCGCGATCGATGGACCGTCAGGTTCTGGAAAATCATCGGTCTCAAAAGAAGTCGCACGCCATTTTGGGTTAGCGTACCTAGATACAGGCGCTATGTATCGTGCCGCAACCTATCGTGTACTTCAACTCGATATTGATCTTGCTGACCAAGATGCTATCGGGAAAGCTGTGCGAGAGATGCCGCTCGTCTTCGGAACCAATATCAAAGAAGAAGAAATTTTGATGGGCACCACCGATATTCGCGAGGAAATCCGCACTGAACGAATTTCTGGTGCGGTCTCTGCCGTGGCCTCTGTGCCTGCCGTTCGTGAATACCTCATCGAGCTACAACGCTGGACGATCAACCAGGCGGTCAACGGTATTGTGGCGGAGGGACGAGATATTACAACCGTGGTGGCACCGGATGCAGATGCACGCATACTGCTAACCGCATCGGAAGAGGTGCGCATGGCACGCCGTGGACTAGAGAACACCGAAAAATCAGGGGAGTCCGGCGACCTTACGCAGCAGATCTCTGAACGCGATACCCAGGATTCTAAGGTAAACAATTTTATGGAAGCCGCCCCCGGTGTAACCCTGGTAGACAGCTCGGATCTGGATTTTAACGAGACCGTATCAGCAGTTATTAATGCTGTTAATGCACAGGTGAAGGCGAAACGACAGGCATCACGGGATGCCTCTGCAGGGACCGAGACCGCATAAAATACTTGAAAAGACAGCGAACATACTAGTGAGAAATTAAAGCTGCTAGGACAAGCCTTAAGCTGGCGTTCGCGCAGAAGAAAGGACGGCGCATGGTTGAGAACGACGCTACCCGCGACGACTACGAAGACAAATACCTAGGCGGCGGAGAAGATGACCTCACCGAACGTTTAGCCGATATTGACGACGAAACCGCAGAAGCGCGTGCGCAGGCTCTTCTGGAAGGACTCGACGACTATGACCTTGATGAAGAAGACCGTGCCCTTCTTGGCGCTTGGGGCTTCGACTTTGACGAAGAAGACGAACAATTCGCCGATCCTGTAGTAGCTATCGTGGGGCGCCCCAACGTGGGAAAATCCACCATTATTAACCGCATTCTGGGGCGTCGGGAAGCCGTGGTAGAAGATAAGCCGGGCGTGACTCGCGACCGCGTCTCCTATAAAGCCGAATGGGTTGGCAAACGCTTTACCCTCGTCGATACCGGCGGCTGGGAGTCCGATGCTCGTGGTATTGATGCTCAGGTAGCGGATCAGGCGGAGATTGCGGTTGAGCAGGCCGATGTTGTCATCCTGGTTGTGGACGCACGCGTGGGAATTACCGCCTCAGACGAACAGATCGTGCGTATGCTTCGCCGTGTCAAGAAGCCCATCATTCTGATGGCAAATAAGATCGACGATTCCCACTTGGAACCGGAAATTTACAGCCTGTGGTCGCTGGGCATGGGACAGCCCTTCCCGGTTTCGGGTTTGCACGGTCGTGGTCTGGCGGATGCCCTCGATGAGCTTCTAGAGGTTATGCCCGAACACTCCCAGTATGCGCAGCCGGAGGCACCGGGCGGACCTCGCCGTGTGGCACTTATCGGCCGTCCCAACGTGGGTAAATCCTCGCTGCTGAACAAATTAGCGGGTTCCGAACGTGCCGTCGTGAACGATCTCGCGGGTACTACACGCGATCCTATTGATGAGGTTATTGAGTTGGGCGGCTACCCGTGGCGATTCATCGATACGGCGGGCATTCGCCGTCGCCAGCATATGGCGAAAGGCGCCGAATTTTATTCCTCACTCCGCACCCAGACAGCCCTGGAACGCTCCGAAGTCGCAGTCGTACTTCTGGATGTTTCTGAACCGCTGAGCGAGCAGGATGTGCGCATCATTCAGACCACGATCGACTCCGGTCGCGCTATGGTGCTGGCTTTCAACAAATGGGATACCCTCGATGAGGAACGCCGCGACATGCTCGAACGCGAAATTGACCGCGACCTGGCACATGTGAAATGGGCTCCGCGCGTGAATATCTCGGCAAAAACCGGCTGGCATAAAGATAAGCTGGTTCCCGCCCTGGAACGCTCGCTGGAATCCTGGGATTCGCGTATTCCAACCGGGCGACTGAACGCTTTCTTAGGCGAATTGGCGGCGGCGCATCCCCATCCGCTGCGTGGTGGTAAGCAGCCGCGCATCCTGTTCGGCACACAGGTGTCTTCACGCCCGCCGAAGTTTGTGCTCTTTACAACCGGATTCTTAGACCCGGGGTATCGGCGTTTTATCACGCGCCGCCTGCGTGAAACCTTTGATTTCACGGGCACGCCGATCGAAATTTCGATGCGCGTGCGCGAACGCCGCTCTCTCGGGGATCGTCAGGGGAGCAAAGCCAAAAAGGGTGGCAAGGGCTCACGCAAACGCTAACGTGCTACCCAAACGTGAACGAGCATAACTACCCCACCCTTTATATCTTTGGTGGGGTGCTTATGCTTCCCTTGGCTAATTCGTCGCGCTCATCTAAAAAGGTACGTTTGCGAGTAACTGGGCGCGTTGCTCAGCCGTCATTTTGTCTGCCCGCGCATAAGGAAGCCACCGGAAATTTTTGATCCCGGTCTTCCGGAAAATACTCTGTTTGAAAATTCTGACGGCGGGCGCTCGCATGATGTATTTGTATATGGGCAAGGGCATACCGAGCGGGGTTACAAGAACGATTTCGGTATCGTGATTCAGCGTAGTAACAAGCCGGTATTCGCTGGGCTGCGTCTACAGCAAATTTTTGGCGTAGACTTTATCGATAAAACCCTTGGTCATGGCTGGCATAGAATCCCACCAGATAGGGAAGATAAAGATCAAGCGGTCTGCGGATTTTATGTGCGCCTGATAGTCTGCTACCTGGTCATTAATGGGATTACCGCGACGCCAGTTAGCAAGGTCTTCTGCTCGCATGACCGGGTCGAAACCATCGGCATGTAGATCAAGAAGATCGACCTCGTCGCCGCGTGCCTCAAGTTTATCGGTTATATTCTTGCATAGGGCAGCGCAAAAAGACCGCTGATGGGGGATATTACGCCAAGCCTCGGCAGTGTAGGGATGATCGAAAATAATGAGGTTTTTCATGATGCCCTCTCTAAAAATCTGTAGCGTCTGTGAAGAGTCAGTGTGTTTTAACACTGTCATCGCAGTAGCCCATATGCAAGCAGGGCTTTGGCAGGAATCCAAGCATTCTGAAGAGACGCTATGTTCTCAAAGTTCCCTTAGTCGTCTGCGTGGAATATATATTGAGCGGCAGCGAAAAATCCAGTATTTTCGCGTTTTCTAAGTTGCACGGGGTGAGAACCTGGGGTATAGTTATTCGAGTGTTCGCAGGGATTTCCTGGAAACACGGTACATAATAGTGTGATGTACATCGGGTTGTGGCGCAGCTTGGTAGCGCACTTGACTGGGGGTCAAGGGGTCGCA
>ERZ772912.348-NODE-348-length-21372-cov-3.233382_pt1 | contig 21372 bp, 14 predicted proteins | sample MGYA00512119_ERZ772912 | MGnify/ENA primary metagenome ERZ772912 (study PRJEB29015, sample SAMEA2738048) | human oral metagenome | biome: human oral; feature: human-associated habitat; material: saliva | place: China | collected 2230 ...
ACATCGCGGCGGCGGCGGACCAGAGCTGTCGCGCCTCCAGCTTCGCCGTCGCGGCAGCTGACAATGTTATGGTCACCATCCCCAACCAGTTGGGGGTGGACTTTAACCTGAAACTGCTTGAATCAATTGCCCAAATTGCCCGCGCTTTAAGCTGGCATAAGGGCTAAAGCCGCCCACTGTTGCTCACCGCGCCGCTAGCGCGCGGCGGCCAGGCCGCACCCGGCGTCGAAACCAGAGAAACTAGGCGGTGGCGCCAGCGCCGGGCTCTGAGGAGTCGTCAGAGTTATCCACAATGCACCAACGCTCCACTATCAACCCGGCCACCATCCAGGCTAAACACCCCAGCGCACAGGCACCAGTATTCCAACGCAGCGAGAGCATAAACGGCGAGCCCAGCGCCCCTAAAGCAAAACCCAGCGCCCCCAGATAGGCCCCGGCAGCTAGGGCACCGGTAAGCGAGCAGGCCTGCGCGGCACTAACCGTTAAAGCCGCACGCATAGGGTTAACCCATTTGGCCTCACGCTGATAGCGGCGTACTCGGTAGCCAAAAGCCAAGATCGCTAGCGCCGCCACTACGGCCGCAATGCCCCCATGCAAGGCGATAGCTGGGGGCCAGCCGTTTATTTGAGCCCCCAGACTCATAATCGCCCAGCCACAGCTAGCCCCCAGTAGGGCCAGCAAGGCTAGGACACGAAGCCGCGTGCGTTTCATTGACCGTTGTCTTGTGAATGTTCCTCACTGTTTTCGCTGTCTTCATCAGCGTAAGGCGGTTCAATGTACTGGCCGGTAGGCAAGGTGGGCAGGTTGTCGGTTTCCAACCAGTCCAGAGCCAACCAGCGCACCCCGTCACGGTCGGGGGCTACATCGGCCAGTTGGGCGGTGTCTTGGCCATCCAGGCTCAGCTCACTGTCAGCAAAAGACCAGGGCAGCAGCACGAAGGCACGCTCATGAGCGCGCGGGTGCGGCAAAGTTAGATCTGGCGCATCAGAGGTGACACCCTCGTAGCAGATAATGTCCACATCCAGGGTGCGAATACCCCATTTCTCGGTGCGTACGCGGCCGGCCTCGTCTTCTAGGCGGTGGCATACGGCCAGTAGTTCGCGCGGGGAAAGCCCGGTTAAACCGACAATTACCGTGTTGAGGTAGTCAGGCTGGGCCTCCTGGTCCGGGCGGGTTACGGCGGCGGTACGGGCCAAGGGGGCGACGTCGGTCAGCTCAATTCCGGGGGTGTCTTGCAGCTTGTGGACGGCGTCGCGTAGAGCGGCTAGTACCCCACCTACGTTGCCTCCCAGCGAGAGTACAAACTCTGCGGCGTGAGGCGGGCGGCGGTCTAGCGGGTCACCGCTTTGGTTGGCAGCGTCGTTTTGTTCCAGCTGGGAGGTGGGATCCTTGTAGGAGTCCTGCCAGGTGGGAGTCTGGGAGGCAATCCAGCTGTTGCTGGCGTCCTGCCAGGGGTCGCGACGGCTGTCGAACAGCTCACTGATCAGCGAGTTAGAGCCAACCATCGTGTCTTGCTCGTAGTTGAAGTCGAAAGCTTCCTGCGGTGTGGCCTGAGTTACCGGGTGGTGGCCGTAGGCAGGCATGACTGACTGGTCGTCAGTGCCTAGCTCAGTAGTCTTGAAGTGATCTGCCGGCGCCTGGACGGACAGGCCCGACCCAGACTCATCACTCTGAGGGTTGGTACCTAGGGCTACGGTTTCCTGGTAATCCACATACTCTGAGTCATCCCCAGCCTGGGGGTTGGTTCCCAGGGCCACGGTTTCCTGGTAGTCAACGTACTTGGCGTCGTCATCAGAGGGCTCGGTTCCTAGGGGTGTAGTTTCCTGGAAGTCAACGTATGCGCTGTCTTCCTGGCCCGCTTCATCTGCGTGTTCAGCCTCAGCAACAGGTTCGACGGCGTGGGCCTCAGCAGCTTGATCTTGCTTTGCTTCGCCTTTAGCACCGCCCGCTTCAGAGCCGAAAACTTCACTGATATTAACTAATCGCGTGGGGTCTTCAGCTACTTCTTCTTCACCAGAAGCTGCTGAGGGAGCGTATTCCTCGTCAGTAACTGGTTCACCACTGGCTGCCTCAGCCGCCTGCTGTGCTTCCTTCGCGGCAGCTGCTGCAGCTGCCTCAGCTGCGTCCTGGGCAACTTGAGCCTGGAGCTCTTCAAAAGAGTGGTGGGGTTGTTGCGGCTGCTGCTCGCCGTCCTCAGTGCGCAGTGAGTGCCAGCGCACCTGGGAGGGGCCGCCTTCGTTCATGTCACGTAGCTCGCCAATAAAGCCTGCGGCGCCCTGGGGGACTTGCTCGTCAGAGTATTCGTCCTGCTCACTGTGAGCGACAAAGTCCTCGCCAGAGTGCTGGGTGGGATCCTGCGGCTCAGTTTCATCCTGGAGCGCCTCAGTGTCAGCCTCACGATCGGAGCTGGCGGCGTCGGCAGAATCAAAGTGTCCGTCAGTAAATACGCCGTCTTGCTCGGCACTAGAAACAGCTCGAACCGCACTGTCAGCTGCCGCAGCCGCACCGGTAAGTGCCGCCCCACCAGCAACCACTGCACCGGCACCAGCAGCCTTAGCGAACTCGCCCGGCAGTTCATCTACCGGCAGCTGGGAGCGTTCACCCCACGGCGGCGGGGCCGGCTGGTCCTCATCCACCTCGGTGAGGTAGTCGTCTAGATCATCTGGGTCAGCAAAGGCGTCAGGCTCATCAATAATGGCTACCTGCTCATCAACCTCACTGCGGTGGGTACCGTGCTCGCTCAGCGAGGCCGGGGTGGGGGCTACGGCGGCGGATGTGGCCGCAGCTGAGGCGCCGGTGAGGCTGTCTAGGCCGGAAATAGCTGATAGGCCAGAAACCGCAGACAGTCCTGAAACTGCCGAAAGCGCAGAGGCCGGCGAGGCAGTGAAAGCCAGGTTACCCATCTGGTCGGGTCCGGCCACAGCCAAAGCCATTAGGGTACGCCCACGCACTAGGGTGACGGCGACGTCGTCGAAAGCCACCTCCAAGGGGGCCTGTGGCTTGTGGATGGTCACCTCCACACCAGCTACCGCCGAAAATGCCAGCACGGACTGAGCCACCCGGTCAGCCAGGGTTTCAATCAGGTTCACCGGCTCGCCGTGGATAACCTCCACCACCGCGTTAGCCACCTGTGAATAATCCACAGTCTGGGCGATGTCGTCACTGGCCGCAGCCCGATCGAGCACGCCCGGTTCCAAAAACAAGGTCACATCAGCGATAAAGATCTGACCCTCGGCACGCTCTGAGGGCAGGACACCGTGATAGCCACGCGCAGATAGTCCGCGCAGGGTTACGGTATTGGGAGTGCTCATCGAGATTCCTTCCACAGGGACGCGGCGGCAATTGCCTCACGCGAGGGGATAACTTGATGTACGCGTACCGCCCAGGCGCCCCCAAGCGCCGCAAGTGCGCTGGTGGTGGCGGTGATGTTGTCGCGTTGGGCCGGATCGGCGGCGCGGGCGGTGTCAGTGCCGCCAGCTACCGCCAAGGTTAAAAAGCGCTTGCGTGAAGCCCCAATTAGCACCGGGGCTGCTAGCTCTTCTTGCAGGCGTTGCGTTGCCGCAAGCAGCTGCCAAGACTGTTCATGGGTTTTAGCGAAACCTAAACCCGGATCCACAATGATTCGTTCTTTGGCTAGCCCGGCTGTTTGGGCTTGCTCTAGGCGCTGGTTTAGCTCGCTGATTACGCCTGCGACGACGCCGTCAGGGTAGTCAGTTAAGCGGTCCATGGTCTGGGGGTTGCCACGCCAATGCTGGCAAATGTAGGCGGCCTGGGTGCTGGCCACGGTGCGGTGCATGGCTGGGTCACCTAGCCCGCCTGAAACGTCGTTCACGATGGCGGCCCCGGCTGCCACTGCTGCCAGGGCGGTAGCCGCGTGGATAGTGTCTACACTGATAACTGCCTGCGGGCGCTCCTGAAGTAGCGCCTCAATTACCGGCACGACACGTGCGGTTTCTTCTTCAATATCCACCTTGGCGGCGCCCGGACGGGTGGATTCGCCCCCAATATCTATTATGTCGGCACCTTCATCTAGCAAAGCCAAAGCGTGCTTTAGCGCCGCATCACGCTGGTACCAGCGGCCGCCGTCGGAAAAAGAATCGGGAGTTACGTTCAAAACCCCCATCACTAAGGTGCGGTCGCTGGGCAGACTACACCCGGGTAACTGAGGATAATGACGCGCGCTCACGTGCTTAAGTGTATCTGCAATATGCATGGGCCGTGACCGCTAATCACCGAGAACTGCACACTATTAGGCACTTTCGTTAACGCAGCCACATCCAAGCCCCTAGCCTCGGCGACCTAAAATCAGGCTCATTGCCTCCGCACGGGTGGCCGCGTTGCGCATAATACCGCGCACAGCTGAGGTGACCGTGTTGGAGCCGGGCTTACGCACCCCACGCATAGACATGCACAGGTGCTCAGCTTCAACCACCACCAGCACTCCCCTGCAGTGCAGGCGCTCCACCATGGCATCAGCCACCTGGGCGGTGAGGCGTTCTTGCACCTGGGGACGGCGGGAGTAGCCCTCAACCAGGCGCGCTAGCTTACTTAAGCCGGTTACGCGCCCGTCAGGGCCGGGAATATAGCCCACATGTGCCACGCCGTGGAAGGGCAGCAGGTGGTGTTCACACACCGAATACATGGGAATGTCACGCACCAGCACCATTTCTTCATGGCCAACGTCAAAGACTTTGTCCAGGTGGTGAGCGGGGTCCTCAGTTAAACCTGCAAATAGCTCAGCGTAGGCGCGAGCCATACGCTGGGGGGTTTCGCGTAGCCCGTCGCGCTCAGGGTCTTCCCCGATGGCTACCAGCAGGTCATATACAGCTTTGCGTACGCCCTCAGCGTCGTACGGTCGCAGCTGGGCCAGGGCCGACGGCGCTGCTTGGGCTTCCGGCACAGCTTGACCTTCCGGCGCCGCTTGCGTCTGCCCAGTTTCAGCGCCGGTTGCCTCGCTAGTCACGGCCGGTCTCCTCGCTCTTATATGCCTCAGCTACTGGCTCGCTATTAGCCTCGGTTTCAAGCTCGCTGGTGCCATCCAGCTCTACGCCCGCCTCAATCTCAGCGCCACTCTCAATCTCAGCGCCGCTCTCAAGCTCGCCAGCGTCCTTCGACTCGGCTCCGCTTCCAAGCTCACTGCCACTCTCAAGCTGCTTTTCTGCCTTGGCGTGCGCCTCCAGCTGCTCCCAGTCGGGGTCAGCAATCGCATCCACCTGGGCGTTTAGGGCCTCCAGCTCACCGCCGTGCCAGCGCGGGCGCTTAGGCTGCTTAGCTACCGGGGTGAAGATCTGGGCCAGCTCGCCCTCAAGAATGGTTTCCTTCTCCAACAGCTGCTGGGCTAGGCGGTCAAGCACCGGACGGTTACGCACCAAAATCTGTAAAGCATCCTGGTAAGCGCTCTCTACCAGGGCGCGCACCTGCTCATCAATTTGTGCAGAAACCGCCTCAGAGTAGCCCGGGCCGCCCAGGGAGGCCATAGCGTCGCCGTCGTCGTTCTTACCCAAACGCACGGTACCTAGCAGATCACTCATGCCGTACTCGGTGACCATGCGGCGGGCGATAGCGGTGGCCTTCTCAATGTCGTTAGAGGCCCCCGAGGTGGGGTCATCAAAAATGATTTCCTCAGCGGCGCGCCCACCCATGGCGTAAACCAGCTGGTCTAGCAGCTCATTGCGGGTCACCGAGTACTTGTCGTCAGAGGGCATCACCTGGGTGTAGCCCAGGGCGCGTCCACGCGGCAAAATCGTCACCTTGGTGACCGGGTCAGAGTAGGCCCCGGCCGCCGCACACAGGGCGTGACCAGCCTCGTGATATGCGGTTATAGACTTTTCGTGATCATTCATAACCCGAGTGCGCTTTTGTGGGCCAGCAATGACGCGGTCAATTGCCTCATCTAGGGCGCGGTTATCGATCATATGAGCGTTGGCACGTGCAGTTAGCAGCGCGGCTTCGTTAAGCACATTGGCTAGTTCGGCGCCGGTAAAGCCCGGGGTGCGCTTAGCTACCAGGGCCAAGTCGACGTCGTCGGTCATGGGCTTGCCTTTAGCATGCACCTTCAAGATGGCTAGGCGCCCAGCCATGTCAGGAGCCTCCACGGCCACCTGTCGGTCGAAACGTCCCGGGCGCAGCAGGGCCGGGTCAAGCACGTCAGGGCGGTTAGTGGCGGCAATGACGATCACGTTAGAGCCGGTGCCAAAACCATCCATCTCCACCAGCATCTGGTTGAGGGTTTGGCCGGCCTCGTCGTGACCACCGGTAGTGGCGCCAGAGGCACGCGAGCGCCCCACGGCGTCAATCTCATCAACGAAGATAATTGCCGGGGCGGCGGCCTTGGCCTGCTCAAACAGGTCACGCATACGCGAAGCACCCACACCCACAAACATCTCAATGAACTCTGAACCGCTCATGGAGAAGAAAGGCACCCCGGCCTCGCCGGCCACGGCCTTAGCCAGCAGGGTTTTACCAGTTCCAGGCGGGCCGTAAAGCAGTACGCCGCGCGGGATTTTTGCACCTACGGCCTTAAATTTTGCCGGTTCGGAGAGGAATTCGCGGATTTCTTGTAGTTCTTCTACGGCCTCATCCACCCCGGCGACGTCGTCAAAGGTGACGTCAGGCATTTCTTTGGAGCCAATTTGGGATTTAGAGCGGCCAATGGAGAACAGGCCGCCCCGGGAGCCGCCTTGCATCCGCCCCATCACAAACCACATTGCCCCCAGGAACACTGCCGAGAGTAGCAGGATTTGCAGGAATGAGGACCACCAGGAGGTGGTAGGCACAACCGAGTCGTAGCCGCCCTTGGGGTTGGCTTTTTGAACTAACTCGTTAACTTCCTTGGCCTGGGCGGTGACGTAGGTGAACTGTACTCGTTTACCGGCGTTATATTCGCTTTCCCCAGCAATACGCGGGGCGCGCACATAGTCGCGGTTTAGCCGCACCTGCACTACCTGGTTGCCGTCAATAATGGTGACGCGCTCAACCCCCTTAGCGCTCTTGAGCAGGGCCAGGCCAGAGGAAGTGTCAATGGTGGAGTAGCCGAGCAGCGAGTTGACCACCCAATAGCCGGGCACCGCCAAGATCAAGAACAGCAAGAACAAGTGCATGGGCCGCAGCTTGCGGCGGCCTTCGTCTTTTTTCTCGCCGTCGCGCTTGCCACGTTCGTGCTTGTCTGCTGCTTTTAAGTCCTTGGTGGGCTTAGTGCTGCGCTTATAGGGGTCTTTCTCGCTTTGGCTCGGCATTAATCAGCCTCCGTAGACGTGTTCGGCCAAGGTGGCCACGAAAGGTAGGTTGCGGTAGCGCTCGGCGTAGTCCAGGCCGTAACCAACCACGAATTCATTGGGGATGTCGAAGCCGACGTAGCGGGGGTTAATTTCCACCTTGGCAGCCTCGGGCTTACGTAGCAGTGTGGCGATCTCAACGGACTTAGCGCCACGGCTAGATAGGTTGCTGACCAGCCAGGATAGGGTTAGGCCGGAGTCAATGATGTCTTCAATGATGAGGATGTCGCGTCCGGTTACGTCGCAGTCTAGATCTTTGAGGATACGTACGACGCCGGAGGACTTGGTGCCTGAGCCGTAGGAGGATACAGCCATCCACTCCATCTGGGCAGAGAAGTTCAGGCGACGCGACAGGTCACTGACTACGTACACAGCCCCCTTAAGGACGCCCAACAGCAGCGGGTTGCGGCCGGCGTAGTCGACGTTGATTTCGGCGGCAATCTGGTCTAGGCGCTCGTTTAGCTGGTCCTCAGTGATTAGCACGCGGTCCAGGTCGGTGCCCATGTCAGAAACGTTCATATTTATCCGTTCAAGGAGAAGACGTTGCCATTGCGCGCCTGGCGCGTGCGGTAGTTAAGATCCCACCGCTAGATGGCACTGAAATACTAGATTGCCACTTTCGTTACTAATTGTGCCACCGCAATGGCCGTCACGTTTATCTCTTTATCAACTGGCGAACTGTAAAAATAGTGTTTAGGGCCGCCCTAACCGCAGTCAGCTCGACCCTAAACTTCTAGGGTTTTTAAAGGTTACGTAGCGGGGTGATTAGGGCGTCGTCGACGGCGGCCAGGGCAGTTGCTTCTTGACCATCTGGAATGTTGTTAAGCACCACTGAGAAGCTAAGTTCGCGCCCCGAGGCAGTGACGATAGTGCCGGTCAGGGAGCGCACGCCTGACAGCGAGCCGGTCTTGGCACGCACCCAACCAGCAGCGGAAGTGTTGTGGAAACGGTTCTTCAAAGTGCCGCTGTAGGCCGAAACCGGCAGGTCACTGAGCAGTGTGCGGCCGTTACCCACCCCGTCTTTACCAGCGGCGTGAGTCATGATGGTGGCCAGCAGGTTGGGGCTGACCTGGTTTTTGACGCTCAGGCCCGAGCAGTCATCCATGGTTACCCCGGAAATGTCGTAACCGTCTTTTTTGAGCTGGGCCAGTACGGCCTTGGTGGCGCCGCTAAAGTCTGCGGTTTGTCCCCCGGCCACGGCCACAAGCCGGCCTTCTACCTCAGTCATGGTGTTGTCTGAGGTGGTTAGTGATACGCCCAGGATTTCTGCCAGGGTGGCGCTATCTACTGCAGACACCTTGGCGGAGTTGGCGCCGCGCTGGGCGCGAGTGGGCTGGCCTAGCACGCCGATACCGGCGTTTTTAAGGTGGGTGATGAACACCGTGGTGGCTTCCATGGCCGGGTCTGCCGGGTAGGGGCCGCCGTAGTGGCTGGTTACGTCAATCATTAGCGGCTGTACCTGGGTGGCCCAGGAGCTGTATTCACTGTCCCAGCTGGGGTGCCAGGTGGCGCCGGTAAATAGGGTGTCGTCTAGGGTCACGTTTACGCTGGTTACGCCCTTGGCTTTGAGGGCAGCTGCGGTTGAGCGGGCTAGGTCGCCTAGTCCGGCGTGTCCGACGACGGAGTTGGCGTCTCCCTTATCTGCAGCTAGGAGCACGTCTCCCCCACCCACCAAGGTTAGGGTGGAGCCTTCTAGATAGGTGCTGGTTTGTACGCGGTGGCTGGCTCCCAGGGCGCTAAGTGCAGCTGCGGCAGTCAAAACTTTGTGGCTGGAGGCCGGCACCATGGCGGAGTTGGCGTTGGTGGAAGCAATGTCTTTGCCGGTTAAGGAGTCTTTAACCACTACCCCAACGGTGCCCCCAGACAGGGCCGGGTTGGAGGTAAGGGAAGTGATCAGTGACTGTACCTGCGAAGTTTCAGGGATAGGCGCATTAGTGTTTAGCGCCGTGACGCTAGCGGCGGCGGGAGTAATGCCAGACGCCGTCGGGAACGCGCGGGGAGAGATATCCACGCTAGCGGCGGTGACAAACCCAGGTACCACGTCCAGAGCGTCAAACAGCGTGTAGTACCCGCCGGCTACCACTAAGGTAGCCACGCTGAGCGAGGCAGCAACCAATTTACGCATGCTGTTATTTCCATTCTTGCAGGCAGGCCGAAATAAGTTTGTGGACGCCGTGGGGAGTCGAGCGACTACTGGGTTTAAGAGCGATTACGGCAGATCGAGGCTAACCTCAACCCCAGCGATAGCCGCCCTCAAGGTAAGGATATCGCCTTCACTCTATAGTTGCGTGAACCATTAACCAAGCACTTACCACACCAGACAAAGAGGAGTATTGTTTCACTCAAAGATAACGTTGTTTCACATTAGAGGAACATCAATATGCAATCTACGCAGTCACTACCAGCCAGCTCCAGCGCACAGAGCGCAGCGCAGTCCGCAAACAAATGGATAGCGCTCACTGCGCTATGCCTGGTGGTGTTGCTAGTTGTAATGGACAACACCATCATCAATGTGGCGATCCCTACGCTAAGTGAGGCTCTAAACGCCTCATCGACAGACTTGCAATGGGTGGTAGATGCCTACACCTTGTCTTTTGCTGCTCTGCTACTACCGGCCGGAAAACTAAGTGACCGCTGGGGACGTAGACGGATGCTACTCATTGGCTTGGCGGGATTCACCCTATTCTCCGCCGGCGCCGCCTTTTCCTGGGCTTTATGGCAGTTAGTGACGTTGCGTGTGGCCCTGGGAGTCAGCGCCGCCATGATCTATCCGGCAACCTTGTCGCTGATCATCGTTATCTTTGAAGATTCCAAATACCGCAGCTTAGCTGTTGGCCTATGGGCGGCCACATCAGGTGTAGGTATCGCTTTAGGGCCTATCATCGGCGGTATCTTGCTAGAGCACTACGCCTGGAATTCCATTTTCTGGGTGTGTGCAGTTATTGGCGTGGTGGCCTTGGCTTGCATTGTGACAGCGGTACCAGAGTCACGGACATTCCACAGCGAAAAATTCGATTTCCCTGGCACAGTGCTGTCAGTTACCGGAGTAGGACTACTGGTATGGGCAATTATTGAGCGCCCAACTTATGGCTGGCTGTCCTGGCAGGTTATTGGCGGTATTTGTGTATCCCTGCTCGTATTGGCAATGTTTGCGGCAGTTGAGTGGCGCACGCCAGCACCCCTTATTGACGTTTCACTCTTCCGTCGCGCCATATTCACTAGCAGTACCTGCGCGATTTGTATCGCTTTCTTCTGCTTGTTTGGATTCATCTTTATAACCACCCAATGGTTCCAGGCTCTGCGCGACTACAGCGCACTAAAAACCGCCTTATCAACCTTGCCTTTCGCAGTAGTTATGGCAGCTGTAGCCCCGCTGGCTACACAGCTAGCTAAACGTTTTGGGCACCGCGTGGTGGTAACAGCAGGACTAGTTTTCCTCTCAGCAAGCATGTTTGTGGTTACGCAAGTTGGCGCCCACTGCAACTATTGGTTGACGGTTGTGCCAACCATGGCGCTTATGGCGGCCGGCATCGCCCTGGTTCAAGGGCCTGCAACGGACGCTTTAATGAGCACGGTTCCAGAAAGCTCAACCGGCGCGGCTTCAGCAGTAAATGACACAATCCGCGAGATTGGCGGCACTTTGGGCGTGGCCGTTATGGGATCCGCAATTGTCTCGGTCTATCCCGACAAGCTCGCAGATGCCTTGTCTGGCCTGCATATCCCAGCTGCTGTAACAAAAGCTGCTCAAGATTCTGTGATGGCAGCGCATTCAATACTGCCGCATTTACCAGTAGCCATCCACCACAGCGCACAGCAAGCTATCGAAACTAGTTTCATGAGCGCCACACACGCTGCCTGCTGGATTGCTTCCGGCCTGTCTTTAGCATTCGCGCTGCTGTGCTGGGTCACTCTACCCAAACACAACTGAAACATTCTTCCACAGTAGAAAGAAATATCTATCATGAGTAGCGACACGACGAATCGCTGTTAGCTGGCACAGCCCACCGGAGAAGCACCTGATGACCAACCAGAAAACTACAAAAAACCAGCGCACTCCCACCGCTGAAATCAGGGGGCTCATACTTGACGCCTCAAAACAGATCATCGAAGAGGACGGATACGAAGCTTTCACCATCCGGCTGCTATCAGAAAAGGCCGGGGTGTCCCCCGCCAGCATCTACCGCCATATCGGTGACAAGCAAGCTGTCATTAACACCCTCATAGATGAGAGCTTTCTTCAGCTGCGAGAAAAGCTTTTACGCGTCACCACCACAGATCCCTTGCAACGCTTATATGACGCGGGAATGGTCTACCGTCAGCACGCTAAAGCATCGCCTGGAGTCTATGCCCTGCTGTGGCGTTGGCATGCCGGCGCTAGCGCCCAGGCCTGCCTGGACTCTATGACAGAGCTAGTACGCTACGGCCAGGTTGCCGGAAAGATCCGTAAAGATGAGCCTGGTTTAATCGCTTGGTCTATCTGGTCTGCTGTGCATGGCTTCGTCCAGTTCGAGACCCGCCCTGAGCATGACAGCCCTGTTAACGACGACGACGCAGCTTATTCTTTCTTGCTCCAGCTACTCATTCGCGGAGTTAGCCTCATTTGAACCTAAGAGAATCGCAAAGATTTGCCCAAACCCTGCGCTAATGAGTCAAACTAGTGCTATACACAGTTCTAGGACCAAACGGCCCTACCATCGGCAGGCTGGCTTGAGTAAACACACCCACTGCAAGCCTAAAACATGTCCTGACTTTGCGGGGCGAGGAAGGAGCTCAAAATGGAATTCGATGTAACCATTGAGATCCCCAAGGGTAACCGTAACAAATACGAGATTGACCATGAGACCGGCCGTATTCGCCTGGACCGCATGCTGTTCACGTCCACCCGTTACCCGGACGACTACGGCTTTATTGACGACACCCTAGGTGAGGACGGCGACCCACTAGACGCCCTAGTGTTACTAGAAGAACCCACTTTCCCCGGCTGCGTGATTCGCTGCCGTGCACTGGGCATGTTCCGCATGCGTGACGAAAAGGGCGGCGACGACAAGGTTCTGTGCGTGCCCGCAGCTGACCAGCGTGCTTCTTGGCGTACCGACATTGAGGACGTCAGCGAGTTCCACCGCCTAGAAATCCAGCACTTCTTTGAGGTCTACAAGGACCTAGAGCCGGGCAAGAGCGTAGAGGGCGCCCACTGGGTAGGCCGTGAAGAAGCTGAGGCAGAAATTCGCCGCTCCTTCGCCCGCCTGCGTGAGCAAGAAGGCCACTAACCCCCACCCCAATCCCATTTTCCTTGAGCTTGTAAATAAAACTGTCCCCCTGGCCACGGCCAGGGGGACAGTACTTTTACTTTGTAGACGCACATTTTAAGGTTGCAGGTCTCATGTACCGCCTACAAGTTTATGGTTACGCGCGCGGCGCGAGCGCACCGTTAGAATCACAGGCGCACAGCGTAGGGCATGATGCCCGAGTAGCGCACGCCGGTCACGCGCACCGGCACACCAAAGGTGGGTGCCTCAATCATCTGGTCATTACCCAGGTAGATGGCCACGTGATAGATAGACCCAGCAGAGCCGTCAGAAGACCAGAAGATCAGGTCACCGGGCTGGGCGGAGTCCAGTGAAACGTGGGTACCTTCCCAGTACTGGGCGCGTGAGGAGTGGGTCAGGCTCACCCCGGCCGCCGCCCAGGAGAGCATGGCCAGACCAGAGCAGTCCACACCAGAGTAGGACTCGCCGCCCCACACATAGTCCACACCGATGAAGGTGTAAGCCTTGGCGATAGCCACATCCGCGCCCCCAGAAGGGGCAGGAGTCGGGTCGGGTTCAGGTTCCGGATCCGGCTCAGGGGTGGGCGCGGGGGCAGGTTCGGGCTCAGGGGCCGGAGCAGGAGCTGGCTGGCTAGTTTCGCTGGGGCTGGGGGCCGGCTCAGGGGCAGTGGTTTGACTCGGCTGCGGCTCAGGCGCGGCAGTTTGGCTGGGCTGAGGGTCAGGCTGGGCGGGGGTAGGCGAAGCGGTTTCCTTGGCCTTAGCTTCGTTCTGTTTTTCCTGCTCTTCCTTAGCCTTGGCCTGGGCGGCGGCCTGCTGAGCCTGCTTGCGAGCTTCCTCGTTCTTGCGGTTTTGCTCAGCCTGCTCAAGCTGTTCTTGACGCTGGGTTTCCAGAGCCACAGTGGTGTTGCGCTGAGCTGCCAGCTGGCTGATCAGGTTGGCACGCTGGCTGGTGGCCTGGCTTTGGGCGGCCTGGGCGGCGTTAGCGGCAGCTTGGGCAGCGTTCTTGGTTGCTTCAGTTTTTTGCGTGGCGGTGCGCTGAGCTGATTCTTTCTGCGCGGCAATGCCTTCCATGGTGGTGGCTACCGATTGCAGAGCCTGCACTTTTTGCAGTTTTGCGTCAGTGTTTTCACCCGCACGGTCCAGCGCGGCCTTCTGGCTGGCAATGTCTCCCAGCGAGCGCCCGGTCAGGTAGGGGGAGACTATGTCGAAGGGGTTGCCGCCGTCCTGGTAGGTCTGTACGACGACGTCGGAGAGGCTTTTGCGGGCTTGGTGCATCTGCTTGGTGGCAGCCGTGGCCTTGGCTCGCGCAGCAGCGGTGGCTGCCTTGGCTTTGTTTAGTGCATCAAGGGATTGCAGATAGTCCTCGGTGGCGATCTGGGCCTTCATGGTGGCGTTTTCAGTGTTGGCCTTGAGTGTGGCCAAACGCGCCTCCAGGGAAGCGATAGAAGCAGAAGTGCTAGCTTCCTTCTGCTTTGACTTGTTGATGTCGTCTTGGCTGGGACCATCTGCGAAGGCCACGGGGTTTGCGGACAACACCATCGACGCCAGCACCACAGCAACCGTGCTGCGGAAGGCGCGTGATCGTTTGTTCTGACTCACGAGGACTCCAATGACTAGGGATATTGAGCGATGGCTGCGGGGTACAGCCCCGGTTTATTTAGCCCTAGATTAATGCCCTGGAGCCCCAAAGGAAACAGTTTCATCACAATTCACATAATCACCATTGTTATCAGTTTTAACATTCCTTCAAGATTCAATTATTATTTAGTGGTGTTTCACACAATTTGAGGGGTGACCCAAAAATCGGATCACCCCTCAATTTTTCTAGTTACAGCCCAAAATGGCTGCTAGTACTGCCTGGTGCGGCTACGCAGCGCCAGACCACCACCCAACAGGGCCAGCGCAAAGGCTACAAACAGTCCCGTTTCCACCCCACTATGAGCTAAGCCACGTTTGGGACTTTGGGAGGAACTAGTCGTCGCTTTGAGGCTGGCACTGGGTTTAGTAGTGGACTTTGCGGTGGGAATAGCCCCGCAAGTAGCAGCCAAAGCCGGCGTCGCCAGGGCCGTGGCCACGGGCGTCGTCGCCGTTGGCGTAGCAGAGGCAGAACCATAACCCAGGCCGAAACCACGCGCATAAGCCACCCCGCTAGCCCCGGGCACGCTAACTGGCAACTTACCAACCGCATTGGCTTTGCCGCTAAGCACATCCACCGCAGCCGCCAGCGCCACCGAGTTGTTGGCGTAAATCTCCGCCACCACCTGCGGGCCTGCTCCCCCGCCGCTGTAACGGGCCAGGGGGTAGGGCAAGCTGGTGTTAATGACGATCACCTGCTTGCCGGTGGCCACCAGCGCGTCAATGGCTTTGAACTGCTGGGCGCCAGGGGCGTAGCTAGCAAAAATCACCGTATCCGCATTGGCTGCTTGGCGCACCCAAGCGGAAATCTCGCTGTCGGAAGGATCTTCTTTAGCGTCGGGGTCCCGAGTAAAAACCACACTGAAACCAGCAGCTTTAAGAGGATCAGGCAATAGCTCCGGGTTAGCCCAGGAGCTGCCGGCCACCAGCACGCGCGTACCCTTGGCCGCATCCAAGGGTGCCTTGTTAGCGTCATTGCGCAGCAAAGTAACCGAGTTACGCGCAATCTGGCTGGCCACGTCCCTACTAGCCGCAGTGCCCAGCTTGGCTTGCACGCTAGCGGCGTCGATCGGCTCAGTTTTGAGCACTCCGCGCTTTTGTTTCCACTTCAAAATGCGCAAAACTGATTGGTCAATTTGCGCACTAGTGAGCGATCCATCTTTAACTGCAGCTTTAACCCCGTCAACTACTGCAGCAGCATCCTTAGTATTTAGCAAAATGTCACTGCCAGCTTGCAGGGCTTTGACCGCTACCCGTGCGCGAATAGGGGCCAGGAAGTTTTTAAACTCCGTTGAGGCCTCACGCGCCGAGTCCGCCTGAGTTGGGTCTTTATCGGCTTTTTGTTTGGCGCTGTCTTCCTTGTTCTTGAGCTCCTTGTATTTAGCCTGCTCAGCGGGGGTCATCACAGCCAGTTGGGCCCCTTCCATGTCTAGGGCATCAGTGGTAATCACCCCGGTAAAGCCCAGCTCTTGGCGCAGCAGTCCGGTAAGTACCGGCTTAGATAGGGTGGCCGGCAGGTTTGGGTCAATAGCATCGACGACGATGTGGGCCGTCATGATCATGTCGACGCCGCCATTAATAGCCGTTTTGAAGGGCACTAAATGCTGATTTAGCACCTGACGCGAGTAGGTTACGCGCGGCAGGCCCAGGTGGGAGTCGGTGTCGGCGTCTCCATGCCCAGGGAAATGCTTGGCTGTGGCAGAGACGCCCTGGCTTTGGATGCCTTGGATTTGGGCACCACCTAGCTGGGCTACCAGGTTGGGGTCATCGCTGATAGCCCGCAAACCAATAACCGGGTTGTTGGGGTTGGTGTTAACGTCCAAAACCGGGGCGAAATTAGCGTTAATCCCCAGCGAACGCATTTCACAGCCCAGCACCTGGCCCTGGCTGTAGGCCAGCGCCTGGTTACCGGTGGCGCCTAGCGCCATATTGCCAGGGAAGATTGTGGCCGGGGCACCTACGCGCGAAACCATGCCACCTTCTTGATCGATAGTGATGCCTAGCGGCACGTTGCCGTCAGCTTTAGCGGCAGCCTGCAAACCGTTGGATAGGGCCGCCACCTTGGTTACATCAGTGTTTTCAGAGCTGAAGTTGTGGGCCCAGTTGAAGTAGAGCACGCCGCCTAAGTGGTATTTCTTAACCGCCTGGGCCGGGGTGGATACGCCAGGGCCAAAAATGGCTTGGTTGTCGCTGGCGTAAGTAGTGTCATCTGCACTGTCACCGTAAACGTGGGTCCACAGTAGCTGACCCACTTTTTGGTCCAGGTTCATTTTGGCCAGGATCTGCTCAGGGGTTTGTTCCGCCGCCTGCACCTTGGGGGTTAAAGCGGATGGAACTAAAGCGCTTAAGGCGAGGGCCCCTGCTAGCGCTAGGGAAACCAGCGATCGCATGAAGCCTCCTTTATTCTTTTAGAAGCAACAATTGTCGCTACTATTATCCATCGCTAGCCTGTTTAGTGCTTGTTACCAGCGGTTTTAGGTTAAAAGCTTTACCGCCGCACGAGGCAGATATTGCAAAATAGTGTCGTGGAAACCTTCACCTCCCCTACTGCTATCGACTGGCAGCTACAGGTAACCCCTTACACTCCCCCACCGGCCAACCAGTGGGGCCCAGATATGTTTGGCCCCGGTTTTAGCGCCTACACCCTGCCTTTAGCCGACGACGGCGAAGGTGACAGCCCCGTAGCCACCCTGGTGCGCCATGAGCCGTTTTCTGATCCACATATGCATCAGCAACCAGATAAAACCCGCTTTGTGGTGCTTAGCTTGCATGGCTGGAATGACTATTTTTTAAACCCTGGTATGGCTCGCTCATATGCGCGTCTGGGCGGCGCTTTCTACGCGCTTGATCTGCGCCGCTATGGGCGTTCACTACGCCCAAACCAGATCCCATTTTGGTGCACCCGGCTAGAAACTTATGACGAAGAAATAGCCGCCAGTCTAGAGATTATTAGGCAGGCTCACCCTCACCTGCCGCTGCTAATGCTGGGCCATTCAACCGGTGGCCTGATTGCCTGCCTGTGGGCGCATCACCACCCGGGTCAGTTAGCTGGCCTGATTTTGAACTCTCCCTGGTTGGAACTGCAAACCACAGCCCAGTTTCGCTCAGTTTCTGCACCGGTTATTCATCGCCTAGCCCAGGCCACACCGCACGCTGTAATCATTCCTACCCAGGTAGCTAATGATTTAAGCCCAGTTGAAGGTGATTCATTTTTTAAACTTTATGACGGCTGGGATCAATCTAAAGAAGGCCCGCTACCTGCAGGGGCTGACCCGGCTGATCCTTACTACAGCGGCTGGCAAACTAACTGGGACTGGAAATGGCGCAAACTACCCAATATTCAAGCCGGTTGGGCTAGTGCCATCATGGCCGGCCACAAGCATGTACGTCGCGGCTTAAACATTGACTGCCCACTGCTAGTGCTCACTTCTAAGCGCTCGCACCTCACGCTTGGCTATGGGGACCTGCCTGAACGTGACAAAGATACGGTTATTGACGTGCGCCACACCCGCTCACGCGCCAATGAGCTGGGCCAATGCATCACCCAGCTGCGCATTGCTGACGCGGTGCATGACATTTATCTTTCACGCCCCAGCGTTCGCAACCAGGTCGTGGCCCAGGTAGATCACTGGTTAGCCAGTTACACGGCTATAGATTTCACCCCGGCTAGTGCCCCGGTTAGCGAGCCCAGCCGCCCACCGCACTTTACCGCACGGCTGCTAGCTAGCTGGCAGGCTCTAATCAATCCGGCCAAATAGCTCAGTGGCCCTGGCGCCGTGAACGCACTGGGCGTCCCGGCCGGCGCGGGCTGCGCTCAGCGGCGGCGATCAGTTTTTCTAGCGACTCATACAGGCTGGGGCCGTCGGCACCAAAACGCCACACATCCCAGCCATCAACCGACTTGGCCGGCTCACAGTGACGGGCCGCCTGGCCGGGCTCGTCAAAGCTGGTCCCATCAGAAACCCTAATCATGCCGTCTGGACGCAGCTGAGCGGTGTGGAAGATTCCTTCATTTACTGACTGCCAGGTGATTTGCACCGGCTCACTCAAAATAGAGGCCAGGGCGTTCAAAGCTAGACGCGAGTCCTCACCGCTGGGGTGCGAACGCGAAACCGTGGACTGGCCTGAGTCACGTCGTGATAGACGCCCCTGACCAGTCACCCGGGCCCGTACACGGGTGGCACGCACCGGCTGCCCGTTACGCGAGGGGGCAGACTGGCGGTAGCCGGGGGTTACGGCCGGGCTAGGGGCCGGGATGGGGGTGGAAACAACTGCCGGAGACACGGCAGCCGGGGAAACTGCCGTAGGTGCGTGGGGGCTGTACTGGTTAGCTGCCCGCTGAGCGCGGCGGCTACGTCGAGAAAGCGGCGACGACGGCGTCGTCGAGCCTGCAGGGGTGCCAGCACTCTGGGAGGCAGCTGCACCCTGAGAAGCGCCCGCAGAGGCGGCCGGGGCCTGGGAAGCGGCGGGAGTGGGAGCCGACGGGGCGCCAGCAGTAGGCGCAGGAGCCGACGGGGTGGTAGCTGAAGGGGCAGCGGCAGTAGGTGCGGAGGCAGGCTCAGACTTAACCACTTCAATACCCTCATCCATAGGGTCGCCAGCGGGCAAAAGCTTAGCGGTCACAGGCAGGTGGTGAGAGTCAATACGGTCAATTTCCACAAAATTACGGCCGCTAGAAAGTGCACGCACCGAAAGCGAGAACACTTCTAGGCCAGAGTCGCTGAGCACCGACAAGGAAGAAAGCACGTCAGGGGAAATCGAGGGAGACACAATGCTCAAACGCGGGCCGGGGTTAATACGCGCCGGCATGGTTTCGCGGAAAGCCGCCCAATCCTTCTGGAAAGCGGTGGGGCCTGCCGGATATAGGCTGGCGATTTCCGCCCAGCCTAGGTGAGAAGTGGCGTTTAGGCGGCCCATAGCGGCCACAACCGTGGTTGAATCTAACTTAGGTAGTAGCTCCACCGCCACCACCTGGCCAGAGCCGTCAATAGCCACTAGCGAGTGGCCAGCGTCCAGCTGTTTCCAGGCAACCGTAAACAGCGGCCTACGCAGCACCTGCGCCACCTGTTCACGCACCAGATCAAGGGCCTGACGGTGTGCGGACTCATCGGCAACCCCGCCCAGCTGAGCCGGAACTAGCGCTCCCTGTCGGATTTCAAAAATCGCCACGTTTGCCTCATCTCTAGGTTCCTGACCGTCCTTATCATCTCACACTCCTAAACACTGGGGCAGCCTGTGTTCAGCCAGCGCTAAAGCGAAATATGTGCCATTAGCACCAAAAGATAGGTGACCGCCGCCCTGTGGGACGACGGTCACCTAACTGAAGTTAAAAACTCAGCCGTTGATCACAGCGGCGCGGCCAGCCTCCAGGCGGGCCACCGGCACGCGGAACGGAGAGCAGGACACGTAGCTGATGCCCAGACGGTGGAAGAAGTCGATCGAGTCGGGGTCACCACCGTGCTCACCACATACACCCAGCTTCATGTCAGCCTTGGTCTTGCGGGCACGCTCAACACCGGTCTCCATTAGGCGACCCACGCCGCGCTCGTCGATGGTCTCGAACGGGGAGGTACCGAAGATACCGGCGTCCATGTAGTGGCCGAAGAACACGCCCTCGACGTCGTCGCGCGAGAAGCCCCAGGTGGTCTGGGTCAGGTCGTTGGTGCCGAAGGAGAAGAAGTCAGCTTCCTCAGCGATGGTGTCGGCGCTGATGGCGGCACGCGGCAGCTCGATCATGCAGCCGATGGGGAAGTCGAGCTCGTAGCCGGACTGCTCGCTAACCTCAGCCAGCACCTTCTCTGCGCGCTCACGGGCGATCTGTAGCTCACGTACTGAGCCCACCAGCGGGATCATGATCTCGGGCTGGGGGCTGCCACCGGCGCGTAGACGCTCCACAGCGGCCTCAGCAATGGCTCGGACCTGCAGCTCGATCAGGCCGGGCATGGTCAGCAGCAGACGCACACCGCGCAGACCCAGCATGGGGTTGGCTTCGTGGTTCTTGCGCACCACGGCCAGCAGCTTCTCGTCAGCCGGGTCCAGGGTGCCGCGTTCGCGGTCCAGGGCCACCTTGACGGTCAGCTCGGTTAGGTCAGGCAGGAACTCGTGCAGCGGCGGGTCGATCAGACGCACGGTCATGGACTTGCCGTCCATGGTTTCGAGCATCTTGACGAAGTCACCCTTCTGTAGCGGCAGCAGCGCGGCCAGGGCCTGCTCGCGCTCTTCGTCAGTCTGGGCCAGGATCAGGTCCTGTACGAACTGCTTGCGCTCACCTAGGAACATGTGCTCGGTACGGCACAGGCCGATACCCTCGGCGCCACGGTGGATTGCGTGACGGGCGTCGTCGGGGTTGTCAGCGTTGGCGCGTACATGCAGGCGACGGCGCTCGTCGGCGTGACGCATCAGACGGTGCACGCTGGCAACCAGCTCACGGGTGTCGGCGTCCTCGGCGCGGTAGAGGGCCTCGTCCAGGCCACGACGCAGGTAGGTCATAACCGGGGAGTCAACTACCGGGACCTCACCTAGGAATACTTCACCGGTGGTGCCGTCTACGGCGATTACGTCGCCGGAGTGCAGCACAACCTGCTTGCCGTTACGGTTAACGGTTAGGGTGCGGGCTTCGGCGTCGACCTCTAGCTCTTCAGCGCCACAGACACAGGTCTTACCCATGCCACGGGCGACGACGGCGGCGTGGGAGGTCTTACCACCGCGGGCGGTGAGCACACCGTCAGCGGCAACCATGCCGGGCAGGTCATCGGGGTTGGTTTCGCGGCGAACCAGGATGACGCTCTGGCCTTCAGCGGCGCGTGAGACGGCCTCTTCGTTGTCGAATACGATGCCACCTACAGCCGCACCCGGGGAGGCGGGCATGGCCTTGGTCAGCAGCTCACGCTCTACATCGGTGGCGAACTGCGGGAACATCAGCTTGGTTAGCTGCTCACCGGTAACGCGGGTGAGAGCCTCGTCCAGGGTGATGAGCTTTTCGTCAACCAGCTGGCTGGCTACACGGAAGGCGGCGGCGGCGGTGCGCTTACCGACACGGGTCTGTAGCAGCCACAGCTTGCCGCGCTCAATGGTGAACTCGATGTCGCACAGGTCGCGGTAGTGGGTCTCCAGCTTGCGCATGGCGGCGCGCAGCTCACGGTAGGACTCAGGGTCGATGTCCTTAAGGTCGGCTAGCGCCAGGGTGTTGCGGATACC
>ERZ772912.363-NODE-363-length-20999-cov-6.669213_pt1 | contig 20999 bp, 19 predicted proteins | sample MGYA00512119_ERZ772912 | MGnify/ENA primary metagenome ERZ772912 (study PRJEB29015, sample SAMEA2738048) | human oral metagenome | biome: human oral; feature: human-associated habitat; material: saliva | place: China | collected 2230 ...
GGTGCTGATATAAAAATAAAATGTTTAAAATGTGACAATAACATTATGATGCCACGACGAGAGTTTAATAAAAAAATAAAAAAAATATTAGAAAAACATTCTTAATATCAATGAAAGACAACAAACACATGTTTTGTTGTCTTTTTTGTTTTAAGTGTTATTTATAAATTTTTCTAAAACTCCAGTTATCTATTTTTTTACCACGAAAATCTAACTCTTTATAATTAACGTTTTTATAATTATTTTTCATGTAAAAGTGCTTGTTTTTTTCAATATTTGTAACAAATGATAATGATTTACCATTATTATCTATAACAAATGAATCAAGATAGTTTAAAAATTCACTTCCTATATTTTGACCTTGATTATTTGGCGAAATTGCTAGAAGCATTAAATACCAGTCTAGATCTGTTTCTTTTCTTAAGTACTCAGTAGTTTTATCGTTAAACACGAAAAATGATAAAATATTGTATATTGATACATATTTTAATAAAGATATTCCACCGTGGATAATATATTTAAAGAGAGAAATATCTTTTGTATGAAGTAATGCTACTCCTACAGGAATATTATCTTTTTCTACAACTATACAAACTCCAAATTTTATATAAAGCTTAATAAGAAGTTTATATAAAGTAAATAAATAATCTTCATAGTTTTTATTTTTATAAATATTTGATTTTAACAGTGCGAATAGTGGATAGTCTATAAAAGCTTCTTTACATATATTAGCCAATGTGTCGATTTCATCTATATTTGCTTTGCGATAGTTAATGATAGTTACCTCCTAGTAAAATTATAATATTACATATTGACATCCTTTTATATTTACTATTATAACATACTTAAATGTATTTTATCATTAATTTGACTATACCAGCAATAGAATTATTGATTTATTAGATGAATCTCTATTCCATTTGGATCAGTAATAATAGTTTTATTAGCTAATTTTTGAACAATATTAATATTGTTTTCTTTTATATTGTTAATAACATTAGTATAGGTAGCATTATTGACAAATATTATCTCAAAATAAGCTAGTCCTGGAGTGCCTTTTTGACGTAGATTTAGATTAGGACCAGCCCACTGGTTAACAGCTAAGTGATGATGATAATCTCCATAAGCAATCCAACTTGCACTAGGGACAGTGAATTTATCTTTAAATCCAAGTACTTTTTGATAAAAGCTTGTTGATTCTGAAGAGTTTTTAACACTAAGGTGTATATGACCAATAGTGGTACCAACAGGAAGAGTATAAGGAATTACTTTTTCTGATATACTTAATAAATGATCTGCGTCAAGTTGTTCTGTAATTCCTACTATTTTACCATCCTCACGTTTATCCCAAGTACTTTCATCTTTATCGTAATAAACTTCAATACCGTTACCTTCTATATCGGTTAGATAAAGTGCATTACTATATCTGTGGTCAGCTCCACCTTCAAGAGGAGTATGAGTATCAATGAAATGACGTAATATATTTGCTAAGTCTTGTTTACTTGGAACTAAATAGGCTATATGATATAAACCATATGAGTGAACTAGAGTACCTTCAACTTTATTTAAGAAAAGTAGAGGAGTTTTGTCTGATGTGCCTAGCGTGGCTCCTATATTATCACTTGATATTAATTCCATTCCCATTGATTCTGTATAAAATTTAATTTGCTTTTCTAGATTTACTACATTTAATGTAACAGTGCCTAGTTTGATATTTGAATTGTATTTTTCCATAAGTATTACCTTCTTTTTAATTATTAGGTAATTTATTACCTTGTTATATAGTTTACATCTAGCAATATAATTTGTAAAGTACATGTTTTTATAATAGTTAGTATCTTTTTAGATACTAATTAATAATATTAGGGTAATTTATTAGAAAAATAATGTAAATATAGTAATATTAAATGATAAGATAGAGTTTTTATGTTATAATAGTGTAGTTGAATAGGATAAACCTAAGAAAAAACGAAATATTATAACAAAAAGGAGTGATTAATACTATGGCACTAACAGCCGGAATAGTAGGATTACCAAACGTAGGAAAAAGTACTCTTTTTAATGCGATAACAAAAGCAGGAGCATTAGCGGCGAACTATCCATTCGCAACTATCGATCCAAACGTAGGAATAGTAGAAGTTCCAGACCATAGATTAAATAAATTAACTGAACTTGTTGAACCTAAAAAAACTGTACCAACATCATTTGAATTTACAGACATTGCAGGTATTGTTAAAGGAGCATCAAAAGGTGAAGGGCTTGGGAATAAATTTTTAAGTCATATTCGTGAAGTAGATGCAATTTGCCAAGTTGTTAGATGTTTTGAAGATGAAAATATTACACACGTTGCAGGTGGAGTAGATCCATTATATGATATAGAGGTTATTAACTTAGAGTTAATTCTTGCTGACCTTGAAAGTGTAGAAAAACGTATAGGACGTGTAGAAAAACAAGCTAAACAAAAAGATAAAGATGCAGTAGCAGAATTTGGAGTATTATCTAAAGTACGTGATATTCTTAAAGAAGAAAAACCAGCACGTCTTTTAGAATTAGATAAAGAAGAACAAAAAATTGCTAAAGGATTACACTTACTAACAATGAAACCAATGCTTTATGTAGCAAACGTTAGTGAAGATGATTTATTAGATATTGATGCTAATAAACATGTTGCAAGTGTCCGTGAATTCGCTGCAAGCGAAGGAAGTAAAGTTATCGTTGTTTGTGCAAAAATTGAAGAAGAAATGGCTGCACTTGAAGATGAAGAAAAAGCTATGTTCCTAGAAGAATTAGGAATAGATGAAAGTGGCCTAGATAAACTAATTAAAGCAAGTTATAATCTATTAGGATTAGCAACATACTTTACAGCAGGTGTGCAAGAAGTTCGTGCATGGACATTCAAAAAAGGAATGCTAGCTCCTGAATGTGCAGGGATTATTCATTCAGATTTCGAACGTGGATTTATTCGTGCAGAAACTGTAAGTTATGATGACCTAGTGGAATATGGTAGCATGCCAAAAGCAAAAGAAGCTGGTCGTGTTCGTCTAGAAGGTAAAGAATACGAAGTAAAAGATGGCGATATAATGCTATTTAGATTTAACGTATAGTAATAAATAAAATTATAATATTATGAACCTATGATATATTTTGTACTCATAGGTTTTTTCTTTCTCTGTGAATACTGAAATGTGGTATAATATAATTTATTACAAAAATTTTCAAGGGGGAATTACTATGTTTTTACGCTTTTTTCATAACCCATTGTTATTAGCAAAATTAACTTGGTATGAATACTATATTAAAGGAAGCAAAAAACAAAGTACCGCAGAGTATAAGATAAAAAGAATAATTAAAGATGTTACGGGTGAAAAGATTAACGAATTTTATGTATATAATAGTGGTTTGTCTACACCTAAGTTATCAAAAAATGGATTTCAAGCAACAGCTATTTATATCCCAAAATATAAAGAGATACTGATAATTTTTAGAGGTAGTGAAAAAGAGGATATAAGTGACTGGTTTTATAATTATACAGGTATAGTATCAGGTGAAAATACTAGCCAAATAGATTCAGCATTGGCATTTGTTAAGTATTTAAAAAGAAAGATATCTGATTTTGATGAGTGTTATAAAGTAGCTGCTGGTCATTCATTAGGAGGACATCTAGCAACAACTGTACAATTGTTAAAAGCACCATTCCAACGAGTGTATACGTATAATACGGCTTTACCGCAGCTAAATCAATTAAGAAAATATGATAAAAAATTCAATAAAAAGCTAGAGGAATATTTCTTAGAAAAAGATTTGGAGATGACAAATAAACTTCAGAATTTTACAGAGAACTATTATATTAAACATAGTCATCATATTTATAACTATGTTAGAAAAAATGATTTTGTTCAGTCTATGAATATGACTGTTGGAACATTTTCCGTAGGTAAAACTATAGAATTTCCTCCAATATTAAAAAACTTTGTTGCACCTGATGAGTTTTTATCGGAAGAAGATTCTTATGAACTTGATAGATTATTTGGTGATTTTTATAAACATTTATTATCTATAGGTATTTTGCCTGATATGGTAAAAGATAAGCAAAAAGAAATTGCAGATGAGTTTGTAAATTTTTTAATTTCAGAAATAAAGGATCCTATCCACAAACAAATAGTAAGTTTGAGGAATTGGGCTAAAAATAATGATGGTTCAGACATAAAAAAATCTTATAGAGTATTTAAAGCGTTATATAATTATATGCTTTATCTTGCCCACTCTGGAATAATTCCGGAGGATGTAATTAACAGTGAAGAAAGTAAACAGGCGAGCACTTTATACCAAGAGGTATTAGGTAATGCAACAGCAATAAATTTAAAGAATCTCTTAAAACCGCTACAAGAGTTCTATACATTAATAAAAGCAATCTATACTTTAGTTAATGCTAAAGAGTTTGATGATGTAGAAGGTTGGGTTGAACTAGCCCAAGCTCATGACTTACCAATGTTTTATGATGTTTTAGAATAATAAAAAAGTGTCTACAATAAATGTAGGCACTTTTTTATTGACTTACTAATTAGAATTTTTAATTCCGTTTATTGGAATTGGCATTTTGCTTACGTTGTCTTTCTAATTCTTTCTGTCTTTCTATTTCTCTCTGTCTTTCTTTTTCTAAACGCTCTTTTTCTTTTTTCTGCCTATCTAACTCTTGTTGTTTTGCGGCTTCTTGTTTAGCGGCTTCTTGTTTTTCTTTCTCTTGCCTCTCTTTTTCTTGCTTTTCTTTTTCCTGTTTTTCTTTATCAGTAGTAGTTGTTGAAGTTGTTGGTTTTTTAACTACTGCTTTTGTAACTTCACCATAGATAACAGTTTTATCGATATTAGATCCGAATTTAAGATTAACTTTATCTTTTGATAATTCTTGGAAATCGCTTGGTACTATATCAGCTGTACCACCTTTACCGTTATTTTGTGGATTTATATAAGCATCTACTACCGAACTTGGTCTTTCAAAGGCAGTATCAGGAGAGATTAAACTATGGTCATAGGCATAAATTGCATTCATTAAATGTGACCACATCTTATGTACGTAAGAATAATCCGGAACTGTAGCAGGTTTGTCATAACCTGTCCAAGTACCAAGTGTAATCTTCGTAGAACCACCTACAACCCATAAGTCTTTATAGTACTCAGAAGTACCAGTTTTTACAAATAGGTTCTTAGTGTTGAAACTTAGGGCAGCAGCGATATCTGGAGCTGTACCGTAACCTGTGTTAATAACATCATTAAGCATATCTAACATTAAATAACTAGTTGAGTCTTTGTACACTTGTGTAGGTTTTACTTCAGCACTATAAACAACTTTATCGTTGTGATCACGAATTTCTTGGATTATGTATGCTTTATTATATTTACCGTTATTAGCAAAAGTAGAAAACGCAGCTGTGTTTTCCGCTACAGACACCCCATAGTTCATACCACCAAGGGCAGTAGCTAGGTTTTTCTGGTCAGCTTCAGTAAGACGTTTGAAGTCCATTTTTTCTAAATATTCTTTTGCAGGATTCTCGTTTATAAATGCAGAATATAGACGTACTGTTGCAAGGTTAACAGATCTTGCTAATGCCTGTCTAGCAGGTAAGTATTTATATTCTGTTAGTGAGAAGTTTTCAGGTTTCCAACCTTCAAAGTTAAATCTCTTATCTAGTAATGTTGAGTTAGGAGTAATATATCCTTTTTCTATTGCTGGTCCATATACTAGAAGAGGTTTAATAGTAGAACCTGGAGAACGGTGAGTTCTTGTAGCGTGGTTAAGTTGTTGTTTATTATAATCCATACCACCTACAAATGCTAAAATCTTACCTGTTCCATTTTCTATAACAGTTGCCCCAATATCAAGAGGGTAAGTAACTCCATCTTGAGTTGATGTAGGGTAAGAAGCAAATTGTTTTTTAGCTTCTTGAAGTTTATCATATAAGTTTTTAATTAATGTTGTTTTAACTGTATAACCACCAGTTACAAATTTAGTTTTATGTTTTTCAATAAGGTCATCTCTATATGAGCTATCTTCTTTAAATTGTTGTTCTTTATTATTCTTTTTAGCAGTTTGTTCAGCTAAAATTTCTGCAGCAGCAGTTACAACTTCATCACGAATATATGGATAATCAGTATATTCAGTAGATTTTTCTTTTATAAAAGCACCTTTAATATTAAATTGTAGAGCTTCATTATATTGATCTCTTGTGATAAATCCATTATCTTTCATTTGCTCTAGTACGTATTTTTGACGATCAAAACCAACTTGTAGTTCTTCATCACTTTTCACGTTACCTGAACCATCGAAAGGTGTATATTTATATGGTGATTGAACAAATCCAGCTAAATAAGCAGCTTGTGCAATATTTAAATCTTTTGAGTGAACTCCAAAGATACTTTGTGCAGCTGTTTCAATACCACTAATATTTTGACCTAAACTATTTTTCCCGAAAGGAGCAACGTTTAAGTATGTTTCTAGAATTTCTTCTTTAGAAAAGTTATTATCAACTCTTAGTGCTAATAAAATTTCTTTTGCTTTTCTTTCATAAGATCTAGAGTTATCTAATAATTGGTTTTTTACTAATTGCTGAGTTATTGTACTACCCCCAGTGTTACCAGATTTAGTTACTTCACTAAAACTAGCACGAACGATAGCTAATGGCTCAACTCCACTGTTAGAATAGAAGTTAGAGTCCTCACTCGCAATTATTGCATTTTTTGCATTTTCACCAATGTTGTTATAACTTACTACTTTTCTAATTAACTCTGAGTTAATAGTTCCTAATTTTTCTCCACTTCCAAAGTAAACATCACTACTTTTTGAAATGTTGTTAACTTGTTCTAGCATTTCTTCATGATTCATAAGTGGCTGATCTTTAACAAGTCCACCTACAAAACCTAAAGCTACTCCTGAACCAAGACTTAAGCATACGGCCGTAGGAAGTAGTAATTTCTTTAGAATAGAAGAACGATTCTTTTTCTTTTCCATTAAAATCTCCTTGTTTTAACTTCTGTTTTATTACTTCATTAAATTTTAATAATTATATTATAACATAAAACTTTAAAAAATTATAAAATAAAGTGAGAAAAAAGAGAACTTTTGTAATTAAAATAATGAAAAAGATGAAAGTTATATAAAAAATGTGATATAATTGTGTTAAATGTATGAAAATTTGACTACGGAGGAGTATTGATGAGTAAATTATTAGACGATTTAAAATTTAGAGACTTAGTTTACCAACAAACAGATGAAGAAGGAATAGCAAAATTATTAGAAAATGAAAGTGTATCTATTTACTGTGGAACAGACCCTACAGGGGACTCTCTACATGTAGGTCATTTACTACCATTTTTAACATTACGCAGATTTGCTCAGCATGGACACAAACCAGTTGTCTTAGTAGGTGGTGGAACAGGAATAATAGGTGACCCATCAGGAAGAAGTGAAGAAAGACAACTTCAAAGTTTAGAGACAGTTGCAGAAAATGCTAAAAAATTAGAAAATCAACTTAGAAATATTTTCCGTGGGCATGATAATATTGAATTTGTTAACAATGGAGATTGGTTAGGAAAACTTTCTATGATTGAGTTTTTACGTGATTATGGTAAATTAATCAACGTTAATTACTTATTAGCAAAAGATTCAGTATCAAGCCGTTTAGAAAATGGATTATCATTTACTGAGTTTAGTTATGCTTTACTACAAGGAATCGACTATGCTCATTTAAATGAACACCACAATGTTAAGATACAATTAGGTGGTTCTGACCAATGGGGTAATATAACTACTGGATTAGAAATTATGAGAAAACTTCGTGGAGATGTCGAAGCATATGGATTTACTATTCCATTAATGTTAAAATCTGATGGAACTAAATTTGGAAAATCAACTGGAGGAGCTGTTTGGTTAGACCCAGAAAAAACAACTCCATATGAGTTTTATCAATTCTGGTTCAACACAGCAGATAGTGATGTAATCTCTGCAATTAAGAAATTTACATTCTTAGAAAGAGAAGAAATCGAAAAACTAGAAGAAAGTGTAGAAAAAGAACCACATTTACGACTAGCACAAAAAGCATTAGCTGAAGAATTAGTTAAAATTGTTCATGGTGAAAAAGCCTTAGAGAGTGCATTAAACATTACAAAAGCATTATTCTCAGGAAACGTTAAAGAATTAACTCACGATGAACTTCATGAGGCAGTTAAGGGAATGCCAAAATCAGAAGCTGAGAAAAAAGAATACAATATTGTTGATTTCTTAGTGGAAACTAAACTAGTACAATCTAAACGTCAAGCTAGAGAAGATGTTAATAATGGAGCTATTTATGTAAATGGTGATAGAATTACAGATTTAGATTATGTAATTGGAGCTGAATCACGTTTAGAAGATACATTTACAGTACTAAGACGTGGTAAGAAAAAATATCAATTAGTAGAGTACAAATAATAAATAATAAAGGAGCAATTTGCTCCTTTATTAAAATAGAAATATCTATATAAACAAAAGAGGAGAAAAAAATGAATCTAAAAGAAGTTGTTGGGAAAGAAGCTGTAAAATATGTAGAGGATGGAATGATTGTTGGTCTTGGAACTGGTTCAACTGTATTTTATTTTGTTCATGCTTTAGCGGATAGAGTAAAAGAAGGCTTGAATATCCAAATGGTATCTACATCAATTCAAACTGTAGAACTAGCAAAAAGTCTAGGTCTTAACATAAAAGAATTAGAAGAAATTGATCATATTGATTTAGCAGTTGATGGTGTAGATGAGATCGATAAAAACTTCAACGCTATAAAAGGTGGGGGAGCAGCGCTATTTAGAGAAAAAATAGTTGCAGATATAGCGAAAGAAGTTATTTGGATTTATGACGAAAGTAAGGATGTTGAAAAACTTGGTAAGTTTAATTTACCAGTAGAAATACTTCCTTTCGGATACAGCCACACTGTTAGAAAATTGACAGAAGCGGGACTAAATCCTGTAATAAGAAAAAAAGATGGAGAAATTTTAATTACAGATAATCACAATTATATTGCAGATTTACACCTTGGATATGGTTTTGATATAGAAGAAGTAAAACAAAAATTAGCTAATATAGTAGGTGTAGTTGAACATGGATTATTCCTAAATATGTGTAAGCTATGCATTAAAGGAACACCAGGAGGAGCTGTAATAATAAATAATCCTAATAAATAAAAGGATATTGTATGAGAAAAAGTTATTTAAAAGGAACACGTATATTACTCTTATTTACATTAGTTGTATGGCTATTTACAATTTCAGCGGCAGTAATCACAATTAAACCATTTTTTGGAAATTTTGGAGATAAGACTCAAAATACTGAAAAGTATACTACAGGTCTCGATGGTAATTCATATATAAAATTATTAGCCATAGAAGAAACTAATATTACTGATAATAAAGTATTATCTGAAGGGGAAAAATTTTACCTTGTTCAATATGAAGATGGTTATATAATGATGAAATCAACCCCAGAGAAAATTCGGGAGATATTAGAAAAGTATGGCTTAGATGACTTGACAGATGGAAAGCTAGTTTTTGCTGATTCTTATGATATATATGTAGATATTGACGGAGTTAGAGAAATGAGTAGCGGTGGAAAACGTAGAACTTCGAAACCGAACGTCCCAAATGAATTACGAGAAAAATTCAAAAAGGCCTATAAAGAAAGTGATTTACCAATAGTGAAATCTCCGCTTAATAATAGTGCTTGGAAAAATGAATTTAATGAAAAGATATATATTCGAACACTGTCTACAGCGGATACAGTTTATTCATTTATTGGATTAGGTTTCTTTATTATGATAACGTTGGTTATGACGACTAACGTTATTAAAAGAATTAGATCTAATATAAACAGTTATGATACCTTATTTTATAAATATCCAGAAACAAGATATGATATGGATTTAATAGTTAGAGATGCAAATTTTATAAATAAAGAATTAAGGATAATAGTTTATAAAGATTTGTTAATTATCTATAAAACTACATTTATTGTGGAAGAAATCAGTGATATAGAAGAAATGTTATTTAGAAAGAATAGCGCCAAAGGGAAAAATGAGCATACTTTAATTTACAATACACACTTCGATAACAAAAATCGTGAGATTAAGATGAAAAGAGTTAGTACAGAAGATTTTATTGCTACAGCTAAAACATTAAGAAAAGATTATAAAATAAAAATAATAATAAATGTTTAGAAAAAATTAAAATCATATAAAATGTAAATAAGAAGGAGTCTGAGTGAGAAAGAATTATTTAAAGGGTCAGTTGAATTTTATAATTTTGACCTTACTCGTATGGTTTGCAGCAATTTATATTGCAAAAGATAATATCCTACAATTAACAAGGGGAATAGAAACACAGTATTCAAACGAAGGAGCCTATGAACCAGGTGAAGCTGGATATGCAGTCGTAAAAATTATAAATATTGAAGAAACTAATATAGAAGATGGTAACTTATCAGATGATGAGAAATTCTACTTAGTAGAATTTGAAAAAGGTTTTACGATGCTAAAAGCAAAACCCGAAAAAGTGAAGGAAATGTTGGGGGATTCTGTTACTAAGGATAAAAAGCTATATAATATAGGGGATAAACCTATATATGTAAAAGTTGATGGGGTTCCAGAAAGGACTGGGAGAAGAAATAGAATTATAACAGTACCGGAAGAATTACAGAAAAAATTTGAAGATGCATATCGAAGCAGTGAGATTTTTTCTAAGAGATTAAAGAAAGTTACGGATGATTATAAAAAAGGTGTGGATATAACAACTATTAAAAATAGAGAAAAAGAAAGACCTTTTTATGCTGATACCTATATAAAACCTTTAAGCAGTTCTTTTCATTTATTTCAAATAGTAGGAAATGCCATGATACTATGGGTTGCGGTATGGATGACCAAAATACTATATAGAAGAATGTTAGTAGGTAAAGCAAGGTATGAAAAATTATTTGTAGCTTATCCTGAGACAGAACGGGATTTAGATGTTATTAGAAGAGAAGCAACGTTTTTTAATGAAGAATTCAAGGTACTGATATATAAGGACATGTTTATTAGTTATCATTCTGAATTTATAGCGCTGTATATAACCGATATTGAAAGTATTGAAGTTATTAGAATACGTGGTGATAAGATTTTCTATCATATGGAAATAAAATCAACTAATGCTAATGCAGAGGAAGCCTACTTTCCAAATGATACAAAAGAAGGAAAATTAAAAATATTTGTTGAGACACTTAGGGATAGTTTCGGTATAAATGCAAAATTAACATTTAAGGTAGATGAAAAAGTAAGATAATGGTATAATTTACAGTATACAATTCAATAACAAGATCAAAAGTTTAAATTAATAGTAAAATTAAACGTTAAGTATATTGTTATTTGATAAGCATATAAAAAGTAAATAAGAAGGAGTCTACGTGAGAAAAAATTATTTAAAAGGCGTTTTGTTATTTATAATTGTGACGATAGGTGTATGCTTGGCCACAACTATGTTTACTAAAGATAATATAGAAAAACTCTCTAAAGGATTAGAAACTCAGTATTCTAATGGTAGAGCTTATGAACCAGGAGAGGCTGGCTATGCTGTCGTAAAAATTATAAATATCGAAGAAACAAATATAGAGGATGATAAATTATCGGATGGTGAAAAATTCTATTTGGTAGAGCATGATAAAGGTACTACAATGTTAAAAGCAACCCCCGATGAAGTAAAAAAAATGCTGGGGGACTCTGTTACTAAGGATGCAAAGTTATACAACATAGAAAATCCTATTTATGCGAAAATTGAAGGTTATGGACCAAAGAGAGGAAGAAAAAATAGAACGACAACGGTACCTGTTGAATTAAGAGAAAAATTTGAAGATGCGTATAAGTCTAGTTATATTAGATCAAAGAAATTAGGAAGAATCTTAGCTGATTATAAAAAAGGTGATGATCAAACTACTATAGAAAATCGGGCGAAAGAAAAACCTTTTTATGTTGATATTTATATGGAAACTTTAGGAAGTACATATAATTTATTAACATTAGGCGGTAATGCAATAGCCATTTTAATTTCTTTATGGATGCTAAAAACAATTTATAGAAGAGTACGTGGGAACAAAGAAAGTTATGAAAGATTGTTTGTGGCTTATCCTGAAACTGAACGTGATTTAGATATTATTCTAAGAGAAGCGACGTTTTCAGATGAACAGTTGAATATATTAATATATAAAGACATGTTTATTAGCTATTCAACTGTATTTATAGTAGAATATATAGCAGATATACAAAGTATTGAAATTAATAAAACAACGGGTAAAAATAATAGGAAATTTTATCATATGAGAATAAATACGTATCATAGTAAAGCGCAAGTAGTTAATTTCAATAAAAGAGTAGTAGAAAAACATTTGAAAAAGCTAGTAGATACATTAAGGTTTGATTATGGAATACCAGCAAGATTAACATTTTATATAGATGAAGGAGAAAGGTAGAATAAAATGGAAGATTTAAAAGATAGAGTAATAGAAGCATTAGAGAACGTAATTGACCCTGAGTTAGGTATTGATATTATGAACTTAGGTTTAGTTTATGATGTTAAAATGAGTGACGATAATAAACATGCTGTTGTTGATATGACACTTACATCAATGGGATGCCCATTAGCGCCAGTAATTATTGAGCAGGTTGAAACTGCTATGTTAGGTGTTGATGAAATAGAAAAAGTTGATGTAAATATTGTTTGGGAACCAGCATGGACAAAAGACAAGATGTCACGCTATGCAAAAATTGCATTAGGTGTTATTGATTACGAATAAAATAAAAAGTAGGTGATTATTAATTTAAAATAATCACCTACTTTTTCTATTCCAAAAGGAACACCTACTAAAAATCTGTAGTAGGTGTCTATGCAGATTATATCAGTTTTGTTATACTTCAATTGTGTATTTCCAGGAGAAGATTTTTATATCCCTAAAATCCTTTGCCGGAAATTCTTCTCATAATTACTCCTAAATAAAACTGAATATAAAGAGCCCTAGTATATACACTTATATAATAACAGTAAATGTTGTATTTGTCAATAGAAATTCTGTAAAAACATAATAAAAATATATAAAAATAGTAAAAACTAAGTAAGCAAAATTATTAAAAAATAGTAAACTAAAGATTTATTCTATTTATTAATAAAATTAAAAAAAGTAATAATCTAGAGTAGTCTATAATAGGTAAATTATGATATAATAAAAAAGATAAAAATTAGAAAAATTATGAAAGGAGGATATATGTACAGAGGAGAAAAGCCTAAAAAAGGTGATGTGGTTAAGATAATAGCCTATAAACATGATGGCTCAATACATAGAATTTGGCATAAAAATATTGTTCTAGAAGCGGATGAACAAGTTTTGATTTTGGCAAATAACAGGACTCTAGTTACTGAAAGTGATGGACGAACATGGGTTACTAAAGAAGTTGCACTAGTGTATTTCCATAATGAATGTTGGTTTAATATAATTTGTATGTTTAGAGAAGATGGTGTGCATTATTACTCTAATTTGAGTAGTCCTTTTGCGTACGATGTTGATGGTGTTAAATATATTGATTATGACTTAGATATAAAAAAATATCCTGATGGGAAGTACTTTTTATTAGACGAAGATGAATATAATCAAAATAAAGAACGTTATCACTATGGGGATAAAATTGATAAAATATTAAAATATAATGTAAGTAAATTACAGGAGTGGATAGATAACAAACAGGGAGCACTTGCTCCAGACTTTGCTCATGTTTGGTTAGAGAATTATGAAAAAATAAAAGACGAGGGATAGGATGTTAAAAGGTAAATTTAGTATAGAAGTAAGAGATGATGAAACTTCTTGTAAAATAGGTTTGAAATTACGAGATTTTTTATTAGCTAATGAAATGGTTGAGGATAAAGAAACTCCAGACTATGTATTTGCGATAGGTGGAGATGGTACGGTGCTACGAACATTTAGTAAGTATATTGATATTATTGATAGTGTGAAATTTTTATCAATTCACACAGGACATTTAGGTTTTTATACAGATTATTCTGCAAAAGATTTTGAGAAAATATTTTTTGACATGTTAGCCTTAGAACCGAAGGTTGAACAATATCCACTATTGAGATTAAAAGCATACTGTAAAGATGGAAAATTAATAGCGGATTCTTATTCTCTAAATGAAATAACTGTAAACAGTCATAGTGGATCTACATATGCAGCTAAAGTATTTATTAATGGAGAACACTTTGAAAACTTTAGAGGAGATGGACTTTGTATTAGTACTCCAACAGGTTCAACTGCCTATAATAAAAGCTTAGGTGGTGCTGTAATTCATCCACAAATGGACTTGTATCAAATTACAGAAATAGCTGCATTAAATAACCTTGTCTACAGAACACTAGGGAATTCTATTATATTATCGAAGGAAGATGAGCTAATTATTAAACCATTAAAATTAGATAACCATCGTATAAGTGTTGACTTTAGAACATTTAATTACGATACAGTTTCGAAACTATATATAACATTAGCAAAAGATAAAAAAATATCATTTATTAGATATAATGATGTAAGTTTCTGGAAAAGAGTGAAGAGATCGTTTATAGAAAATGAATAAATTAAAATTGAAGTATTTAATAGAAAATGAACAGTTATTACGAGAGTTTCTATTAGAAAATAATATATCTAGAAAGACATTGACTCGAATAAAGTTTGATAATGATGGTAGTATTAAAGTTAATGGGAAAGAGGAAAATGTTCGATATACATTAAAGAAAAATGATGTTGTGGAAATAACTTTACCTAGTGAAGAATTTAGTGAACATGTTAGATTTTTTGAAGATAAGTTGGATATTGTTTATGAAGATGAGTACTTGCTCATAGTAAATAAACCTGCCAATTTGCCATCTATTCCTTCAAGAAATAATGAAGACTCATCATTATTAGAGATTGTTAATGGTTATTTCAAAAAAAATAACTACAATACAATTCCTCATATAGTAACTAGACTTGATAAGAATACAACAGGATTAGTTTTAATAGCGAAGCATAGACATATTCACGCATTGTTTAGTAAAGAAGAAATCGATAAGTTTTATTTAGCTTTAGTTGTAGGGAAAGTTGAAGATGGAATAATAGAAGCTAATATTAAAAGAGCATTCGATAGTATTATCACTAGATGTGTTGCAGATGATGGAGATTATGCTAAAACACAAGTGTGGAGTGAAAAGTATAATTCTAAAAATAATATAAGTTTGGTTAAGTTAAAGCTTTTTACCGGTAGAACGCACCAAATACGTGTACATATGAGTTTCAGTGGGAATCCTCTTTTAGGGGATGAACTTTATGGTGGTGATAAACAAGTTATTGACAGACAGGCACTTCATTGTTACAATCTGAAATTTAAACACCCAATAACAAGAAAGAATATTGATGTAGTTGCACAATTACCAGAAGATATGAATAATATAGTTGGAAATTTAGTAGAATTATAATACTGCTAAATTTCCTTTTTTATATAAATACTACATTATTATATAATTATATTTATAAGTTTGGATAAAAATGATTGTTTTCTGAAAATTCAGTACTAAATCTTTTTCAATTTCAAAAATAGTGTGTTATAATTACTATAAATTAAACTTAATTAACAAGGAGCGATATTATGTTAGCATCATCATTAAAATTTGTAGGAAATACTCCTATTTACCAATTAGACGACACAAATATTTTTGTGAAATTAGAAAAATATAATCTAGGTGGAAGTGTTAAGGACCGTGCTGTTCTTGGAATGTTAGAAGAAGCTAAACGCCAAGGTAAAGTAAATGAGGACACAATAATTGTAGAACCAACTAGTGGGAACACAGGTATTGCTGTAGCAATCCTAGCTTCTATCTTAGGATTAAAAGCAGTTATTATAATGCCAGAGAGCATGAGCTTAGAGCGTCGTACTCTAATTAAAGCATATGGAGCTCAATTAATATTAACTCCAAAAGAATTAGGTATAAAAGGTTCAATTGAATTAGCAGAAAAATTAAGAGGAAAATATCCTAACGCTATTTCTTTAAGTCAATTCGATAACCCAGCAAACCCAGCATATCATCACAAAACTACTGGTAAAGAAATTTTAGAACAAGTACCAGATATCGATATTTTTGTTGCCGGAGTTGGTACAGGTGGAACTTTCTCAGGAGTAGCGAAATACTTAAAAGAAAATAAACCAGGAGTACTTGCAGTTGCTTTAGAGCCAGAAGAATCACCAGCTATTAGTAAAGGTCATGGTGGAGTTCACAAAATCCAAGGTATTGGAACAGGATTCGTTCCAGAAAACTTTGATAAAGAACTAATGGATGAAGTATACACAGTATCTAGCGAAGAAGCAATAGAAGCAACTAAAGATTTTGTTAGAACAACAGGCATAGGAGTTGGGATTTCATCAGGAGCAGCAATAGCTGGAGCTAAAAAGGTTGCTGCGAAGTATCCAGATAAAAAAATTGTAACTATTCTTCCAGATGGAGTGGATAAATATTTATCAATGCTTGATTTTGAAGAAGTTACATATGTAGAAGTATAATGAAATTCTTTGAGAATTTACGTTATAATCTAGATAGAGTATTAAGAGAAGATCCTGCTGCAGAGTCAAAGTTAATGATTTATTTAACTTATCCTCATATTAAAGCGCTGAATTATCACTATGTAGCACATAAGCTGTATAAAAGGAAAAAACATACACTAGCAAGAATGTTAGCAAAGCGTGCTAGGAGGATAACAGGGATAGAAATACACCCTGGAGCCCAAATAGGTAAAGGATTATTTATTGATCATGGTATGGGTGTTGTCATAGGAGAAACATCTATAGTAGGTGATAATGTGACAATGTATCACGGGACTACACTAGGAGGAACAACTCTAGATCCAGTAAAAAGACATCCGACAATTGGAAATAATGTCATAATAGGTGCAGGAGCAAAAGTCTTAGGAAATATAGAAATTGGAAATAATGTGAAAATAGGATCAAATGCAGTGGTGAAGCATAGTGTGCCTGATGACGCTATCGTCTACGAACCGCGCCCCTCAGTAAAGTATTCCGATAAAAAGTAACTATCTAAATTTAAAAATGTAAAATAAAGGAAAAATCTAAGTAGTAATTCTTGGATTTTTCTTTTTTTAATTGTAAAATAAGAATATTAAAGTAGAGAATATTAGGAGGTGAAATAGTGGAAAATATAAAAAATCTGATTTTTGACTTAGATAATACATTATATGACTTTAGCAGTGTATGGAAATTATCAAATAAGCTAGTGTTTGAATATTTAGGGTATGACAAATTGACTACATATGAGGAGTTCTTTAAAAGATACAAAAGAATTAACAATGAATTAGTAGAAAAAATACATAGTGGAGAGCTTAAAATAATTGATTTAAGAAATGAAAGATTAATAGCTACATTAGCAGATTATAATGTAAAACTTACAAAAGAAGATTGCGATTATTATTATAAAAAGCAATTCGAATTTATTTTATCTGCTATTACTCCTAATGAAGAATTAAATAGTATTTTAGAAGAATTGTCACGTAATTACAAATTAATAATTTTAACAAATGGAAAATCGTACGAACAAAGAGAAAAGTTAAAACGACTACAATTAGAAAATCTATTTAAGGTTTATATTTCTGAAGAAGTGCATATTAGTAAACCAAAACCTCAAGCATTTTTAAATGTATTAGAAAATGAGGGAATAAAAGCTGAAGAAACTGTAATGATAGGAGACTCCCTATTTCACGATATAGAACCGGCAAAAAAATTAGGTATGAAAACTTGTTTAGTAAATAGAAAGTGGCATTTTGATGATAAAAGAAAAGAGTATAACGGTTATAAGGTAAATAATGTTGAAATATTTTTAGAAAAATTGTTGTGAAAATAATTAAAAAAAATATTATTATTTTTCTGAACATATAGAAAAGAAAAATATATTTGCGTATATATTACATCGATGGTCTTTGATATAAAAGAGTCGATGTATTTTTTATTATTTAGTGACAATAAAAAATGAAAAAATAATTATTAAAGCTTTTAGTATCAAGGGTTGAAAGGGGTTTATATATTTGATATAATGTTCGAGAAAAGTTAATATAAAAATAGGAGAATATATGTATGAAAAAAAATAAATTTTTAGCTGTAAGTATGGCTGCAGTATTATCTTTAACATTAGTAGGATGTTCTTCAACATCGACATCTACATCTTCAAGTGACAATAATACAAATACAGTTGTAAAAGCAATGTCTGGAGAGGATTTAAACAAAATCGAAAAAGATGATAAAGAAAAAGAAAAATACCTTGTAATCGATGTTCGTGATGCAAAAGAATATAAAGAAGGGCACGTAAAACACGCTATTAATATTCCTCACACAGATATCGAAAAAGAAGCAGAAAGAATTAGTGCTTGGAAAGAAAAACCGGTAGTAGTTTATTGTAACACTGGTAAGAAGAGTAAAGAAGCCGCTGAGAAACTAACAAAAGCTGGCTTTAAAGATGTAAGTGATGCAAAAGGTGTTAAAGAATATAAAGATTATGAATTAGTTAAATTCACTACATTACTTGCTGATCAATTCCAAGCTGCGATTGATAAAAAAGAAGGAACATTTGTCGACATACGTGAAGCAAAAGACTTTGAGAAAGGACATGTAGAAGGGGCAAAAAATGTTGATGTTAAAAATATAGATAGTGAACTTGCTGGTTTATTACCAGCTGATAAAGATGCTCCATTATACTTCTATTGCTACAGTGGTAATCGTTCAGCTAAGGCAGCCCAAAAAGCTATAGAGCTTGGATATACAAATGTTTACAATGCTTGGGACGGAGCTAAAGAACACGAATATAAATTTTAATGATAAGTTTTAAAAAAATAGTGCAAATTATTAGATAAAAAATATCTTTTCGTTTACAATAAAGGCAAGGTGTCAATTACTTCTTCATAAATAAATTACATCTTATCTATTTTTATTAAAATAAGGGTTGAAAGGAACTAACTAAATGAAAAAAAATAAATTTTTAGCTGTAAGTATGGCAGCAGTGTTATCATTAACTTTAGTAGGATGCTCTAGCTCAAGTGGGGCATCAGATAATTCTAAAATATTAAAAGGTGAAGAATTAGTTAAAATAGAAAAAGATGATAAGGAAAAAGAAAACTATCTTGTTATAGATATTAGGGATGAAGCGTCTTATAAAGAAGGTCACCTTAAACACGCAATTAACATTCCATTATCAAAAATAGATAAGAGTATTGAAGAAATCCGTAAATGGAGAGAGAAAAAAGTTGTTGTTTATAGTGATAAATCTGATAAAACTAAAGATGCTATAGATAAACTTACAAAACAAGGATTTAAAGATGTATCTGGAGCTCAAAATATAAAAGATTTTAGCTACGATCTTGTAAAATATACGTCACTAAGTGGAAGTAAATTCCAGGATGCATTATTAGATACTGCAGCAAATAATGTATTTTTAGATGTAAGAGATAAAGCTGAGTTTGAAAAAGGACATGGTGCAGGGGCTAAAAATATTGATGTAAACAAATTAGATAGTTTACAGTCGGTTTTACCTGAGAATAAAGAGGTTCCTATATATGTTTATAGTAATACTGGGAACAGTTCATCTGTGGTAGCTCAAAAACTAATAGACCTAGGATATAAAAATGTCTTTAATGCAATTGACGGAACTAAAGAAGTTAGTTATAAATTTGAAATTGCTGACTGTTGTAAAGATCCAAGTGATGCAGTAAAAGGTTCAGAGAAACATGAAGGACATAATCATTCTGCAGAGAAGAAAGATGATCATGCTGGACATAAACATTAATATATAGAGTAAAAGGGTGACTCAAAATAGTGATTTCAATTAGAAATTTTGTAGTTGAGTTTCCCTTTTTTTGTATAGGGAGCGAACCCAAAAGGGCTAAATTTTAAAAAAGGAAAATTTCAGAGATGAAAAACAGAATAATATTTTTTACAAGGGTACCGAAGGTAGGTACAACAAAAACAAGGTTGTATGACTTTGTATCTCCGGATACTGCTGTGGAAATACAAAAGAAATTAATGAAAAAAAACTATAATGTTTTAAAAAAGTGTGGAGAAGAGATAGCAGTCTATCATGATGGTCAAAGCATTGATGATAAAGTGATGGAGAATATTTTAGAAGATAGAGAATTTTCTTATCAAGTAGGTGAAACACTTGGTGATAAAATGTATAACGCAATTGATGAGGAGTTAAAGTCTAGTGATAAGGTGATTTTATTAGGTTCAGATATCTATAATCTTCAAGAAAATATGATTTATGCTGCGTTTGAAAAATTAGATGAGTATGATGTCATTATAAATCCAAGTGTTGATGGTGGTTATTTTTTAATAGGTATGAAAAAAGCTATTAAAGAAGTTTTCGATCTTCCAAGTTATGGGGATAACACTGTTCTAGAGAATTTGCTTACTGTATGTAATGAACAAAAGCTAAGTTATTATTTAGGAGAAGCTGGCTTAGATATTGATACGAAAGAAGATCTTCTATTAGCAGAAACAGGTTATAATAATATTAAGTTATTAGGTGCAGGAGAGTATAATATTAACTTTACCTTTGATGAAGGAAATTTGAAAAAGGTTCTCAGAATAAATATGAAGAGCCAGATGAATCTTGAAAATCAAATAGAATATGAATACGAAACGTTACAATTGTTGAAAGATAGCGGAGTTACACCAAAACCTTATGATTTAGTAATAAAAACAAATTTATTGCCGTATAAATACTTAACAATGGAATTCTTAAAAGGAAGACCACTCAATTACAAAACAGATATGCATATTGCAACTTATTTATTAAGTAAGGTTCATAATACACCATATGGTGATAATAATTTAATCAATACAACCAATCCATTCCAACTTATGTTTGATGAATGTAAACAG
>ERZ772912.366-NODE-366-length-20924-cov-3.442522_pt1 | contig 20924 bp, 20 predicted proteins | sample MGYA00512119_ERZ772912 | MGnify/ENA primary metagenome ERZ772912 (study PRJEB29015, sample SAMEA2738048) | human oral metagenome | biome: human oral; feature: human-associated habitat; material: saliva | place: China | collected 2230 ...
CGAGCTAGCCGGCGAAACCATCACCATCACCGCCAACTCCGCAGAGCGCGTGCTAGCTGCCCTAGACGTACTCGAATCCAAACTGTTCCGGCGCGGGGTTTCACTAAAGGTCCTAGACCTGGGCGAGAAGGAACCCAAGGCCTCAGGCAAGCTCTACAAGCTGGTTTGCCCGCTACGTGAGGGCCTAAGCCAGGAAAATGCCAAGAAGATCACCAAGGCCATCCGCGAGTCCTTCCCCAAGGGCGTCAAGGCCCTGATCCAGGGCGATGAGGTGCGCGTGTCCTCCAAGTCCCGCGATGACCTACAAGCGGTAATCGCCATGCTTAAGGAACTGGACATCGACGCCGCCCTACAGTTCACCAATTACCGCTAAGTCCCAGCGCTAAGGCCCTAACGTTAGGGGCGACGGCGCGGCCATGGTCGTAAGGGTACGCAGTAAGGCCCAGCGCTAAGGCCCCCGGCGTGGTTGCACCGGCAGCCGGCGCACCATAGTCGTAAGGACCATAAGGACCACGCAGTAAGGCCCTGGCTTCTCCTTAAGAGAGTGCCAGGGCCTACTTTTGGGCTGTTTACGCGGCCCGAGCACAAACGTCAGTAACCGGCCATATGCTCTAGGCGCGCAATGCGCTTATCCATGGGCGGGTGGGTGCTCATAGCCTGCCCCAGGTTCCCAAAGGGGTTAGCGATCATCATGGCCGACAGGTTCTCCACCTGCGGCTCACGCGGCATGGGGTAGTTGGGCACGCCGCCCGAAAGCTTCTTAAGCGCGCTAGCTAAAGCCAGCGGGTCACCGGTGAGCGAGGCGCCGTCCTCGTCGGCGTCGTACTCACGTGTACGCGAAACTGCCAAGCGCACTAAACCAGCCGCCAGCGGCGCCAAAATAGCCATTACCAAGCCCATTGCGGCCGCCCCATTGTCACGCTCATTACGGCTGCGCGAGCTAGTGCCAAAGTACATGAACATGGTGCCCACCGAGGAAATAATCCCCGCCATACCGGCGGCAATTGAGCCGGTGAGAATGTCACGGTTGTACACGTGGCTGAGCTCATGACCCAGCACTCCACGCAGCTCACGGCGGTCAAGCAGGTTCAAAATACCCTCAGTGCAGCACACCGCCGCGTGCTGGGGGTTGCGCCCGGTAGCAAAAGCGTTAGGGCTCATGGTGGGGGCAATGTAGATGCGCGGCATGGGCTGACCTGCAATTGAGGACAGCTCCTGCACAATCTCATACAGCTCCGGGGCCTGCTGGGGCGTCACCTCGTAGGCATCCATAGAGCGGATGGCCAGCTTGTCGCTGTTCCAGTAGCTGTAGGCAGTCTGGCCCACGGCGATCAGCGCGAACAGCGGCATAAAGATGAAATATCCCGATGCTCGCGCCAATACGTAACCGAAGGCGATCAAAATCGCCCACATCAGGCACAGCAGCCAAAAAGTTTTAATGCCGTTGTGATAGTGACGCTTCATGAAGGTAAGTCTAGGGGTTTAAGGGCCCCTAAAGTTACGCTAACAGGTGTGGTCAGGGGCCGGTTCGCGGCGGGCGTGAAGGGGGCGCGGCTCACCCTCGCCGTTAGCCTCAGCAGCTTTTAGATCCGCACGCAGGTTCTTGGGCAGCGAGAAAGCAATGTTTTCTGTGGCCGTGCGTAGTTCCTCGACGTCGGTGAAGCCGTATTCCGCTAGCTTTTGCACCACTTCGCGCACCAAAATTTCGGGCACGGACGCCCCTGAGGTTAGCCCCACGCTCTGGGCCTGCTCTAGCCAGCTGGGATCGATTTCACTGGCGTAATCCACCCGGTAGGCGGCCTTGGCACCGGCTTCTAGGGCCACTTCTTTTAGGCGCACCGAGTTGGAGGAGTTACCTGAACCCACCACAATCACCACGTCAGCGCGCGGAGCCATCTGCTTGACGGCGGCCTGGCGGTTTTGGGTGGCGTAGCAAATGTCGTCGCTGGGCGGGTCAATCATGGCTGGGAAGCGTTCACGCAGGCGACGTACGGTTTCCATGGTTTCATCCACGCTTAGGGTGGTTTGCGAAATCCACACCACCTTTTCAGGGTCACGCACCTGCACCTGGTCTACTTCTTCAGGGCCGTTAACTACCTGAATGTGCTCGGGAGCCTCACCTTGGGTACCCTCCACCTCTTCATGTCCACTGTGGCCCACCAAGATGATGTCGTAGTCGCCCTTGGCGAAACGCACCGCCTGCTTGTGCACTTTGGTTACCAGCGGGCAGGTGGCGTCAATGGTGGCCAGGTGGCGGGCGGCGGCCTGCTCATGCACTGCCGGGGACACGCCGTGAGCTGAGAACACTACGCGAGCGCCCGGGGGCACCTCATCGGTTTCGTTGACAAAAATGGCTCCGCGACGGCTGAGCGCCTCCACCACGTACTTGTTGTGCACAATCTCTTTGCGCACGTAAATGGGGGCTCCGTAGTGGGCTAGGGCTTTCTCGACGGCGTCCACGGCGCGGTCAACGCCAGCGCAGTATCCGCGTGGAGCTGCCAGCAGAAGTTTTTTGGGCGAGGCTGTGGTCATAGGTACAGGGTACCTGGCCTGTATTCGTGGCACAGTGGTAGCCGTGACAAGTAGTAACCCGCCCCACGCCGTCGGCGTAAATTCGGGCGCCCCCAACGCAACTAGCCCGGCCGTAGCTAACCAGGCCGTAACTAGCCAGGCCTCCCCCAATGGCGGCGGACGCCAACTGGCCACCCTGGCCCGCGACACCACTGCCGAAAACCCTTGGCCGCTGCGATTGCTGGCGCAAAAAGTGGAGTCCTACATGTCCAAGATGACGCCGGTGTGGGTCAGCGGCCAGGTGGTGCAGTTCAACCCACGCAGGGGTGCCTCTATGGCGTTTATGACCTTGCGCGACAGTGAAACTGAGGCCTCCATGACGGTGGCCACCTACGCCAAGGTGCTGGCCGCCATGGATTCGCCACTGGAGGAAGGCAGCCAGGTGGTGCTGCACGCTAAACCCACCTACTGGCTTAAACGTGGCTCCTTCCAGCTGGTGGCTGACGAGATCAGGCCGGTTGGTTTAGGTCAGTTACTGGCCCAAATTGAGCGCCTGCGCCGCGCCTTGGCTGCTGAGGGCCTATTTGATCCCTCTCGTAAGCGCCCCCTACCCTTCCTGCCACGGGTGGTGGGACTGGTTTGTGGGCGGCAAGCTAAAGCTAAGGACGACGTCATTAACAACGCCCGCCTGCGTTGGCCTGCCACCCGCTTTGAAATCCGCGAGGTGGCTGTGCAGGGGGCCTACGCCGTCGCCGAAGTGTCCAGGGCTATTGCCGAGCTGGACCAAATCGAGCAAGTAGATGTGATTGTTGTGGCCCGAGGCGGCGGGGCGGTCGAGGACCTGCTGCCTTTTAGCGATGAGGCCCTGGTGCGCGCCGCTGCCGCCTGCCACACCCCGCTAGTCAGCGCTATTGGTCACGAAACCGACTGCCCGCTGCTGGATCTAGTGGCTGATTTTCGCGCTTCCACCCCCACCGACGCCGCCCGGCGGATCGTGCCCGACCTGCTTGAGGAGCTAGCCAGCTTGGAGGGAGCCGTGGCTGCGGCGCGCACCGCCTGGCAAGCCCGCCTGGAGCGTGAGCAGCAGGGCCTAGAGCAGCTGCGTTCACGCCCGGTGCTGAGCCAGCCCGACGCCGTCATTAATTTGCGTCAAGCAGAAGACCGCGAACTGACCCAGCGTATGCGTCGGGCGGTAGACCACCAACTGGCCCTTAGCCAAGCCCAGCTACACACTGATCTAGCTAAACTACGCGCGCTTAGCCCCCAGTCAGTACTTGACCGTGGATACGCGGTTTTACGCCAATCTAATGGCGATGTGGTCACTGAAGTAGACCAGCTCAAACGCGGCACCCTACTGGAAGCCATTGTGGCTCACGGCTCACTAATCGCACAGGTGATGGGGACTAACCCCAAGCGGCTCGACTAACCCAAGCTCAACTAACCTAAGCTCGACTAACCCAAAATAAGACCAGACCCACCCAAAAACACAACTTCATGACACAATCAGACTATGACCACACCCACATCCACCCAACCGACCGAAGTTGACCAGCTCACTTATGAGCAGGCCCGCGCTGAGTTAGCTCAGGTAGTACGCCAACTTGAGGCCGGTGATGCCCCCTTGGAGCAATCTTTGGCCATGTGGGAACGTGGTGAGGCTCTGGCCACGCACTGCCAAAACTGGTTAGACCAGGCCCGAGCCCGCCTAGAAGCAGCCACCCAAAGCGATCAGAGCTGATTTCAAGCACTGCAGCCACAAATCAAAGGAACCTTAATGAGCGAACCGCGCGTATTAGTTATTGGTGAGGCTCTTGTCGACGTCGTCGTCGGCTTGGACGCCACCACTAAGGAAATTCCGGGTGGGTCCCCGGCGAACGTGGCCCTGGGGCTAGCACGCCTAGACCGTCAAGCCGAGTTGGTGTGCTGGATCGGCAAGGACGAACGCGGCGAGCTAATCCGCAAGCACCTTGAATCTAACGGTGTTGCCCTAGTTGAGGGCTCTGACGGGGCTGAGGCCACCTCCACCGCTGTTGCCGTTATTGGCGAAGACGGCGCCGCCACCTACCGCTTTGACCTGGACTGGAACCCGCCCACGCCGGCTCCTTCCGAAAATGTGCCACTGGCGGTGCACACTGGTTCTATCGGCGCGATTATCGAGCCGGGGCGCCTAACCGTTCAGGCCGTTCTGGCAGCTTACCGCCAGACCTCCACCATCACTTACGACCCCAACGTACGCCCCCAGCTGATGGGCACCCCCGGTGACGCCCGCCCGCTGGTGGAGCGCCTAATCGCCGCCTCAGACGTAGTTAAGTGCTCCGACGAGGACTTGGAGTGGCTAACTAGCGGCGCTGACCAGGAAGAAACCCTGCGTTCCTGGCTGGAGCTGGGCCCGGCCATTGCGGTGGTTACCCGTGGCTCTGAGGGGGCCCTGGCGGTAACTTCTTCTGGCCTGCGCCTAGAGGTACCCTCCCAGCCGGCTGTAGTAGCAGACACGGTAGGTGCCGGCGACTCCTTCATGGGCGGCATTATCGACGGCCTGTGGACTGAGGGTCTGCTGGGCGCCGAAAACCGTGAGGCGCTACACAACATCAGCGAAGAAGCCCTGCGTCGCGTAATCGCCCACGCCATTGCGATTGCCGCCATCACCGTTTCGCGCCCGGGCGCTAACCCGCCTACCCGCGCTGAGCTAGAGGTCATTGCTAGGGCGTGCGCTTTGATCGAAGCACAACCCGCCTACCGCGCTGAGCTAGAGGCCGCCGCTGCCGCAGTGCAGGAAGAGGAAGTTGTCACTCACGAAGAGGCAGTTACCTCAGACGCGCCTAAGAGCGCAGCTGAAGAAACCGCACCTAAGAACGCAGTCGCCCCCGCCGCGCCCGAAGGCGCAGCTGAAGAGACTAAGCACGAGTGCTGCGGAAACTGCTAAGTTTCAGGCATAAACGCGATTAGGGACGTTTAGGGACCTAATCGGATTGGGGGTGGCCCACCAGCCACCCCCGCCTTATGCCCCTGGCCTGCTAAAGGCCCTGGAACTACCCACAAATTTAAGGCCAAAATTGTTTGCCCAAATCGTAATGACGCTGCTGGCCCTAGTTGACTGCGCGGCAGTGGTCTATGTCTTGTTTGCCGGTAAGCGCAGTTTTTATGACCGCATGATTTACACGCTGATCATCTTTATAGTTCCCTTTGCGGGCGCAGCTTTTGCCGCCTATAAGCACTATTACTGGCTTAAAGAGAACTAAAACTGGCTCGGTAAGCTACTTACCCATGCGGCGCTCGCGGTGGGCATAGTCGCGTAGCGCGCGCAGGAAATCGATGTGCCTAAAGGCCGGCCAATTAACCTCGCAGAAGTAGTATTCCGAGTGCACCGATTGCCACAGCAGGAAGCCCGAAAGGCGCTGCTCGCCGGAGGTGCGGATAAGCAGATCCGGGTCGGGCTGGCCCTTGGTGTACAGGTGCTCAGCAATGTCGCGCACAGACAGACTGCGGGCAACTTCTTCTAGGGTTCGTCCCTGGGCGGCGGCCTCAGCTAAAGCGTCACGCACAGCTTGGGCAATTTCTTCACGCCCGCCGTAGCCCACGGCCACATTAACTTCCATGCCTTCAATGGCACTGGTGGACTCTACTGCCGCCAGTAGCCGCTGCGCCACCGGTTGGGGTAGTAATTCCACGCTGCCCACAATGCGCAGTCGCCAACGCCTGGCATTGGCCAGGTTTTCGACGGCGCTAGCAATAATGTCTAACAGCGGCGCCAGTTCCTGCGGGTCACGCGAGAGGTTGTCGGTACTAAGCAGCCAGAGGGTGACAATTTCAACCCCGGCATTTTCGGCCCAACCCAAAAACTCAGCAATTTTATCTGCCCCGCGCCGGTGTCCGTGGGCGGCGCCTACCCCTAGGGATTTAGCCCAGCGGCGGTTGCCGTCGAGGATCACACCTACGTGTGCGGGAACTTTAGAGCGGTCAAGCTGCGCCAACAACCGGCGTTCGTAAACGTCATAGAGCAGGTTGTCGCCAGCCATTTTCAGCTCCTTGCATACAGGTACAGGCCGATCTGCTTTTACGGCCATGCTATATACGGTAGCGCCTAATTACGCCCTGTGGTGTTCGCTTTATCAAATAGCTACCTACGCAAGCGTAACTTACGGTAGCGTAGCTTTTGTTCCTAACAAGCTACTGGGAGGTTCATATGGCAGCCGCCAAAGCACTCTCGCTTTCTAGCGACTCACTCGCCTCGGCCGGTGAGGCCCTTAAATTAATCAAACCCAAGCTGCGCGGCTGGATTCACGCCATTACTGCGCCGTTGGCTTTGGCTGCCTGCATTGTACTGACGGTTTTAGCCCCCACGACCACTTTAAAAATCGGCAGCGCCGTGTATTTGGCCTGCTCACTGCTGCTTTTCGCCAACTCTGGGGTGTACCACATCTCTAACGGGCATTTCCCAGCCAAGATTTCCCAGCTTTTACGCCGCATTGACCACGCCAATATTTACCTGCTGATTGCCGGCACCTACACTCCCCTGGCTTTGGCGTTAATGACGCCGGATCACCAGCGTCTAGTGCTGGGCATTATCTGGACAGGCGCCGTGATTGGCATGGTGGCTAATGTGTGCTGGATTACCGCGCCGCGTTGGTTGTTCACGATTTTGTATGTGGTGCTGGGCTGGGTGGCTGTGTGGTTCATTCCCGAGCTTTACCGCGCCGGCGGGGCGGCGATTGTCGTTTTGATTGCTGCTGGCGGCGTAATTTATACGCTTGGCGCAGTGGTTTATGCGCTTAAAAAACCCGATCCTTTGCCGCGCTGGTTTGGGTTTCACGAGATTTTCCATGCCTGCACTGTGGCCGCCTGGGTGTGCCAGTGTATTGCCTGCTACATGGCCGTATTGGGCTAAACTGGGCTTTTAAGGTGGCAAGTTAGGAGAAAACATGAGTGAAGACAACCGTACTTGGCTGACCCAGGAAGCTTTTGACCGTCTAAGCGAGGAGCTTGAGCGCCGTCGTACCACTGAGCGCAAAGAAATCGCTCGCCGCATTGAGCTAGCCCGCCAGGAGGGTGACCTGCGCGAAAATGCTGGCTACCACGCCGCCCGTGAGGAAGCTGCCCTTAACGAGACCCGCATTAAGGTGCTTGAGGGGATGCTGGAAAACGCTGAGGTGGGTCAGGCTAGCTCTGACGGCACCGTCACTAAGGGCGCCCTGATTACCGCCATTATTGCCGGTAAAGAGCAGGTTTTTGTGCTGGGTAACCAGGAGATTGCGGCTGATGTTCCCGACGGCGCCCGCGTCTTCTCCCCCGAGGCCCCGCTAGGTAAGGCGCTGATGGGCCACAAGGCTGGCGAGACTGTCAGCTACAAGGCCCCTAACGGCCGCGTTTTGCAGGCCGAGATCAAGTCTGTACAGCAGCTATGAGCTACGCCACTGCGACGCGGGCAGCTGGGCCTGAGCAAAATTGGTTACCGCTCTGCGACAGCACTTATCTCGACGACGCCGCTGCTGGCGCCTTGCCGGCCACTATCGCCGGTCACAGCCAGCCACTGCTGGAACGTCTAGAGCTTCACCCGGTTTTAGCTAGCCGCGCCGATGACCCGCTACCTGCTGGGGCCGAGGTTATTTACCTGGCTGCCGGCTGTTTTTGGGGTGTGGAGCGTATTTTCTGGAACCAGCCCGGGGTGTTAGCCACCGCCGTGGGCTATATGGGTGGAGGCAACCACAACCCCACCTACCGTGAGGTGTGCACTGGCCAAACTGGTCACGCGGAGACTGTGGCCGTGGTTTATGACCCGGCCATAGCGGGCGTGGGTGGGCAGAATCTGTTGCGGGTTTTCTTTGAAAACCACGACTCCACCCAGGCTAACCGGCATGGTAATGATGTGGGCACCCAGTATCGCAGCGCGATTTGGGTTACCACGCCGCAGCAGGCGCAGGCCGCTGCGGCGCTGCGCCAGGCTTTCCAAAGCGAGCTAGACAAGCTTGGTGACGGGCGCGTTTGCCAAACCACTATTGGCGACGCCGCCGCGCTGGAATCTGGCCAGGGCGGGCCATTTTATGTGGCCGAGGAGTACCACCAGGCTTATCTACACAAGAATCCTGGCGGCTACTGTAACCATGGGCCTAACGGCATTACCTGTCCCGTGGGCATCGCCAATTTGCCGGCCCAAACTGATGTTTTGCCGCCTGAGCTAGCCTAAACGCCTGGCGCAAAACCACCAAAACCATAAAGCAGCCAAAGCTGCAAAGCAGTAAAGCTGCTGGGCTTAGCAGCCAAAACTTAAATCTGGCCCAAACCAAACTAGACAGGGGGCGCCCGCCGCACGGCGGGCGCCCCCCTTTTTCTAAGCTGCCAGGCCACCTTGCCCAGAGCAGGCGTCATCATAGCACGAGAGCGCAAAGCAGACTATCAACCGTTAAGACGGTATTAGCCAAAGGCGTATTTGGGGAGAAATCACGATGACCACAATCTCTAACGCAACACTAGCCTTTTATGTAAGCGATGTTTTATTCAGGAGGCAATAGTATGTGGCAAGATATCGCAGTAATAATTATGGGCCCTCTCATCATTTATTCATGGTGGGTGCAGACCTACACTGATTCGTGGGTGGTAGACTTATGGAGAGGCATTTTACGCGAGCGTCTGACCAAAAACATGGCGGCAGTAACCTATCCCTGCATGGGCATTGCGTCTACCTTAGCTGGAATCAACATGCTCTCCGACAGGTTTGGAGCCCCCGAATTCATTATGGTTTCCATCTCGTTCATTGCACTGTTCTTTATTTTTATTGGCGCCTTATATATTCTGCCGTTTCCGTTACCTCGTCTCATTGATTCACGTTACCAGTTCATGAAACGTAACGGCCTGCTTGACGACAATGGTGATCCGCTGCCTGATGAAGAGGCGGAACGTATCCTCGCCCAACGCGAAGAAAACGAATAACTTTTGTTGCCAGGGCTCTAGGGTTGAAATCTGTTACCTAGTCACAACATTGTGATTTCTTAACCTAAGCCACAGGTCGGGGTAATATCTGCCTTAGTATCTGACCCCGACGACAGCTGTAAGCCAATGATTGACCACCAGCGCCCCAGCTCCCACCACAACGCCGCCCAGGCCAGCTCTCTGCGCGAAAGCAAGCTAAACACGCTTGGTAACACCCAAGCTAGCTTGTATACGCCCTGGGGCTCAGCCTGGCGCGTGTCGCTGGTTACCTTCGCGGTGCTGGGTATCTTTGCCATGGTTGGGGGCATCCTTTTCTACGCCCACCAAGCCTCCCAGCAAAGCCAGCCGGGCGCCGTCGTCGTTACCACCACCCAAGCCACCCAGAGCCCTGAAAGCACCCCCAGCCCTACTCCCAGCAGCACGCCACTACCTAGCACCGCGCCGCTACCCACCAGCAAACCGCTAGGCAGCGCCACGCCTACACCACTGTCCTCAAGCCCAGAGCCCTCCACGGGCTTGAACCTGCCCAACTTGACCACCATCTCCCCCACTGAGGCACCCCCCACCCCCGCCGCAGACAACTCAAGTGCAAACAACTCCAGTTCAGATGTGGTTTTAACGGCCTGGCAATGCTCCAGCTCGCGTAAGCTGGTATTTCGCGCCAGCAACGGCTGGGACCGCAACAGCGCCATCGAAGTTGCCCGCAGCGAGCGCTGCGCCCGCTGGGAATAGCGCGAGTGCCTGGCTGCATAAAATTGCAACCAGGCACTCGCTACGCCGTCGGACTAAACCGCAGGCGGGAAAAAGCTAGCAGAAGCTATCAAGCCACCTCAACCTCAACGCCACTGACGTCAGCGGTAGCCAGCTCAACCTTAGGCTCCTTGGTAACCAGCTTGTGGATACCCCAAATCGCCAAGAACACCGGCAAACCAATGTAGCTAGAAGCAATCTGAAACAGCTGGCCCCTAAACAGAGCTTCATAGTTCTGACCCACCAGCACAATCAGGCACATAGCAAAAGCCAGCATCGGGCCAAACGGGAACAGCGGAGCCTTGTATGGCAGCTTCGACAAGTCATTACCCTGCAACACATAGGCCCGCCGGAAACGCAGGTGGCACCAGGAAATACCCAGCCACACAATGAAGCCTGAAAGACCAGAGACGTTAAGCAGCCAAGTGTAGGCAGCGCCCTCACCCACAATAGCGGTCACGAAACCAACCGCACCCACAGCAGCCGTAACCGCCATAGCGTAGAGCGGCACACCGCGCCGGTTAACCCGGGAGAACAGCTTGGGGGCGTGACCATCAAGGGCCATCGAGTGCAGCATACGGGTAGAGGCATACAGGCCAGAGTTACCGGCAGACAAAATCGCAGTCAAAATAACCGCATTCATCACCGCAGCCGCGCCGGCCACACCAGCCCGCTCAAACACCAAGGTGAAAGGCGAGTAAGCCACATCAGTCTCACCGTTACGCAGCAAGTTGGGGTCGGTGTAAGGAATCAGGAAACCAATAACCGAAATAGCACCCACGTAGAACAGCATGATCCGCCAGAACACGCTCTTAATAGCCCGGGGCACATCCCTGCGAGGGTTACGCGACTCGCCCGCAGCCACACCAACCAGCTCAGTACCCTGGAAAGAGAAACCAGCGATCATAAACACTGACACAATCGAGAGCCAGCCGCCATGGAAGGGGGCCTCACCCTTAGTCCAGTTACTAAAGCCAGGCGAGTTACCACCCATAATTCCCAGGATCATGGCCACGCCGGCCACCAAAAACACCAGCACGGTAATCACCTTGATGGTGGCAAACCAGAATTCACCCTCACCATAGGCGCGTGCAGAGAGCGCGTTAAGACCGGTTAGCAGCGCCAAGAACACTGCCGCCCACACCCAGTGGGGCACATCAGGCAGCCAGTAGCTCATCACAATACCGGCTGCTACCAGCTCAGCGGCCACCGTAATGGCCCAGTTAAACCAGTAGTTCCAGCCCATGGCAAAACCAAAGGAAGGGCTAACAAAACGCGTGGCGTAAGTCTGGAAAGAACCAGAAACGGGCATGTGCGCAGTCATTTCACCCAACGACTGCATCAACAACAGCACCATTAAACCAATTACCGAATAGGCCACCAAGGCACCGCCTGGGCCTGCGGTAGAAACGGTTGCGCCGGAGGCCACAAACAGGCCGGTTCCAATCGCGCCACCGATAGCAATCATCTGCATGTGACGGGCGGACAGGCCACGCTTAAGGTCAGTTCCTGGGTTGTCGTGTTCAGACACCTTAGCGTCACCACCTAGTGATGCGCTCGCGGCAGTTTCAGGCTCCTCCCCTGCTGCAGATAGCTCGGGAGTAGTTAAAGCGGACATGTTCACCTCCGTTAAAGTTACTTAAATTGCCAAAGCGGCAATGGAGGTAAACATAGCAGACCAGATGCAACTTTATAAACGCTGTCTCATATTTTAATGGTGTGATTACGACGACGGGGCACCCCCGTTTGTTCGGAAGCGCCCCGCTTTGGCTTTATTGCTGGGACTTAATAAGACTTAAGCCCCAACACACTTAGCCGATGTGGAAATAAGTTTCCACCAAATCTTCCACTAGCACCCGCGCTGTGGCGATATCTTCACGCAAGTTCTCATCCCCTAAGCCTTCAAGGTAAGCCACCCAGGCGTCAATGAGCTTAGGCGGAAAGACCCCTTCAGCCTCGTAAAGGGCGCGCTGAGCCTGCAGGCGCTGGGCTGATTCGTAGCAGGAGGCGGGCAGCTGCTCTAGGTTTTCGAGCTTAGAAGCATCCCCTGAGACATATCGCTCATTGGCATATTCAAGCATTCCCGGCTCAGTCAGACCCACTCGCGCGGCCACCACAATTGCCGCTAGCAGCAGGTGGATGGCGGCTGAGCCGTCAGGTGAGCGCATTTCCACGGTTTGCAGGTCATTGGGGACCTGGCCAACTGCGGGCTCATTGGGGTTAGCGTCGCGGAACATGCGATCATCGAGGTTATTCCACCCTAACGGCACACGCACCAGCACTGAGCGGTTGCGGTCACCCCAGCAGATGGCGGTGGGGGCTTCCTGGTGGGGCACTAGGCGCAGGAAGGAAGTGGGCACGGTATTCCCAAAGGCGGTGATGGAGGCGGCCAAGGTTAGGTAGCCACCGATCACCTTGCGGGCTAGCTCGGTTAGGCCGGCGCCTTGGCTAAATAGGTTGTTGCCTTGCGGGTCTACTAGGCGGGTGTGGAAGTGCATGCCTGAGCCGGCTTGGCCGACGGCGATCTTGGGCGAGTAGGACACCTCAATGCCGTGGCGGTGGGCTACTTCACGCACTACCCACTTGGCTAGGGTCATTTGGTCGGCGGCGTCGCAGGCATCTACCGGCAGGAATTCGATTTCCTGCTGGATCATTTGGCGCCCGTCGGCAACAAAGTTACCCACCTCGGCGTGGGCGTATTTAACCGCGCAGCCCATTTGGGTCAGGTATTTGAGGGCTTCGGTGCGCACGTCGGCGAACTTAGAGAAGGGGGCGGCTTCGTGGTAACCGCGCTGTTCTTCTACCGGGAATAGGGTCTCGACGTCGGAGAACAGGTAGTACTCCAGCTCACCTAGGGCCTGTAGGCGGTTGCCGGTAGCTGCTTCGAGGGCGGTTTGGGCGCGGCGCAGCACGTGCTGAGGTGAGCTGACCAGGGGGTTGCCGGCGACGTCGTAGAAGTAGCACAAAAAGTCGATAGTGGGCTCAGCAGCGAAGGGGTTCATAAAGGCGCTACGCAGCTGAGGCACCACATATAGGTCTGATGAGGTGGCGTCAACAAAGTTAAATAGGGAGGAGCCATCCACGCGCTCACCCATGGTTAGGATCCGGTCTAGGTGAGCCACGGACTGGATGGCGAAGTTTAGGACCTTTAGGCGCCCGTCTCCGCCAATGTAGCGCAGTTCTAGGGCGTGAATATCGTTGTCAACGATGTAGCTGATGATGTCCGCTTTGGTGAACTCGACGGGTAGCTTCCCCAAAGCGCGTACCAGCGGGTTGGGGCTCAGGGTGATTTGGTCGTTTGAAAGCATTACAACTCCTCTTCGAGCGCTTAGGCGTTTAGTCCTATTTTTGCAGAAAGTTGGCTACACCGGTAGCTGTTTTTTCAGGGAGACTTATCCCCATAGCTACCGTCAAGTCACAGGCCATAGCCTAGCCCAAAGGCTTAGTTTTCAGACATCTCTAACGATTAGCGTTTAGACTGGTTGAAAACTCATACCTGGAGGCGATTATGTGGCGCAAGGCTATACACATTCTGGCGGTAACAGCTTTAGTGGTTACCGGCCTAGGTCTGCCCACAGCCGCTTGGCCCACCGCAAGCGCAGCAGACGAACCCTACATAGCCGAAATGTTTGTGGTCCTAAACAACAACAAGATGCAGGACTACATCATGGTGGTTGACCCCAGCAACAACCTGACTAAAGCTCAATGCGAGAGCTTCAAGGGCACCACCAAAGACAAGACGCTTATCACCCAGTTTGAACAAAAAGATAAGGGTGCCACCTGCTCTATTTTGCAGACTTTCACCAGCTATAAGGCCTCTTCGCAGTTTTCGCGGCAAAACGGTAAGACTACTGTCACTGTTGACCCACAGGCCACTATCAATGTTTCTGCTAAGCCTCTAGGGATCTCCTCAGCTACTTTTAGGGCTCTGATTGTGGGCGTTGAGGGCAAAGTGATTAGCGCCCCGGGCAACGTCAAGCTTAAATACGAGGTTTTTAACAAACGTAATTTGCACATGGCTTACTGGAGTAACCCCTCTACTCCGGTGACCATGGAATTTACTTTGACCTCAGATGATGGCACCCAGAAGCAGGATCCTTTCTCTCTGCTGCCTGACAATAAAACTGCTAGCCCGTCGCAGAGCCCTTCAAGCAGCCCTTCTGCTAGCGATTCGCCCACTTCTAACGCGAATCCTTTAGAGACTACCGCCCCTACGCAAAGCGCGGCGGCCAGCTCTGAGGGCGAGGAAGGCTCTAACACCACTGCCCTGTATGCCGCTTTGGGGGTAGGCATTGTGGTGCTGTTGGCTCTGTTGGCGCTGATCGTAATGGTTTTGCGTAAACCTCGTAAGGGCGCTAATGCTTCTAGGTCTTATCCCAATAACACCAGTGGGTATGTGCCCACGATGACCAGCGGACAGATTAATACTTCCGGCCCGCTTCAGGGTGCTAGTGCCGCTTCGGCGGCTTATGCCAGCTCGACGGCGTCGGCGACTTATGCCCCCTCGACGGCGTCGGCGACTTATCCGCAGTCTGCGGCTTCTGCGGCATCGACTCCCACACAGTCCGCGCCCAGCTCTGGCTATCCCCACAGTGCGGCCTCTTCTAACTATCCGCAGTCTGCAGCGTCGGGCTATGCTCCCTCGGCGGCGTCGGCCCCTTACTCCCCCAGCGCACCCCAAGGCTACGGACAACCAGCCGCTCCCCAGGGCTATGGGCAGCCTCAGGGCTACAGCCAGAGCGCCCCGCAGTACTCTGCACCAAGCGCCGCTCAGGCCTCGAACCCGGGTTACGCGCAGTCGGCAGCCTCAGGGTATGCACAGTCAGCAGCGTCGGGCTATGCCCCTTCGGCGTCGTCGGCTCCTTACGCCCCCAGCGCACCCCAGGGTTACGGCCAGAGCACCGCTCCCCAGGGTTACGGCCAGCAGAGCTACGGGCAACCGGCCGCTCCCCAGGGGCAGGGGCAACCGGCCGCGCAAGGCTACAGCCAACCCCAGGGCTACAACCAGGGTGCTGCGCAAACCTACGGGCAGAACTCTGGGCAGTCGGTGTTCCCAAGTTACGCCCAGGAAACAACCCTGGCCCCAACTCACCGCTACCCACAAGACACCATTGCGGCCCCAACCCCGAGCCCCGCACAAGACACGGTTCAGGCGCCCACCGCGCAAGAAACCGTGCAGGCGCCCACCTCACAGCCCTCGCAGGAGACGGTTCAGGCTCCAACGCAGGACTATGACCCTGCCGCTACCCAGATTTATGACGCGGATAGCGAGCAAAATCAGCAGCCCCGCACTGGCTGGAACAACCAGCCTTATGGCGGCTAATTAGGAGATAAGTTATGAATACTGCCGTACGTAAACGCTTTTTCACTCGTTTTGTAGCTGCTGCGCTACTGGCCACGGGGGCTGGCACCCTGGCACCGTCGGCACTAGCTGCACCTAACGAAGCGAAAGCGCAAGAGTCGGTGGTATTTGCCAAAGCGGGGCAGATTATGTACACGGTTAGCATCGCTGACTACACCCAGACGCTAACCAGCCAAAGCTGCGCTGACACGCTAAAAAGCGCTATGCCGAAAACTGAGGCAGAAATTAATCCGGTTTTTAAACAAAACGAGGGTTATAACTACTGCTCGGGCACGGTCACCTACAGTGCGCAGGCGGGGCATGAGTTTTATTCACTCAACGGCGATAAGCTAACCGGCCATAACCGCGTTGACGCGCTGCTTGTTGCTCTAAAACCGCTTAAGGTTAGCTCCATTAACAGCAATGTCAGCGTGCATGATGCCAATGTCACCTCAGCCAGCGACGGCGTTAAAGTGAACCAGTCCGGTGGCGAGGGTAAGGGCTACTTCATGCAGTGGCGTAATTCCACTCATCAAAACAGCTTTACCGCGACTGTAAATAACCCAAGTTCTACTAGCCCGTCAGGTAGCTCAAGCTGGCTGGCTGGTGGTTCTCAGAGTGGCTCTGACGGCTCTGGTTCGCAAAGTGGAGCTCCCGACGGCGCCCAGCCCAGCGGCGGCGCCACTAGCGCAGCCCCCACGCCAGGGGCCAGTGGCTCAGCCACCGGTTCTGCTAGTGCTAGCAGCTCTGCCAAGGCTACTGACTACCGCGCGACTATAGCTGGCGCAGATAAATCGCAGGTGGCCACCGCCAAACAGGGTAATAGTGGGATAGTTACCGCCCTGTGGGTGGTTGGCGCCCTGGTGATAGCCAGCGCCGCTGGCCTGGGCTTTTTACTGCTAAAACGCCGCAAGCAGGAAGCTACAGGCGGTGACGCTAGCGAGGCCTAAAACTGACGCAGTGCCGGCCAGCCCAAGCGGCTAGGGTGGCGTCGTACCCTAATAAGCCGCATTAGAATGGCACTGCCCGGCACTGCCCGGTACTGCACACTAAGTTTCAAGGAGGAAAAATGCAGCGCATCGCTGCACGCTTTAAGCATGCTGGCGTGTTTGTGACATTAACCGCGCCATTCTTGACTCTTAGTGTGACCTCACCGGCTATGGCGGCTACTACTTTAACCGTCACTCCCCTGAGTGCTGCCCCTGGGGCCACTTCCCTGACCTCTACCTCCGGGACCACTCCCCTGAGCGCTACCCCTTTAGCCGCCGATTCTGCTAGCGACGACAATATTTGGCTCACTATCGCCATTGTTGCGGTTGGCGTGGCCCTGATGTCTTGTATTGCGTTGGCGTTGACTATGGCAAAAGCGCGTCGCAATCGTACCAAGCCAGCCCAGCCTTTGGTGGCGCCTGTTTTCCAGCAGATGCCCTCTGCGCCGTCGGCCCCCGTGCTAGGGACGCCAGGTTTCCCGCAGCAGATGGTTTCTGCGCCGTCGGCCCCCGCACTTGGTTACCACCCGCATATTGCCCCGACGCCGTCGCTGGCACCTACGGCCCCAGGTGGACTGCCGCTTACTGCACAGCCGGTTAATGAGGCTTATCCGCAACGATATGGGATGCCCAGTCAACCTGATTCGGGAGATTTGGCTACGCTTTCGCACCCGAATCAGAATGTCCAGCTGGCCCATGAACTAGCCACCCCGGAAGGTAACCAGACTCGCCTAGTTTCTACCGACGGCGTCGCCCACGCTTATCCTGTGGAAGAACCGACCTGGCAAATGTCACCTGCAGGCTCCAGCGATTAAAGGGGCAAACAATGAAACGCGCACTGGCAATCTTATTGACCTTTATTACCTTGGCGACTGGAGCCCTATTTGCCCCTGCCGCCACGGCTAACGAAAATTTAAAGACTGAACTCTGGTTCACACTTAACTCTGATGGTAGTATTAAAGAATTAGTTACTATCTCCAGCAGAGATAACACCATTAACACCGATAACTGTAAAGGCACCGAAACAGATATTGTAAGGTTTACTCGTATAGGCAAAGAAAATAGATGCGCCTTCATTAAATATTACAAAAAAGGCGAACCCGCCCCTAACTGGTCAGTATCCTCAGAAGATAACAGTATCAATTTTAGGTTTTTCAACGAATTCCATTATTCACTAGACAGAATCGTAAATACTTTAAACATTGATCGCTCTGATTTAAATGTCACTTTTACCATAGTGCAGCTTCCTGCAGATGCAATCATCACCTCTCAAACCTTGTCTCCAAACACAGGTAAGGGAGATAGCAAGTACAGCTACTACATCTGGTTTGGCGCTGAGGCTACTAGCGCAGAGATAGAACTAACAGGTAGTTTTTCATCCTCCGGTTCCACTAGCAGCCCTACTACCCCAGCCCTTAGCCCCACCCACAAACCTAGCCACACATCTGCACCCCTCAGCACGGCTAGCCCTAAACCCAGCCGTGACATTACCAGCAGACCAGCCACCGCCAGCCCAACCACTAACAGCTCCGCCGCTAACCCCGCGACAGGCGACAACAAGTCTGTAGCTACATCAATATCCAACTCTCGCAATTTTAATGGCTTACTTAATGAGTTTTTAATAATTGCCACCATAGCTTCTATTGCTATAATCGCAGGGACCTTCTTATTAGCCCGGATAAGTAAGAACTCCACTTCTGCATATACGCCACTTTCTGCTGCTACACTCTGTGATGATCAAAGTAGTTCTAGCGCGCAGCCACAGACCTATAAGAGCCATTCAAACAAATTGCAAAGCTATACAGAGACTTCTACACAGCCGAGCCACTCAGCTAGGCAACCCCAGGGCAATCAGCCACCCTGGCAAGGATAGCCAGACTGACTTGAATTCCACCCACAAGCTTTGCAATTACTTGTTCAAGGAGAGAGCAATGAAACGTATACTCGCCATAGCACTAGCTTTTCTCACGCTAGTGGCCGGGGCACTGTTAGCCCCGGCAGCCACCGCCGCCGAAAAAATTGAAACCAAGATATTATTTGCACTCAACGCTGACGGCAGCAGCGATGAATTAGTTGGAGTTTATAGCGACAGCGATACTGTTGTTAATGCTTCAAGTTGCAAAGACACTGGCGAATATGTGACGAAGTTTACCCAAAAAAATGGCACTAATCAGTGTTTTTTTGGAAAACACCACGAGAAGGGTGATTATGATATCGCTTGGATAGTATCTGAAAAAGATGGTGTCCTTGAGTTTGACTTTTTGAACCTTAGCGCTTCTTTACGTGTCGACATTGCATCCGCATTATCTATCTACTCCTCTGAGTTAAACGTTATTTCTACTGCGGCAGCATTGCCTTTAAATGCAACTGTCACCGATCAGACTCTGTCACCAACCACAGATAAAAGTGATAAGTTTATTTATTACATTTGGGAAGGCTCTAATGCCACTAAGTCAAGCGCAAGCTTAAAGGGTACTTTGCCGCTTTCTGGCGCCACCAGCAACCCAACTAGCAGTCCGACTAGCAGCTCCACCAATACACCCGCCCCAGTTTCCACTGTTACTCCTTCAGATAGCCCCAGCGCTACCGCGTTAGCTACGAGCAACAAGTCTAAAGATTCTAGTGCCACCTTATATGTGGTACTAGGGATTGTGGGCGTAGCTGCCGTAATCGGAATTGTGGTCACTGTTGTGCTGGTGAAGAAGCGTAAGAACCCGAGCCCGGCACCTGGGTTCTATCCACCGCTTTCCCCGACTATGCCTTATAACGGTCCTCGCCCTGGCCCACAGGATCAGCAAGGCTATCGGGGCCCGCAGCAGTCACAGGGTTACCCAGCCACACAACCCCAAAATTACCCTGGTCACGCTCCTACCCAGCAAGGTAACTTCAACCCTCAGCCTTATCCTGGCCCGCAACCTCAACCTACTCAGGGACAACCGGGGGCGCAGTCTCAAACTGGACCGGCCCAGCCAGGCACGCAGCCACAGCCCAGGCAAAACCAGCCCGAGGCAGGGCAGCCACCTTATGGCGCTAACCCAAACTACCCGCAAAACCGTAACTGACCCTTGCCAGGGCTAAAGTGTTGGCCAGCCATTTTAATGGCTGGCCAACACCCCTAGTATTTGCAACACATTCAAGGAGGAAGTCGTGAAACACGCATTAGCAACCGCGCTAGCTTTTATCACATTGGCTGCCACAGCTCTTGTCACTCCCACCGCCACGGCTGCCACGCCTACTAGCAGTATCGAAACCACACTAATGTTCGTACTTGAAGCTGACGGCAGCACAGATCAGGGCGTTATTATCTCCAGCAGTGACGAAACCATAAATAAATCTAACTGCAAAGCTTTCGGAGATTTCGAAGCAGAATTTAAACAAAAAGACGGAAAAAATAAATGCCTACTTTCAACACACCGCACTATCGACGAATTATCTAGTTCATGGATAAAGAATGTCGAAGGCAATGAAATTAAGTTTTCATTTACAGGAATTTCATTTGATTTCGTCCACAAAGTAGCGACTCGTTTCGGATTCGACACAAATGCGCTTAACATAACTCAAAGCATTGCGGCAATTCCTTTAAATGCCACCGTCACTATTGAAAGGTTGCAACCCAAAGTAACTAAAGGTAGTAATTATGTTTACTACACATGGGAGGGAGATACTACTGAGACCATGGGGGCGGGGCTAGTGGGAACTATTCCAATCTCCAATCCTACTGCCACACCAGATGCTAGCTATGTCAAGGAACCTGCCCACACAGACAACCCCAGCGACAACTTTTCATCTAACGCAGCCTCCCCTACTGTTCTAGCCACAAAGCAGAATTTTAACAACTCTAATAACACTGCCCTCTATGTTGTGTTAGCGGTTGTATCGGTAGTTGCTTTGGGCGGCATCGTGCTAACTGTTCTACTAGTGCAAAAACGTAAAAAGCCAGCTTTCCCACCATATCAGCCCGGTTCTCCCATCCACCCTTATAACTCACAACCCTATTCATCATTGTCGCCACAATCAGAACAGACCTACCTACCTATGCAACCTCACCAAAATCAGCCAGAGCAACCTAATCAGCATCCTGATAATACAAAGCCAACTGCCTAACCAGAGTTAAAAGTTCTGAAAGTTTACCTTCAGGACAATAGACTAAAGTTACAGATCAAGCACAGCCCTGCAACGATTAGTAAGGAGAAGGCAATGAAATACATACTAGCAATCACACTAACCTTCATGACATTAGCTACAGCAGCCATACCCAGCCCAGCCGCAGTAGCTGACGAAAAGATTGACACAACATTAATGTTTGTACTTAACCCAGATGGAAGCAGTGATGATTTAATTGAAGATGACAAAGACAAGAATCAAGAAAAAGATGCTATATATGATGTTAAGGTAAATTTACAAAAACC
>ERZ772912.371-NODE-371-length-20715-cov-5.154889_pt1 | contig 20715 bp, 15 predicted proteins | sample MGYA00512119_ERZ772912 | MGnify/ENA primary metagenome ERZ772912 (study PRJEB29015, sample SAMEA2738048) | human oral metagenome | biome: human oral; feature: human-associated habitat; material: saliva | place: China | collected 2230 ...
AGCGGGCGGCGTAGGCAGCCGAGCGGTCGACCTTGGACGGGTCCTTGCCGGAGAAGGCACCACCGCCGTGCGGTGCGGCACCGCCGTAGGTGTCGACGATGATCTTGCGACCGGTGAGGCCGCAGTCACCCTGCGGGCCACCGATGACGAAGCGGCCGGTGGGGTTGATCAGGTACTTGATGTCACCCTTGACCAGGTCGGCCGGCAGCACCGGCTTGACGATCTCCTCGATGACCGCCTCTTTCAGGTCCTTCTGGGCGATGTCGGGGTGGTGCTGGGTGGACAGCACGATGGTGTCGATGGAGTGCGGGCGGCCGTCGACGTAGCGCAGCGTGACCTGCGACTTGGCGTCGGGACGCAGCCAGGGCAGACGACCGTCACGGCGCAGGCTGGCCTGGCGCTCGACGATGCGGTGCGCATAGTAGATGGCAGCCGGCATCAGCACCGGGGTCTCGTCGCAGGCGTAGCCGAACATCAGGCCCTGGTCGCCAGCGCCCTGGTCGAGGTTGTCGTCCTCGGCACGGTCGACGCCCTGGGCGATGTCGGGGCTCTGCTTGTCGTAGGCAACCTGGACCGAGCAGCCCTTGTAGTCGATGCCGTATTCGGTGTTGTCGTAGCCGATGCGTGCGATGGTGTCACGGGCCACGCCGATGTAGTCGATGTTGGCCTTGGAGGTGATTTCACCGGCCAGCAGCACCAGACCGGTGGTGCACAGGGTTTCAGCGGCCACGCGCGACTTGGGGTCCTGGGCCAGCAGGGCGTCCAGGATGGCGTCGGAGATCTGGTCGGCGACCTTGTCGGGGTGACCTTCGGAGACGGACTCGGAGGTGAAGAGGTATTCGCTCATGATGGGGGCTTTCCCGCAAGAATTTGGATTGGGCCTTGGGTCCGGAATGGCCGGCAGGTGTTGCAACCTGTCGTTTTTCCGGCGTTGCCAGCTTCCTGGGAAGCCGCGACGCTTTAGCGGAACGCAGTAATTTGCTTCAATACGGTCTAGGGCATCCGCCCGGACCGTCGGCCACCCCGCAAGTTGTCCCAATTAACTCGGTGGCCGCGGTGCAAATTATAGCGACGGTGCCTTGCCACGCCATGGAAATCGATCACACCTGCCGCATTTCTGCCGTTCTGGTCCGGACGGTGAAGGGCCTGGGGCGTCTCCCTTTGCCGCTGTTGCATGCCGTGGGAGGTTGCCTGGGGCGGCTGGCCTACGTCTGTAGCGCCGGCCTGCGTCGCAAGACACGCAATAACCTGAAGACAGCAGGGTTATACAGCCGCCGGCTGGCCTGGGGCAGTGCGGCGGCAGCCGGCAAGGCCGCCATCGAGAGCGCCTATGTGTGGTTTCGACCCGACGCCGACCTGCTGGCACGCCGTGGTCATGAGGCCATGACCCGTCTGGCCCAGGAGACCCTGGCGCGCCAGGCCGCGGGCGACAACCGTGGACTGATCATCCTGACGCCGCACATCGGCTGTTTCGAGATGGGGGCGCGGGCCTATGGCCTGACGGCGCCCATTACCGTGCTGTACAAGGCGCCGCGTCATCCGGTCATGCACCGGTTGCTGCGGGCGGGGCGATCGCAGACCGGGGTGACGCCGGTGCCGGCGGACACGTCGGGCGTGCGGGCGCTGCTGCGGGCCCTGAAGCGCGGGGAGGCGGTGGGCATTCTGCCCGATCAGGTGCCCTCGGCTGGTGATGGTCTCTGGGCCGATTTCTTTGGCCGGCCGGCCTTCACCATGACCCTGCCGCTTCGGCTGGCGCAAAAGACCGGGGCCCGTGTATGCTTGATGGCAGTGTGGCGTCAGGCCGACGGTCGGGGCTGGGAAGTGGAGGTCGAGGACCTGGAAGGCCTTCCGGATCCGGCCACGCTCAATGCCCGCATCGAGGCGCTGGTGCGGCGGCGTCCCGAGCAGTACGTCTGGAACTACAACCGTTACAAGGTGCCGGCCGGCATGACGCCGCCGACCCGAAACCCCGAGGTGAACATGGCCATGGGCTGCATCCCGCCCGTTCATCCCGAATCTGGAGGATAGCAACCGGTGAACGTGTCGCGCATTCTGCTGGCAGTATTCCGCATGCTGGCAGCGCTGCCGTATTCCTGGCTGCGTCGTCTGGGCAATCTGGCGGGGGTGGTGCTGTACCACGGGGTACCGCGGCGCACCCACATTGCCCGGGTGAACCTGCGACTATGTTTCCCGCAGATGCCCGAGCACGAGCGCGAGGCGCTCATCCTGGCGCACTGCAAGTTCTTTGCGCGCAGTTTCCTGGATCGCTTCATGCTGTGGTACCGGCCGGAAGCGTACCTGCGCAAGCTGGTGCAGCTGGAGAATGTCCATCTGATCGATGAGCTGGAGGGCAAGCCGCTCATCCTGCTGGCCCCTCATTTCCTGGGGATGGATGCAGGCGGCACTCGCCTGTCCATGGACCGCACCATGTTCACCATGTTCGCCAACCAGAAGAACAAGGTGTTCAACGAGGAAATGCGCAAGGGCCGGGCCCGCTTCAGCGGCGCGATGGTGCTGTCCCGTCAGGACGGGCTGCGCGGCGCGATCCGCAAGATCCGCGAAGGGGTGCCTTTCTATTTCCTGCCCGACATGGACCTGGGGGCGCGCGATTCGGTCTTTGTGCCGTTCTTCGGTGTGCCGGCGGCAACGGTGACCTCGGTGGCGCGGCTGGCGCAGATGACCGGTGCCCGCGTGCTGCCCTGCGTGACGCTGATGACCGACACCGGCTACCGCACGACCTTCTATCCTGCCTGGGAGAATTTCCCCGGGGATGATCTGGAAGCGGCCACGCGGCGGATGAACGAATTCATCGAGGCGCGGGTGCTGGAGGCGCCGGCGCAGTATCTGTGGACGCACAAGCGCTTCAAGACACGGCCGCCGGGCGAGCCGGATCCGTACCGGGTGGATGGTCAGCCCATGCCCGATACCGAGATCGAGGAGGTGCCGCTGGAGGACAATGGCCCGGCCACCGAGGGGAGGTCGGCATGAAGCTTCGGCTCACCAAGATGCACGGCGCCGGCAACGATTTCGTGGTGATCGATGCCACTGGCGGCATGCCGCGGGTGTCGCTGGCGCAGTGGCGCTGGCTGGCCGATCGCCATGTGGGCGTGGGGGCCGACCAGATCCTGATCGTCGAGCGTCCCACGGCAGAACAGGTGGCCGCAGCCGGGCCCGAGGGGCTGGATTTCGTCTACCGGATCATCAATGCCGACGGCATCGAGGTGGAGCAGTGCGGCAACGGCGCGCGCTGCTTCGTGCGCTTCGTGCACGAGCAGGGATTGACCGACCGAGACCGGATCCGTGTGCTGACACGTGGCGGCATCATCTCGCCCCGGCTGATGCCGGACGGCGGGGTGGAAGTGAACATGGGCGAGCCCTCGTTCGATCCGGGCAGGCTGCCGTTCTCCACACGGGGCCTGGTGCCCCGGCAGCAGGGGCAGGCCATGCTGTGGCCGCTGGCACTGGAGGCGTCGCCCGGTGAGGTCTTCACCCGTGAGGTGGCGCTGGTGTCCATGGGCAACCCGCACGCGGTGCAGGTGGTCGAGGACGTGAAGCAGGCGCCCGTGCAGACCGAGGGGCGCCTGATCGAGCTGCATCCGCGCTTTCCGGCGCGGGTCAACGCCGGTTTCATGCAGGTGCTGTCGCGCGGCGAGATTGCGTTGCGGGTGTTCGAGCGCGGTGCGGGCGAGACGCTGGCCTGCGGGACCGGAGCCTGTGCGGCCGCCGTGGCGGGCATGCAACAGGGGCTGCTGGATCATGAGGTCCGGGTCCGGGCGCTGGGTGGAACGCTTACCATCCGTTGGGAAGGGCCGGGCTCCCCGGTCTTTCTGGCAGGTCCGGCCGTGACGGTGTTTTCCACCGAGGTCGAGCTGCCCGATGACCCGCCCGGGGCGGACGGGGCGGCCTTGCGCTGACGCGGGGTGCCCCAGGCTGGCACGGCCCCGTTCGGATGGGCCGTGTGGCGCCGATGTCTTTGCAGGATTCACGATGAGTTTCACGTCATTGCCGGGGGGCTCTCCCCGAGAGACCGATGAGCGTCGGCGCGTCGATGCGCTGAGTGCCGACGAGGTGGCTGCCTGGTTGCAGCGCAATCCCGAGTTCTTCGAGTCGCACCGCGACATGCTGAGCCAGCTGAGGCTGCGCCATCCGCATGGGGGACGCGCCATTTCGCTGATCGAGCGCCAGGTGACGGTGTTGCGCGATGCCAATCGCATGCTGGAAAAGCGCCTGGCCGATTTCCTGCGCATTGGCCGCGAGAATGATGCGCTGTCGATGAAGATGCAGGGGCTGGCGCATGCGCTGCTCGGCGAGCGCGATCCGGCGCGGCTGCCGGGACTGCTGTGCGCGGGCCTGCGGCGCGGTTTTGACGTGCCCTTCGTGGTGGTGCGGCTGTGGGCGGAGGTGAATCTGCCCGAAGCTTCGCAGGGGCCGGTGTCGGCCAGTCTGCAGCAGTGGGCCGACCGGCTGGAGCAGCCCTATTGCGGTCCGGCCACGCAGGACGAGATCCTGGGCTGGTTCCCTGAGCGTGGTCAGGAAGTGGCCTCGATGGCCGCCATGGCGCTGCGTGCGGGCAACGAGATCCGCAGCTTCGGCCTGCTGGTCATTGGCAGTCATGATCCCAAGCGCTTCCAGGCGGGGATGGGCACCGTGGTGCTGGAGCAGCTGGCCGACATGGCGGGCGCCTCGCTGTCCCGGGCGCTGCCGCCGAAGGAATCGGCCTGAACATCCGCGCCGATATCGACGCCTGGCTGCGGCGGCTGGAGACCGAGCGCGGCTACTCGGCGCATACGCTGGATGCCTATCGGCGCGATCTGGCGACCCTCGTGGTGGGCATGGGAGAGCGCACCGACTGGGCGGCCGTGAAGGAGGCTGACATCCGGCGCTGGGTGGCGGCCGCGGCGCGTGACGGGCTCTCGCCGGCCTCGCTGGCCCGGCGGCTGTCGGCATGGCGTGGTTTCTTCGATGCGCTGGCCGAGGATGGGCGGATCCTGGCCAACCCCGTGCAGGGAGTGCGGCCGCCCAAGCGGCCCCGCCGCCTGCCCAAGGCGCTGCCGGTGGACCAGGCCGTGCAGCTGGTCGATGGTCCGGTGGAGGCCGAGCAGGCTTTCACCGCCAGCCGCGATCGGGCCATGGCCGAACTCTTCTATTCCAGCGGGTTACGTCTGTCGGAACTGACGGCGCTGGACCACCGTTGGTTGCAGGCATCAGGGGACGGAGCCCGTTCGTCGGCCTGGCTGGACCGTCCGGCGGCCGAGGTGCAGGTGCTGGGCAAGGGCGGAAAGCGTCGCACGGTGCCGGTCGGCCGTGCGGCACTGGCTGCGCTGGATGCCTGGCTGGAGATTCGTGGCGAGTGGCTGGCGGCGCATCCGGCAGCCGATACCGCGCCGCTTTTCCTGTCGCTGCAGGGGCGGCGGCTGAGCAACCGCTCGGTACAACTGCGGATGGATGCGCTGGCCCAGCGACGGGGCCTGCCACAGCACGTCCATCCGCACGTGCTGCGACATTCGTTTGCCAGCCACATGCTGCAGTCCTCGGGCGACCTGCGGGCCGTGCAGGAGCTGCTGGGACACGCCAGCATCGGCACCACGCAGGTGTACACGGCCCTGGATTTCCAGCACCTGGCGGCCGTCTATGACGCCGCGCATCCGCGTGCGCGCCGGCAGGGCGGGGTGCCCGACGGGGCCACAGCCGGTGCTGGCGGGCGGGCAGCCGGAGAGGCCGGCGCGGAAGGCAGCGCAGGAGACGGTGACAGCGCGGGAGACGGTGACAGCGCGGGAGACGGTGGCCTGGCCGGAAGACTGGATGCACGCGCACAGGGCGCCTTGAAAAAGCCCTGAGCCGCCCCCACAAGAGGCGGCATGCCTGACCCGCAGGGTCCGGGCTGAAATACACGCAGGTGTTGCCGGTCTTGCACGGCAGCATGGCCCGTCCGTGAGCAGTTTGCCAAAGCTGTTGCCGATCGCCCCTGTTGTGTCGAATATGAAAAATAAAGTTACTTATCAGGCGTGAAACTGCGCGTACAATTCGCGCTCCTTGGGGGCCTCTCAAACAGTCTTTACAGTCGTTTTGGGTCCCCGACACTGCCAAGGAAGGTGTGAAATGGCAAACGATCTCATTCCAACCACGATCCTGACCGGCTTCCTGGGAAGCGGCAAGACCACGTTGCTCAACAAGATCCTCAAGGACGATCACGGTCTGAAGATCGCCGTCATCGAGAACGAGTTCGGCGAGGAGGGTATCGACAACGATCTGCTGCTGCAGGGCGACGAGCAGATCGTCGAGATGAACAACGGCTGCATCTGCTGCACCGTGCGGGGCGACCTGGTGCGCATCCTGCTGGACCTGAAGGCCCGGCGTGATGCGGGCGAGATCCATTTCGACCGGGTGGTGATCGAGACCACCGGTCTGGCCGACCCGGGCCCGGTGGCACAGACCTTCTTCATGGATGACGAGGTGGCGCAGAGCTACATGCTGGACGCCATCATCACCGTGGTGGACGCGCTGCATGGCAACCAGCAGCTGGACGAGACCAAGGAAGCCCAGGCACAGGTGGGCTTTGCCGATCGTATCCTGATCTCCAAGACCGACCTGGCCAACGAGGAAACGGTGGAGGCGCTGCGCCGGCGTCTGGTCCAGATGAACCCGCGAGCGCAGATCCGCACCATTCAGTTCGGCAACGTGGACGTGGCCGAAGTGCTGGACATCAAGGGGTTCAACCTGAATGCCGTGCTGGAGGTGGACCCGGACTTTCTGGAAAGTGACGAGCACACGCACAGCGATGCGGTCTCGTCCTTCGTCTTCAAGTCGAAGAAGCCTTTCGACGGTACCAAACTGGAGGAATTCCTGGGTGGCATGATCCAGGTTTTCGGCCCCGACCTGCTACGCTACAAGGGCGTGCTCTATATCAAGGGAACGCCGCGTCGCATGGTGTTCCAGGGCGTCCACATGATGATGGGCGCCGACGTGGGAAGAAAGTGGGAACCCCACGAAACGCCGTCCAGCAAGATGGTGTTCATCGGCCGCAATCTGCCGAAGGACACCTTCATCGCCGGACTGAAACAGTGCCTTGCCTGAAAGTACAAGGAGCTCCTATGACAACCGCGAACCAGGCCGTTCTGACCGAAGACGCCATCCTCAAGATGTCCGAGGATGACTACATGAACGACGTGCAGCTGGAATTCTTCCGTGACAGGCTGCGCCAGATGGAAAGAGACATCCGCAACAATGCCGGCGAGACCACCGAGCATCTGCGCGAGACCGTCATCGTTCCTGATCCGGCTGACCGTGCCACGATCGAGGAAGAGCATGCGCTGGAGCTGCGTACCCGCGACCGCGAGCGCAAGCTGCTGAAAAAGATCGAGCAGGCACTGGCCCAGATCGACAGTGGCGACTACGGCTACTGCGAGGAGACCGGTGATCCCATCGGCATTCCGCGCCTGCTGGCACGTCCCACGGCCACGCTGTCGCTGGAAGCGCAGCAGCGCCGTGAGCTTCGCCAGAAACTGTACGGTGACTGAGCACCATCCTGTGGCGCAAAGGCCGACGACATGATGTCGTCGGCACACTTTCGCAGCAAAAGGGGGCAATCGCCCCCTTTTTTCTTGTGGGATTCTGCAGGGCGGACGGTCGGGTACAGCTGACTGGCGGTGCTTGAAAGGCCCTTTAACAGGTGTTCCGGCTGGCTGGATACTCTGGCCCGACTGGCGGGGCGCCCATGGGGTGGTCGGCACGGCAGCCGGTGCTACACTGAAAAACGAGCCAGTCAGGGGGCATACGTCCGTGGGATTCTTTTCTTTTTTCAGCAGGAAAAAAAACCGGAACAAGAGCGAAGCCGCTCCGTCGCCGGAATCGACCAGCGGGTTGAGCGCTCGTGAAATCGCCCGTCGCACCGCCGAGAAGATCGACGAGATCGAATCGCAGATGGTGCAGGAAGGGGTTTCGGTTGCCAATCCGGCGTTGATGCAGCAGGAAGCCAAGGCCGGGCAGGCCCAGGCGCCGGCTGCTGCGGCGGAATCGGCCGAGCAGGCTGCCAATGATGTGTCGGGCCGGCCTTCCGTGCTGGCGCGTCCGCGCGAAGGCGCCATCGAGATCCAGAGTTCCGGCCTGCTGCCGGTGCTGGAAGAAGTGTCGGTGCTGTTTGCCAATGGCCAGGTGAGCGAAGCAACGCAGAACCTGCGTCAGGCCATTGATCAGAAGCAGCTGGGCGAGCATACCCGCCTGGGCTGGAAGATGCTGCTGGAGCTTTATCAGGCCAGTGGGCACCGGACCGAATTCGAGAACCTGGCGGTGGAATACGCCTCGTCCTTCGAACTGTCGCCGCCCGCCTGGGTGGACGAACTGGTGCTGCCCAATCAGCAGGAAGAGCCGGCTGCGGTCCTGTCGTCGACGGTGCTGTTCCCGCCGGTGATCGACGCCCAGGTGGTGAAGCAGACCGAGCAGATGACACGCGCCATCCAGCGCAAGCGCCAGCTGCGCGTTGACTTCAGCCGCGTCACCAGCATCGACATGATCGGTGCGGATCTGCTGCTGCGCACGTTCCGTGATTTCCGCAAGGCGCGTCACGAGCTGACGATCTGCGGTGTGGAAGCCCTGGAGAAGGCGCTGTCGGTGATGACCGAGAGTGGCCGCCGTGATCCGGACGAGCACTGCTGGCAGCTGCGGCTGATGGCCCTGCGCATGCTGGGCCGCCAGCAGGAATTCGAGGACCTGGCCATTGAGTATTGCGTGACCTACGAGGTCTCGCCGCCGTCGTGGGAGCCGCTGCCGGATTCCGTGCATGTGCTGCTGGCCGACAGCGAGCCCGAAGAGGAAACCAGCGAGACGTTGCAGCCTTACGTGGGCGAGATGTTCGCGCTGTCGGGCGTGCTGACCGGCCGTGCCGAGACCATGTTCCGCCGGCTGCGTGCCTGGGCCGAAGACCGCCGCGAAGTGACGCTGGACTGCCGTCAGCTGGTGCGCATCGACTTTGCCTGCGCCAGCGAGCTGCTCAACGAAGTGGTGTCGCTGCAGGCGGGTGGCAAGCCTGTCACCATCCGCCAGCCCAGCTATCTGGTGGCCTATCTGATGATCGTGATGGGCCTGGGCGACCTGGCCGAGCTGCAGCTGCGCCACGCGTGATGCAGACCCCGGCCGCACGCGGCCAGGCAGAAAAGGGGGCCCGGAAGGGCCCCTTGCCATTGAAATTGACCGATGGCCCCCCATATGTCCTGAAACCCCTCCGGCTCCCTCCTGGCGCCGGAACTCTTTCAGGACCATCATGACAACCATCGTATCTGTCAGAAGAGGCGACAGCGTCGCCCTGGGGGGGGACGGTCAGGTCACCCTCGGCAACATCGTGGTCAAGGGCACCGCGCGCAAGGTGCGCCGCCTGGGGGGCAACAAGGTGCTGGCCGGCTTTGCCGGCGGAACGGCAGACGCCTTCACGCTCTTCGACCGTTTCGAGGCACAACTGGAGCGCTATCCGGCCAACCTGATGAAGGCCGCCGTGGAGCTGGCCAAGGAATGGCGCACCGACCGTGTGCTGCGCCGCCTGGAGGCCATGCTGGCCGTGGCCGACAAACAGCATTCCCTCATCATCACCGGCAACGGTGACGTGCTGGAGCCCGAGCACGGGCTGGTGGCCATCGGTTCGGGCGGCGCGTATGCGCAGTCGGCCGCACTGGCACTTCTGGAGAACACCGAGCTTTCTCCGACCGAGATCGTGCAGAAATCACTGAAGATTGCGGGTGATCTGTGCATCTACACCAACCAGAACCACACGATCGAGACACTATGACGCAGATGACGCCGCAGGAGATCGTCTCCGAACTGGACAAGCACATCATCGGCCAGGACAAGGCCAAGCGCGCGGTGGCCATTGCGCTGCGCAACCGCTGGCGTCGCCAGCAGGTGGCCGAGCCGCTGCGCCACGAGATCGTGCCCAAGAACATCCTGATGATCGGTCCCACCGGCGTGGGCAAGACCGAGATTGCCCGTCGCCTGGCCCGGCTGGCCAACGCGCCGTTCATCAAGATCGAGGCCACGAAGTTCACCGAGGTGGGCTACGTGGGCAAGGACGTGGATTCGATCATCCGCGACCTGATGGAAGCCGCCATCAAGGAAGAGCGCGACCGCGCCAAGCAGCGCGTGGATGCACGTGCCCGCGACCTGGCCGAAGAGCGCGTGCTGGATGCGCTGCTGCCGTCGTCGGCCCATCAGCGTGCCCCCACGGACTACCGTGACCTGGAAAAACCCATCTCCACCGCCGACGATTCGGTGGCCCGCCAGAAGTTCCGCAAGCGCCTGCGCGAAGGCGAACTCGATGACAAGGAAATCGAGATCGACGTGGCGCAGCCGATGCCGAACATCGGCATCATGGGGCCGGCCGGCATGGAGGAACTGACCAACCAGCTGCAGGGCATGATGCAGGGGATGCCCGGCAAGACGCGCCAGCGCAAGATGCGCATTGCGGAAGCCATGAAGCTGCTGGTGGACGAGGAAGCCGGCAAGCTGGTCAACGACGAGGAGATCAAGCTCACGGCGCTGGCCAACGTGGAGCAGAACGGCATCGTCTTCCTGGACGAGATTGACAAGATTGCCGTGCGCGGTGGCGTGCAGGGCGGTGATGTTTCCCGTCAGGGCGTGCAGCGTGACCTGCTGCCGCTGGTGGAGGGCACGGCCGTCAACACGCGCTACGGCGTGGTCAAGACCGACCACATCCTGTTCATCGCGTCGGGTGCATTCCATCTGTCCAAGCCGTCCGACCTGGTGCCGGAACTGCAGGGGCGCTTCCCCATCCGCGTGGAACTCAGCTCGCTGTCGGTGGAGGACTTCCGTCGCATCCTGACCGAGACTGATGCCAGCCTCACCAAGCAGTATCAGGCGCTGCTGGCCACCGAGGGGGTCACGCTGGACTTCCGCGAGGACGGCATCAACAAGCTGGCCGAGACCGCCTTCCGTGTGAACGAGGGTACCGAGAACATTGGTGCTCGCCGGCTGCAGACGGTCATGGAGCGGCTGCTGGAAGAAGTGTCCTTCCAGGGCGATCGCCGCTCGGGCGAGACGGTGGTGATCGACGCCGCCTTCGTCGAGGAGCGTCTGGGCGACATTGCCCGCAACGAGGACCTGTCGCGCTACGTGCTGTAACGCAGCACCGGCCACCCGCCGTTGATGGTGGCGTGGCTGTCCGTCCGGCTGGTGGTGATTCGCCGTGACATTTCCCCTTGTTTAGATTGCCGACCGGGAGCCGTGTTCATGACACGTCCCGGTCGGGGTCGGGCGTGCATGGCTGTCCAGGGGACGGGCCGTGCTGCCGGCCGATCGTCGCGGACAGTGTTCCGCGGCCCATCAAGCGAGGTCGGACGGGCAGATGAATTCTGCAGCGCAGCGTTTCGGGTCGGGCAGGGCTGGCGGCAACGTCATGCGTGCGCTCGCCGTGCTGGGCATCGTGGCCTTGCTGGCGGCACCCACGGCCTACTTCCATTACGCCTGGACATCGGTTGAGCGCGAGATGCTGGAGACGGCCCGCGCGGATGCTGAGTTCCTGCGCGAGCGCCTGTTGAAGCAGGATGTCAGGGCGCGAAGCAGTTCGGCAGATACCGCTGATGCGGATGAAGGCGGATCGTCAACCGCCCGGAGCATCAGCAACTTGCTGCAGCAATTGCCTCCCATGGAATTCGAGGGGCGGCAGATGGTGCGTGATGCCAACGGCGTCATTCTGGCGCAGCGTGGTGGCGTGCCCCATGGGCCGGTGTTTTCCGTGACGACACCGCTGCGTGGCGTTCCGGCGCTGCGGGCCGATATCGAGATCATCCGCAGCAGCAAGCCGCTGCTGTGGCACATGCTGGGTGTGGGTTCGCTGGTGCTGGTTCTGGGCGCCAGCATCGCGCTGGTGGCTGTGCAGGGGTATCGGCGCACGCGCGGGCAGGGGCGTGAGGTGGCTCGCGTCTCGGGACTGGCAGAGCAGGGCGTGCTGGATCGCAATGCCTTCATCGAGGGGGTGCGGGATGCGCTGGTGCGTTCGGAACGCGATGGCACCGAATGCACGCTGTTTCATCTGGACCTTGATCATTTCAAGATGGTCAATGGCGCCGTGGGCCAGAGTTGTGCCGACCTGCTGCTGGAGCAGGTGGCCAAGGTGATTCGTGTCCGAATCGATGCGCTGGCGCGCGAGGCCGATCTGCCGTCGGTGCTGATGGGCACGCCGGGTGGTGATGTCTTTCTGCTGCTGGTGGAGGCGATGCCCCGTTCGGCCCCGGTGACGGAGGCCTTTGCCCGCGGCGTGCTGGATGCGCTGGGCAATGCCTTCGAGGTGGGGCCCTATCAGCTGTATCTGTCGGCCAGCGTGGGGGCCAGCCACCGGGCGGGCCGTGCCATCACGGCCGAGAAGCTGATCCGCGAGGCGGAGCTGGCCAAGATCTTTGCCAAGAACCAGGGCTCGGGCAGCTATGCCATTCATGACCAGAACATGGATGTGCAGGCCGAGGCGCGTGACGAGATGGGTCAGGCGCTGCGACGGGCGCTGGCCAACGAGGAATTCCTGCTGTACTACCAGCCCAAGGTGCATACCGTGACGGGCGTGGTGACGGGCGTGGAGGCGCTGCTGCGCTGGCAGCCCGAAGGCAAGCCCATGGTGATGCCGGATCAGTTCATTCCGGCGCTGGAAGAGACCGGGCTGATCGTGCCGGCCGGCGCCTGGGTGCTGCGTGAGGCCTGCAACCAGGTGATGACCTGGCGTGCGCGTGGGCTGCCGCCGGTGAGCGTGGCCGTGAACGTCTCGGCGCGGCAGCTGCAGCAGCGCGGCTTCGTGGACACGGTGGCCGGCATCCTGAAGGAAACGGGCCTGGAGGCGCGCTACCTGGAGCTGGAGCTGACCGAGACCATTTTTGTGGACAACGCCGGTGACAACGTGCGCATGCTGCGCCGCCTGGCGGACATGGGGGTGAGCCTGGCCATCGATGATTTCGGTACCGGCCATTCGTCGCTGAGCTATCTGAGCAACTTCAGCCCGCGCACGCTGAAGATTGACCGCTCGTTCCTGTCGGAGGCTGGCGACGGGTCCGACAACATCGCCATTGCCCGCGCCATCATCGCGCTGGGCCATGGCATGGGCATGTATGTGGTGGCCGAGGGGGTCGAGACCGAGGCGCAGGTCGATTTCCTGCGTGGCTATGGCTGCGATCAGATGCAGGGCTACCTGTTGAGCAAGCCGCTGCCGGCGGACCAGCTGGAGCAGTGGCTGCGGGCCCGCATCCAGAGCCAGCTGAGCCTGAACGCGGCACGGCGCGCGGCGCTGGTCTGAGGACGCTGCCCGGTTTCTTCGATACCGTTCCCCAACGGTCTGACGGTCTGACGGTCTGGCGCAGGCATGGCTGGCAGGGTGTGCCCCTGTGGTGGCCCGGGCATGTCCGGGGTGCTGGCGGCGGTGATGGCCGCTATCATCGCGGGTGGACGTGACACGGCGGCATCCGGCCGCAGGGTGGCGCGTCCCTTCACAGGAGACCCCCGGTCATGACCGACGACAGCCTTTCTCCCGGCGTCAAGGCGCAGATTCTGTCCGAAGCGCTGCCCTACCTTCGTCGCTTCCACGGCAAGACCGTGGTGATCAAGTACGGCGGCAACGCCATGACCGATGAGCGTCTCAAGCGCAGCTTCGCGCATGACGTGGTGATGCTGAAGCTGGTGGGCATCAATCCGGTGGTGGTGCATGGCGGCGGTCCGCAGATCGAGCAGGCGCTGAGCCGCATGGGCAAGGAAGGCCGCTTCATCCAGGGCATGCGCGTCACCGACGAGGAAACCATGTCCATCGTGGAGATGGTGCTGGCCGGTCAGGTGAACAAGGAGATTGTCGAGCTGATCAACACGGCTGGCGGTCAGGCCGTGGGCCTGACGGGGCAGGACGGCAATCTGATCCGGGCGAAGAAGCTGCTGCTGCCCAGTCAGGAAACGCCTGGCCAGATGGTCGACATCGGCCTGGTGGGCGACATCGAGCAGTGCGACCCCGCCATCATCCGCACGCTGACCAGCCACAGCTTCATTCCCGTGGTGGCGCCCATCGGTTCGGGTGAGACGGGCGAGACCTACAACATCAACGCCGACGTGGTGGCCGGAAAGATCGCCGAGGTGCTGCAGGCCGAGAAGCTGGTGCTGCTGACCAACACCGCTGGCGTGCTGGACAAGTCCGGCCGGCTGCTGACCGGGCTGACGGCTGCCCAGGTGGACGCGCTCTTTGCCGACGGCACGATCTCGGGCGGGATGCTGCCCAAGATCTCGTCGGCGCTGGATGCCGCCAGGTCGGGCGTGAAGGCCGTCCACATCATCGATGGTCGGGTGGATCACTGCCTGCTGCTGGAGCTGCTCACCGACCAGGGCGTGGGCACGATGATCAGCTGCAACTGAGTCGGCCGCACCCGATTGGCTCGGCAGGCTGCCGGTGTTGCTTTCAGGCCGCACCCGTGCGGATGTCGGGCGGCCTGCCGGACGTGAAAGCCGGCGTTGCAGCCTTTCACGGTCGATCCGGGTGCCGGCTGCGGGCAGGCCCGGCTACAATGGAAGACGCCCGCGGGCACCCTCAGCCTGCCGACCCCCATACCCGCGTCCGCTGTCGTTCTGACTGGCGGACCTTTCGAATGCCCCAGGGCCGTGGCCCTCTGCACCGTCCGTTCGCGCATGACCGATCCCGTCGACTCCCACTTCCCTGAATCCTCCGGTTCCGCCGTGGGCGGGGCTGCCGCGCTTGCCTCGACACCGGACATGGCTGCTGCCGCGCCGGAAGGGCAGGGGGCGGGCGTGACGGCGAGCGCGGACGCGAGCGCTGCCGCGTCGCAGGGCGCTGCGCCGGCGCAGGCGTCGGCGGATTCGTCGGGTGAGGAGATCGATGTGCGCCGCCGCGTGCGCAAGCGTCCCAAGCCCGGTGAGCGCCGTCTGCAGATCCTGCAGGCGCTGGCCGAGATGCTGGAGCAGCCCAAGGGCGAGCGCGTCACCACGGCGGCGCTGGCCGCCAAGCTTTCGGTCTCGGAAGCGGCGCTTTATCGGCACTTTGCCAGCAAGGCGCAGATGTTCGAGGGGCTGATCGAGTTCATCGAATCGACGCTGTTCGGGCTGATCAATCAGATCACCCGCGAGGAAGAGCACGGTCTGGCCCAGGTGCAGCAGATCACCAACCTGCTGCTGACCTTCTCCGAGCGCAACCCCGGCATGACCCGCGTGCTGGTGGGCGATGCACTGATCAACGAGGACGACCGCCTGCAGGTGCGCATCAATCAGCTGACCGACCGGCTGGAGCTGTCGCTGAAGCAGTGCTTCCGTACCGCCATGGTGCAGGAGCAACTGCCGGCCGACACCGATGCCGGTGCCCGGGCAGATCTGGTGCTGTCCTATGTGCTGGGCCGCTGGGCGCGTTATGCCAAGGGCGGCTTCAAGCGCATGCCCACTGAAAATGTCAGTATACAGATCGGGTATTTTGTGAGCTGACGGAAGATAATCCGTCCCTGCTTCCGTACCGGCATTTGATTCCCCCATGGTCGGCGCGGTCCATCGCGGGCTGCACGCATGGCCTGCCAGATGGGCCGATGGCCGAAGAATGGCTTGCTGTCAGGGTCTTCGGGAAGGATGGCAATATTTTCGGTACGTCATGACACATCCTTCCGTATTGTCGTGTGCTGTCGTAATGAGCGCATGAATTCGATGCGCCATGTATGCAGGCTGTAAATCGCCGTCAGTCACTGTTAATATGGTGGCAGGATATTTGTAGTGTCTGCCGACATGCCGGGCTAGACTGGCCGTCCCTTTCCTTGTGAATTATCAATGGGACGTTTTCATGTTTCTGAACCGAGATGACTGCCACCTGCGCGCGGTATCCGTATCTTCCAGTCAGGGCCGGCGACCGCTGGCCGCCGTCATTGCAGCCCTGATGCTGCCGTGCGTCGTGGGCAGCGCCCATGCCACCAATATCCCTGCATCGCAGGAGACTACCTCTGTACAGGCCAAGGCAGGCGAAACCGGGACTGCCCAGGCCTCAGGCAGCAGCCAGGGCTCCACCACCCAGGCTCAGGCCGATTCCAGCACGTCGAGCGCCGCCCAGGCGCAAGCTGGCGAACAGGACAGCGGCACCCAGGACACCCCCTCGACCCGGCCGGCCACGTCGGCAGACGGCCAGACCGCCGATTCCAGCACGGCTGCTGCAGACTCGTCGGCTGCGGGTCAGGCGGCCACGACCGGGCAGGCCGGCAGCGCCACCTCGGATGCCGCCAGCAACGGAAGCTCGACGGCCGCCAGTGGCGGAACCTCGGCAACCACTGGTGCTGGTGCCTCGACCACGGCCGACAGCGGCACTTCCACGGCGACCGGCGGCGGCGCCTCGACTGGTAGCAGCAGCACGGGCACCTCCACGACGCAGGCTTCCTCCGGTAGCGACACGTCCACGCAGGCTGCCTCGAGTTCGGAACAGGCCTCTTCAGCGACCCAGGCGGCCGGCAGCAGCCAGACCACGGGCTCCAGCGATGGCAGTGCCGCCACCACGGGCAGTGCGTCGACCTCGACGGGGGCTGCAGGCTCGACCAGCAGCAATACCGCATCCACCAGCGGCGCGGCCTCGGGCAGCGACGCCGCGACCACCGGTGGTGCCACCTCCGGCAGCGACACCGCGTCCAGTGGCGCCACGACCTCGGCGGCTGACACTGCCTCCGGCAGCAGCACCACGGGCACCACGGCCGGCAGCAGCACCGCCTCGACCGGTGACACGGCGTCCGGCAGTGGCAGCACCTCCGCGGCTGGCACCACGGCCGCCAACGACTCGTCGTCCGGCACTGGCACCGCATCGTCCGGTGATTCCTCCGCCACCGGCAGCAGCACTTCCGGCAGCGGTAGCACGTCCACGGGTGACAGTGCATCTAGCAGCAGCACGGGCCAGTCGGCCGCAGATGGCAGCAGCCAAGCGTCGACCACCGACAGCACCACGCAGTCCGGCGGGCAGTCCAATGTCCAGGGCCAGACCTCGGGCGCCACCAGCGACCAGACCCAGGACCAGGACGCCACCTCGCCCAGCAACAGCAAGACCGAAGGCCAGGGCCAGCAGGAAGCACAGAACCAGTCCCAGACGCAGGGCCAGACCGCCGGCACCACCCAGGATGCCGCCGAAGCCCAGGCCGGCCAGAGCCAGGCCCAGGCAGCCGGGTTCGTTGACCACGGCATTCCCACCCCGGTGGCGCAGACCCGGGGCGTGGTGTCCACCGTGGACCAGAGCGGCCAGGACGTGATCCTGACCTGGCTGCAGGACTGGCGCGGCGGCTATGCCATTCTGATGGTGAATGCCGAGACGGGCGCCTCGCAGCAGTTCGACGTGCCGTTCAAGCCGGACGGTGACGAGCCCTCGGCCATCTACCTGTCGTCGAAGAACCGCCTGTACACGCTGTTCAACAGCCAGTTCGTCGAGTTCGACGTGGCCAGCAAGCGCTTCACCTTCCACGGCAAGGTCAACGGCAAGACCGCCATGAGCCTGACCGAGGACAAGGATGGCCGAATCTGGGCTGCCACCTACCCGAACAACCAGCTGGTGAGCTTCAATCCGCAGAATTCATCATTGCAGAATCACGGCCAGCTGGCCAAGGAGTCGTGGACGCAGTATCCGCGCTCCATCGCGGTGGATGCCCATGGCTGGGTCTACGTGGGATCGGGTCTGGCGGCTTCGCAGATCTACGCCTACAACATCCAGAGCCACGCCACCCAGGCGCTGCTGTCGTCCTCGCAGCGTGTTTCGGGCACTGCCGTGGTGACGCAGTCCCAGAGCAATGTCGTCTATGCCCGCAACGGCCGGCAGCAGTTCATGCTGACCAACGGCAAGGCCAGCGGTCTGAGCGCCGGCGCTCAGGTGGCCGAATCCAACCTGAAGGGCGGGGCGCAGAATCTGGTGGACCGCGAGTTCCCGTCGGGTCGTCGCCTGGTGTCGGTGGACATGCATGACCGTACCCTGGTCACGCGTGATGCGTCGGGCCAGCAGAAGACGGTGAAGTTCAACTACACCACCCAGGGCGCTGCGCTGACCTTCGTCTGCGCCACCGGCGACAACAAGGTGTGCGGCGGCACGCGCTTCCCGATGCACACGTTCTACTACAACGCAGGTGACAACAAGTTCGACAGCAAGCAGCTGCCGCGTCAGCCGAACGTGATGGCCGCACTGGGCTCGCGCCTGTACGTGGCCGCCTATCCGGACGGCAAGCTGTTCCAGGAAAGCGAGAACGGCAAGAACGAGTTCTCCGAAGTGCTCAACGCCTACCCGTCCATCAACCGGCCCCATGCCATGCTGATCATGGGCGGCGGTTCTCAGATCGCGCTGGCCGGCACGCCGGAATACGGCACGACCGGTGGCGGCATGATGTTCTGGAACCGTTCCAGCGGCCAGAAGAGCCGGATCGATCATTGGCACCTGGTGCCCAACCACTCGGTGCAGGCAATGGTCGAGCTGTCCAACGGCATGCTGCTGGGCGGCACGACCGTGGCGCCGGGCACGGGCGGTGTCACCAAGGCCACCGATTCGAGCGAGCTCTTCCTGATGGATGCCAACACCCACGAAGTGCGCTGGCGTGGTGCGCCGGTGCCGGGTGCCAAGACCATCACCGACCTGATGGTGGGTACCGATGGTCTGGTCTATGGCCTGGCCGACAGCGTGGACCTGTTCGTCTTCAACCCGAACAACCGCCAGGTGGTCTCGGTCAACCGCTTCTCGAAGGACCTGGGACCCTCCGTGTACGCCCAGGGCACCCGTGCCTTCGTGAAGGGCGCCGATGGCAGCATCTACGTCCTGCTCTACAACGGCATCGGCAAGGTCGACACCAAGGCCCATACCGTCAGCCGCGTGGTCTCCTCGCCGGTGCGCATCACCGTGGGAGGCGCCGCAGCCAACGGCCGGATCTACTTCGGTTCCAACAACCACCTGTACAGCTGGAAGGCCCAGTGAGGGTGAGGGGCCGACCCAGGCATGACCGGCCATCGCTGGTGCTGACCTGAGCCGGTCCCGAGACCGATGTACCCCGGGGGCCGGATCGTCTCTTCTGCGCGAGGAGGCGATCCGGCCTTTTTTCACGCCTGAATTACGTAATAAGGAATAATGAATCACTAAAGGGGTTTTACAAATACGTTGTTGAGAAGCAACACTTGGCAAGTCCATGTTTTTGCGCGCGAAACCTGGGCATAGTTGGCACATGGAGGGGCTTTCGTGTTGACTCATAAAACAGGGCAGCTATATTCATAACGGTTCCGTCAGTTTTAGAGATTCGTTACAAACATGTCCAAGACACGCATCTTCTCGGTTGTCGGCGCACGACCCCAGTTCGTGAAGGCCGCCATTGTCAGTCAGGCCCTGGAAAAGTATCCGGACGTCGAGCACGCCATCGTGCACACTGGCCAGCACTACGACCAGAACATGTCCGATGTGTTCTTTGAAGAACTGGGCATGCCGGCGCCGGCCTTCAACCTGCACATCTCGGCCAGCGGGCACGGCGCCATGACCGGCCGCATGCTGGAGGCGCTGGAAAAGCTCTATATCGACGAATGTGGTCCAGCGAACTTCTTCGGTATTCGGGATAATACCTACATCACGCCGAAGAGCCCTTCGATCCTCCCATCCATTACCAACAAGAGCCTTCAGGTCATCGCTGAAGACCTGGGACTTAAGGTCGAGTGCCGTCCAGTGCACGTCGAGGAGCTAGCGACCTTTGAGGAAGCTGGAGCCTGTGGTACAGCTGCCGTCATCAGTCCTATCCTCCATATCGACGATTTGGACGAGGATAAGCGCTACGTCATCAGTAGAGACGGTAACCCTGGGCCTATCTCCACGGCACTCTACGAGCGTCTTCGTGGGATCCAGTATGGTGACTACCCAGACACGCACGGCTGGGTACGTATCTACGAAGATCTGTAGTTTCGCTCATCAGACTTAGCATCCGCCCCATCGGACGATACTCTTCGGAGATCGTCGGGTGGGGCGGATGTCTTTTTAGGGCGCTGTCTTGCTCTCGTAGCGTGCGCTCCTTGGGGGGAGAAGAGGTCTGTCTTCGCTGGAGAAGAGCTCTACCTCTGCTCGAGCGAAGGTAGACCTTCCTCTGGAGGAAGCTCTGTCGTTCTCGCCGGTAGGGCTCGCAGGGGTCGGGTAGGGAGCTATTAGTTGGTGTGCTGTCGGTCGGGGTCTCTGGGGGCGATCTAGGAGCTGGATGGAGCGTGAGGAATAGGTGAGAGGAATAGAGCTCTTACTCTTATTTAGCCCATTTGCTGGCAGATAGCACGCAAAAACGTATCTTTGTAGCGTTTTTGACCTAGCTTGGGTGCGGTGCGTCTGACCCTTAGCTTGCTATACGATAATATTAGGTACGAGAAATGAGCCATAAGTTCCCCGAATACGATAACCTCCAGCTCTCGGGCATCAATAAGAAAATGCTCGATCAGTGGCAGGAAGAAGACCTCTTCGCACGTAGCCTTGCCCTCAGAGAGGGAGCTCCGTCCTTCGTTTTCTATGAGGGCCCTCCCTCAGCCAATGGTATGCCTGGCATTCACCACGTGATGGCTCGCTCGATCAAGGATATCTTCTGTCGCTATAAGACTATGAAGGGCTTCCGTGTAGATCGTAAGGCAGGCTGGGATACCCATGGCCTACCTGTCGAGCTCGGCGTGGAAAAGTCTCTCGGCATCACGAAGGAAGACATCGGGAAGAAGATCAGCGTCGATGAGTACAATGCTGCCTGTCGC
>ERZ772912.372-NODE-372-length-20657-cov-5.160324_pt1 | contig 20657 bp, 18 predicted proteins | sample MGYA00512119_ERZ772912 | MGnify/ENA primary metagenome ERZ772912 (study PRJEB29015, sample SAMEA2738048) | human oral metagenome | biome: human oral; feature: human-associated habitat; material: saliva | place: China | collected 2230 ...
CATCAAGGCCAATTCCATTTTGTTGATACCTATTCAGTATCATGACGGTGTGCGCCAAGGATCATGAGGCGGCATGATCTTCCGCATGAACAACGTTCCTGACGCTGCCATGAAGGGTGGTGCACGTAACACCTTTCATTCTTCGGTGCGTTGCGGCGCATGACACCCTTCATCTCCTGTACACCCCACCATGTCAGACCGAATCACGCTTCGACAGCTTCGCTATTTCCTGGTTCTGGCTGAGGAACTGAATTTCCGCAGGGCAGCCGAACGGCTGTTCATCACGCAGCCGCCCCTCAGCCGACAGATCCGGCAGCTGGAGGAAGCATTGGGCACATCGCTTCTGCTGCGTCAGCGATCCGGCCCCGAACGGGGTGTACATCTGACGACGGAAGGACATTGGCTATTGCCCCGGATCCGGCAACTACTTCTTCAGGTGGACACCATGCTTCAGGGTTTTGGCGACCTGAACCGGCATGCTGGCATGTCCGTGGACACCGGTCGTCTTTCAGACAAAGCGGCCGCCCTGGGCACGCGCATCCAGATGGAAGGCCACGTACCCTCCTCGCCGGGTCACTCCGGTCGCGCTGCGCTGAAGAGCACCGGAAGCGCTGAACGGAAGGGCGCAGCCAACAACACACCGTTCAGACTGGGCATGACGCCCGCCATCGATACGGCGCAATTCTCGGGAACCGAAGCAGCGCTGCATGAGAAACACCCTCGGCTGCAGCTGGAAACCGTCCTGCAGGGTACACCGCAGCTGATACGCAGCGTGCTTCGTGGCCGGCTGGATGCAGCGATCATCAGCCTGCCCGCGCGCACGGAAGGACTGGTCGTGACCGAGCTGCACGAGGAGGCGTTGTGGGCATGTCTGGCCAGTCAGCATCCGCTGGCACGTCGTCGTCGGCTGTCACTACAGGACATCAGCCATGAGCCGCTCTTCTGGTTTGCGCGCCGACAGAACCCGGTGTACTACGACCATTGCCAGAAGATCTTTGCGCAGCAACGTTTCTCACCACCCCGACTGCCGGAGCCACAGGATCAGGCGGTGCTGCTGGCACAGGTGGCCGATGGTCTGGGCGTGGCGCTGGTTCCGGCGTCGCTGCGCAGCACACGCCGTCGGGGCGTGGTGTTCCGTCCGCTGGTCGAAGGCGATGCGCTGTGCATCCGGGTGGCGCTGGCACGACGCAGCGGTGGCTATTCCAGGGCCGTGTCGCGCACCATGGCTTCATTGCTCAACGCATTGCGTCCTGCGTGAGAACAGTCCGGTTCCGTTGAATCGCAGGCATCCGAAATGTTTTGTCACCGAATTAGCGAGCTGCGGGCAGCCCGCCAAGGCCGTGCCGTGATGCCGGAGGCCTGAAAAACAACGGGGCCGAATGCGGCCCCGTCCTGAACGCTCAACCCAGCAGCGGCGCCAGCGCCCTGCGCACCTCGGCCTCGTCGCGGCCCGAGCGGCGGATGAAGTCCTGCAGCTGGTCCTCGTCGATGTTGCCGATGCCGAAGTATTCGGAATGCGGGTGCGAGAAGTAGAAGCCCGAGACGCTGGCGGCCGGCCACATGGCAAGCGCCTCGGTGACGTGCATGCCGATCTCCTGGCAGTCCATCAGCTCGAACATCTCTTTCTTGATGGTGTGCTCGGGGCAGGACGGATAGCCGGGTGCCGGACGGATGCCGGTGTAGGCTTCGGCGATGAGTTCGTCGTTGGTGAACTTCTCGTCAGAAGCGTAGCCCCACAGGTCCTTGCGCACGCGCTCGTGCAGGGCTTCGGCAAAGGCTTCGGCCAGGCGGTCGGCGATGCTCTTGAAGGCGATGGCGTTGTAGTCGTCCAGCGCCGCCATGTATTCGGCTTCCTTCTTGTCGGCACCAATGCCGGCCGTGACGGCAAACATGCCGATGTAGTCCTGAATGCCGCTGGGCTTGCCGTCGATGAACTTGGGCGCAATGTAGTCGGCCAGGGACTTGTTGGGGATGCCTTCACGCTTGGCGTTCTGCTGACGCAGGTTGCGCCAGGTCATGGCCACCTGGGTGCGCGAGTCGTCGGTGTAGATCTCGATGTCGTCGTCGTTGATGGTGTTGGCCGGCAGGAACATCACGACGCCGTTGGCGGTGAGCCAGCGGTTGTCGATGATCTTCTTCAGCATGGCCTTGCCATCGGCAAAGACCTTGCGGGCCTCTTCGCCCACCACGGCGTCGTCGAGAATGTCCGGGAACTTGCCGGCCAGGTCCCAGGTCTGGAAGAACGGGCCCCAGTCGATGTATTCGGCCAGCTTGGACAGATCCTGGTTCTTGAAGGTTCGGCGGCCAATGAACTTGGGCCGGGGCGGCACGTAGGTGCTCCAGTCGGTCTGCTCGCGGTTGGCACGGGCATCGGCCAGCGGAATGAAGTTGGGGCCTTTCTTCTTCCCGTGCAGGTTGCGCACGCGGTCGTATTCGCTGTGCAGGTCGGCCAGGAAGCCTTCGCGCTGCTCTTCAGACACGAGGGCCTGGGCCACGGGCACGGAACGCGAGGCATCGGGCACGTAGACGACAGGACCGGAATAGTTGGGGGCGATCTTGACGGCGGTGTGCACACGCGACGTGGTGGCACCACCGATCAGCAGCGGAATCTTGCGGGAGCGGAAGTATTCGTCACGCTCCATCTCGCCGGCCACGAAGGCCATTTCTTCCAGCGACGGGGTGATGAGGCCGGACAGGCCGATGAGGTCGGCGCCGGTCTCGCGGGCCTTTTCGAGGATCTGGGCGCAGGGCACCATCACGCCCATGTTGACGACCTCGAAGTTGTTGCATTCGAGCACGACGGAGACGATGTTCTTGCCAATGTCGTGCACGTCCCCCTTGACGGTGGCGATGACGATCTTGCCGCGCGAGCGCACGTCACCCCCCGCTGCCGCCAGGGCGGCCTTCTCGGCCTCGATGAAGGGCAGCAGGTGGGCCACGGCCTGTTTCATGACGCGGGCGGACTTGACCACCTGCGGCAGGAACATCTTGCCTTCGCCGAACAGGTCGCCGACGACGTTCATGCCGGCCATCAGCGGGCCTTCGATGACCTCGATGGGGCGGCCGCCACGCGCGGCGATTTCCTGACGAATCTCTTCGGTGTCCTCGACAATGTACTGGGTGATGCCATGCACCATGGCGTGCGTGATGCGTTCCTGCACGCTGCCCTTGCGCCAGGCCTGATCGGCTTCCTTCTTGCCACCATCGTCCTTCAGGGTCTGGGCGATCTCGATGAGCCGCTCGGTGGCGGTCAGTTCGCGCTCGGGAGCATCGGCGGGCAGGTCATCGGGGAAGACGGGCTTGCGATTGAGCACCACGTCCTCGATGCGGTTGCGCAGTTCCAGCGGCACGTCGTCGTAGACGCCCATCATGCCGGCGTTGACGATGCCCATGGTGAGGCCGGCCTTGATGGCGTGATAGAGGAAGACCGTGTGGATGGCCTCGCGCGCGGGATTGTTGCCGCGGAACGAGAAGGAGACGTTGGAGACACCGCCCGAGATGCGGGCATGCGGCAGGTTGTCGTGAATCCACTGGCAGGCACGGATGAAGTCGTTGCCGTATTCGTCGTGCTCTTCGATGCCGGTGGCGACCGCGAAGATGTTGGGATCGAAGATGATGTCTTCGGGCGGGAAGCCCACTTCGTTCACCAGCAGGTCGTAGGCGCGCTTGCAGATCTCGATCTTGCGCTGGAAGGTGTCGGCCTGGCCCTGTTCGTCAAAGGCCATGACGACGGCGGCCGCACCATAGCGGCGCACCAGGCGAGCCTCGTGCAGGAACTTTTCTTCGCCTTCCTTCAGCGAGATGGAGTTGACCACCGCCTTGCCCTGCACGCAGCGCAGGCCCGCCTCGATGACATCCCACTTGGAGCTGTCGATCATGATGGGCACGCGGGCGATGTCGGGTTCGCTGGCGATGAGGTTCAGGAAGCGCGGCATGGCCTTCATCGCGTCCAGCATGGCTTCATCCATGTTGACGTCGATGATCTGCGCGCCGTTTTCCACCTGCTGGCGGGCGACCTGCAGGGCCTCGTCGTACTGCTCGTTGAGGATCATCCGCGCAAACGCCTTGGAACCGGTGACGTTGGTGCGCTCGCCAACGTTGACGAAGAGCGAGTCCTCGTCGATGTTGAAGGGCTCCAGACCGGAAAGGCGGGTGGCAACCGGGATGACGGGCGGCACGCGCGGGGTGAGCGGACGCACGGCCTCGGCAATGGCGCGGATGTGGGCAGGCGTGGTGCCGCAGCAGCCACCGGCGATGTTGACGAGGTTGGCCTGCGCGAATTCCTTCAGCAGGGCGGAGGTGATGTCGGGGGTCTCGTCAAAGCCCGTCTCGGCCATGGGGTTGGGCAGGCCGGCGTTGGGGTAGACGCAGACGAAGGTGTCGGCCTTGCGGGCCAGCTCCTCGATGTAGGGCCGCATGAGCGCCGCGCCCAGGGCGCAGTTCAGGCCGATGGTGAGCGGCCTGGCATGGCGCACCGAGTTCCAGAAGGCCTCGACGGTCTGGCCCGACAGGATGCGGCCGGAGGCGTCGGTGACGGTGCCGGAGATCATGACCGGGATGCGCGGCAGGCCCTGGGCGCTGCGCTCTTCGGCCAGTTCATCCAGCGCGAACAGCGCGGCCTTGGCGTTGAGGGTGTCGAAGATGGTCTCGACCAGGAACACGTCGGCCCCGCCTTCGGCCAGGCCACGGGCCTGTTCCAGGTAGGCGGCACGCAGTTCCTCGAAGGTGATGTTGCGCGCGGCCGGGTCGTTCACGTCCGGCGAGATGGAGGCGGTCTTGGGCTGGGGGCCCAGGGCGCCGGCCACGAAGCGGGGACGCTCGGGCGTGCTGTACTTGTCGACCGCAGCCCGGGCCAGCCGTGCCGAGGCGACGTTCATCTCGTAGGCCAGTTCCGGCAGGTGGTAGTCGGCCTGGGCGACGGCCGTGGCGCCGAAGGTGTTGGTCTCGATGAGGTCGGCACCGGCCTCCAGGTACTTCTCGTGGATTTCCTGGATGATGTCGGGCCGGGTGAGCGAGAGCAGCTCGTTGTTGCCCTTCACGTCATGGGCATGGTCGCGGAAGCGCTCGCCGCGGTAGTCGTCCTCGCCCAGCTTGTACTGCTGGATCATGGTGCCCATGGCACCGTCCAGGATCAGGATGCGTTCCTTGAGCAGTTCGCGCAGCCGGGTCTCGACCGGGCCCATGGCGGGCGTGTTCCGGCGGGCAGGGGCGGAAGCGGCGGGGGCGTTTTCTTGGCTCATGGCTTGGAACGTACTTTGAGGAGTCAACCCAGCATTCTAGGGGCGAATGGCCACATGGGCCACGAGGGCGGCCGGCGCAGCGGATGTGACCGCCTGATGCGTGGCGCAGATCGGCCGTGGACGGCTGCTGCGCATTTCTCATATGAAGGCATGGTCCGTGGATGACAAGCACGCGTCCGGCTCTGGGATAATGAGGGCCATTTTCAATTCATCATCGGGAAAGCCTCATGTCGTCGTATGTCTTTGCCCCCGCCCGCACCGTGAGCCTGCCGGTGCACGGGGTTGCACAGCGGTTTCCGGTCAATCGGGTGTTCTGCGTGGCGCAGAACTATGCGCAGCACGCCGTGGAGATGGGATCCAGCGGTCGTGAGGATCCCTTCTTCTTCATGAAGCCCGCCAGTTCGGTGGTGCCGGTGGCCGCCGGCACGGTGCTGCCGGTGCCCTACCCCTCGGGCACGCAGTCGCTGCATCACGAGGTGGAGCTGGTGGTGGCTCTGGGCCGTTGCGGTGGGAACGTCGATCCGGCCCGGGCCGAGGAACTCATCTACGGCTATGCGGTAGGTCTGGACCTGACGCGGCGCGACCTGCAGGCGGCACTGAAGGCGAAGGGACGCCCCTGGGAGATCGCCAAGGGCTTCGAGGCCTCGGGGCCGGTGGGGACCATCATGCCGCGCGAACAGGTGGGCACGCTGGTCCGTGGCGGCATCCGGCTGTCGGTGGATGGCGAGGCGCGCCAGTCGGGCGATCTGGATCAGATGATCTGGAGCGTGAACGAGATCATCAGTCACCTGTCGCGGCACTGGTCACTGGTGGCCGGGGACATCGTGTTCACCGGCACGCCGGCCGGTGTGGGCGCGGTGGTGCGCGGCAACCATCTGCAGGGATCGATCGACGGTCTGGACGGGATCCAGGTCGAGCTGGTCTGAACAGCCGGAAACAGCCAGACATTTTTCAGGAGCAGGACATGACGACTTCCAACCCTCAGGCCGGTGCCTACGCCGGTGACATTTCCCCGGCCGATGCCTGGACGCTGGTGCAGGCCGGCGAGGCGCTGCTGGTGGATGTGCGCACGCCTGAAGAGCAGAAATGGGTGGGTCGGGTGCCCGGGGCCATCCCGGTGCCCTGGCTGATCGACAACGGTCAGCGGCAGAACCCGGACTTTCTGGCGCAGCTGGCCCAGGTGGCCAAGCCCGACCAGAAGGTGGTGCTGCTGTGCCGCAGCGGTGTGCGCAGCGTGGCAGCGGCCACGGCCGGAGCGCAGGCAGGATTCACCAACCTGTGGAACATCGTGGGTGGCTTCGAGGGACGACTGGACGAGAAGCGGCAGCGCAACCACGTGGAAGGCTGGCGGTTCTCCGGTCTGCCGTGGGAGCAGAGCTGATGGCCGACGGCATTCCGTTCCCCTCGGGAACGGTGCAGGCGCCTGATCCTTCCAGCGATACCGGCACAGGCCCGTCCGGTGACGAGGCGTCCGGTCTGGGGCCGGGCCGAGTGGTGCTGGTGGGCGCGGGGCCGGGCGATGTGGAGCTTCTGACCTGCAAGGCGGCACGGCTGATCGGTGAGGCCGACTGGCTGGTGCACGATGCGCTGGTGCAGCCGGAGGTGCTGGCGCTGGCCAGGCGGGCCCGGATCATCGCGGTGGGCAAGCGTGCCGGCAATCCCAGTGCGCGGCAGTCGTCCATCAACCAGATCCTGCTGGACTGTGCGCAGCGCGGCGGTCTGACGGTGCGTCTGAAGGGGGGCGATCCGCTGATCTTCGCGCGGGCCCAGGAAGAGCTGGATGTGCTGCACGCAGCCGGGGTGCCGGTGGAGGTGGTCCCGGGCATCAGCTCGGCGCAGGCGGCGCATGCGGCGCTGGCAATGCCGATGACCGAGCGCGGGCGGCGACGGGCGCTGGTGCTGGCCACGCCCCAGGTGCATGCGTCGGATCAGCGCAATACGGCAGCGCTGCCGCTGCCCGTGATGCCACCCCCGGTGGATCTGCACCAGGCGGCTGCACCGGTACCGCCCTCGCGCCGAAAGGTCCTGTCTGCAGCCGAGATCGTGGCGGATCCGGAGCTGCGCCGCTGGGCCGAGGCCATCGTGGCGGCCGGCAGCGGCACGCTGTACATGGCGGCCACGGTTTCGGACCAGGTGCGCGACACGCTGCTGGCGCTGGGCATGCCGCCCGAGACGCCCACGCTGTGGATGGTGGATGTGTCATTGCCCGACCAGGCGATGGTGCCGGGTGTGCTGGGCACGCTGCAGCCGCCACCGGCGGCCCTGAAGGGCAAGCCGGCGCTGCTGCTGGTAGGTGTGGTGCCCCCTGGCGTGCGCCAGGGCGAGGCGCCCTGACCGAGGTTCCCTGATCAGGGTGTGCTGACGGTCTTTTGACCGACCGGAACACCCGCGTGGCACGCGGGGTCCGGGTTCAGTCTTCATGCGTGACACCGGCCACTCGGGCCGGATCACGAAAGCAGGTGCTTACTTCTTCGACAGGGCCTGGCTGATGGCGCGGGTGTTGTAGCGCATCATGCTCAGGTAGTCGGCAGCCGGGCCGTTGGCCGGCGACAGCGAATCGGCATACAGCTCGCCGATGGTGACATTCTTCAGTTCGGAAGCCATGCGCTTGAGCAGGCGCGGGTCGCTGTTGTTCTCGAAGAAGAAGGCCTGCACGTTCTGCTGGCGGGCCTGGCGGATGAGGTTGGCCACCACGGCGGCAGACGGCTCCTCTTCGGTCGAGATGCCCACGGGGGCCATGAAGGTGATGTGATAGGCGCGGCCGTAGTAGCCGAAGGCCGCATGCGAGACCATCACGCGGCGGCGGTCGGTCGGCGTGGCGTCAACGGCCTGGTGGATCTCCTGGTCCAGCTCCAGCAGTTTCTGATCGTAGGCGCGGGCACGCTCTCGGAAGCCCGCGCAGTCGGCCGGCGCGGCCTGGCACAGGCCTTCGGCGATGTTGGCCACATAGTGGCGGACGTTCAGCGCGTCCTGCCAGGCGTGGGGATCCAGGCCGCCATGGTGATGGTGATGATGGCCATGCGATGCCTCATCGTGGTCATGGTCGGCATGGCTGTGGCCATGGGGGCCGTCCTCGTCATGGTCATGGCCGTGCGGGCCGTCATGATCGTGGTCGTGGCCATGCGGGCCTTCGTGGTCATGATCATCTTCGTCGGCATCATCACCATGGTGGTGGTGATCGTCCGTGGCCTTCATGGCCTGCAGGCCCCGAGCGGCCTCGACGACCGGCCCCTTGTAGCCACTGGAACCGATCAGGCGGGGCATCCAGCCCTCGAAGCCCAGGCCGTTGACAACGACCAAGCTGGCGCCGGACAGCTGGCGCACCTGGGCAGGCCCCGGCTGGAAGACGTGGGTGTCGCCGCCGGCCTTGACCAGGCTCTCGACAGCCACGCGGTCACCGCCGACCTGCTTCACCAGGTCAGCCAGGATGCTGAAGCTGGCCACGACGGGCAGGGGCCGGGTCGAGGGGGTGGCATCGGCCTGACCGGCGGTGACGGCAACGCCATGGGCCGCCTGGGCAGGGCCGGCGGCCAGCAGCGCCGTGGCCAGGGCAGCCGCGGCCAGCGCCACCGGACGGGAAAGGGAGGAGGGGAAGCGGGTGTTCATGTTTCGTAGTGTCTCCGTGGGCGATTCTTCCTGCGCAGCACGCCGGTGGGCGCCAGCAGCAATGACAGGCAGTACATCAGGCCCAGGGTCAGCACGATGGTGGGACCGGTAGGCCATTCGTAGTGATAGGAAATCAGCAGGCCGCTGACGCCGGCCAGCAAGGCGAGCGCAGCCGCCAGGACCAGCAGGCCATTGACGGTACGGGCCCAGAAGCGGGCCGCGGCCGCCGGCAGCACCAGCAGGCCGATGGACATCAGCGTGCCCAGGGCATGGAAGCCTGCCACCAGGTTGATGACCAGCAGGCCCATGAAGCCGAAGTGGGCGATGCTGCCCCAGGGGCTCTTTCGGGGCAGCAGGTTGGCATCGACGCACTCGAAGACCAGCGGGCGGTAGAGCACGGCCAGACCCAGCAGGCTCACGCTGGCGATGACGCCGATCAGCAGCAGGGTGTCGTCATCGAGCGCCAGCACGGACCCGAACAGGACGTGCAGCAGGTCGACCTGGTTGCCGTAGGTGGAGACGATGACCACGCCCAGCGACAGGGACATCAGATAGAAGGCCGCCAGGCTGCTGTCCTCGGTCTGCCGGCCACTGCGGGCGACCAGCGTGGAGGCTGCCGCCACCAGCAGGCCGCTGATGATGCCGCCCAGGGTCATGGCAGGCAGCGACAGGCCGGCGATGAGGTAGGCGATGGCTGCGCCCGGCAGGATGGCGTGCGCCATGGCGTCGCCGGTGAGGCTCATGCGACGCAGCATGAGGAAGACCCCCACCGGTGCAGCGCCCAGCGACAGGGCCAGACAGCCGGCCAGGGCGCGGCGCATGAAGCCGAATTCGATGAAGGGGCCGATGAGCCCGTCCCACAACTCAGACACGTGGCATGGCGTTGTCCGCCCCTCGGTGAACGGCCGATGCAGCGGCCGGGATGGCGGTGGGCCCCTCGCACCAGCGCGTGCTGGGCTGGCGGGCTGCTACCGAACGATCGACAGCACGCTGCCAGTTCTCTGGCGTGAGCACCTCGGCCGTGGGACCGACAGCGATCATCTCGCGCGCCAGCAGCAGGGTGTGCGGGAACCACTGGCGGACAATGTCCTGCTCATGCAGCGCGGCGACGATGGTGACGCCCTGCGCGTGCCAGCGGGCCAGCAGGTCCAGCAGCACCTGCTGGGTGGTGACATCGATGCCCACGAAGGGTTCGTCGAGCACGACCAGCTGGGCGTCCTGCAGGATGAGCTGCGCAAAGCGCACCCGCTGGAATTCGCCGCCCGACAGCGCGCTGATCACGCGGCCGGCATAGCCGCGCAGGCCCACCATCTCCAGCGCCTCGGCCACCCGGGCGGCCCCCTGGCGGCCCAGCCGCCCGAAGGCGCCACACTGGTGCCACAGGCCCGAGGCCACCATGTCCTGCACGGTGATGGGGAACTGCCGGTCGGTCTGGTTGATCTGCGGCAGACAGGCCACGCGCACCCGGTCGGGATCGGGCAGCGTCACCTGCCCTTCCAGCGAAAGCTGCTCGCCGATGAGCAGCTTGAGAAAAGTGCTCTTGCCAGCACCGTTGGGGCCGACCACGGCCAGCATGTCGCCGGCCGAGATCTGCAGCTGCAGGTGGTGGATGGCCGGGTGCCGGTCATAGCCGACGGTGACGTTCTGCAGGGAGACCAGCACGGGTGCGGTCTCGCTGGCGGCGTCCGGCCGCGCGCACGGGGTGGCAGCGTGGCCGGGTTCCCCGGAAGCATGGCCGGCCGCCCCATGGGCCGACGCGTGCGCCCCGGCATCTGACCCGGCCTGGCAGGTATCGGTCCGGTTCATTGCAGCGCCCACCGGATGACCAGCCACAGCAGGACCGTGAGGGCCACGGCCAGCAGCAGCCGTGCACCGATGCCCCACCAGACGGCCGACAGCCGTGGCAGGGACGTGGTATTTTGAGATAAGGCGGCAGGGTAGGCTGCCGTGCCAGCGGACGCAGCCGGTGGCGTCGACGCAGGATATGCGTGGGAGTGGCCGGAATCCATGACTTAATGCTAATGACTTATCATTAGCGAGGCAAATTCCCCATGAGGAGACCCTGATGAAACATGCTTCGGAACATTCCCTTCCCCTTCGGGCCGGCAAGGCCGGACGACCGGGAGTTTCCGGACGCCACGCGCTGCGGCTGGCCGTGGCTGGCGCCCTGCTGACGGCGGCAGCCTCGGCCGGTGCGCACCATGCGCCCGGGCACGACGACGACCATCACCACCATCATGGCCACAAGCAAGGCCACGTGCATCAGCACGGCCTGGGCGCGCTGGACATCAGCCAGCAGGGCGAGACGCTGACGGTGAGCTTCCGCTCGCCGCTGGACAGCCTGATCGGCTTCGAGACCGAGCCGGCCAACGACCAGCAGCGCGCACAGGCCAAGGCCCTGCTGGACCAGCTGCAGGACGCTGCCAGCGTGGTGCAGGTCCCGGCAGCAGCCCAGTGTGCGCAGCAGCCCCCGGTCATCAACGCGCCCACGCTGCTGGATGACGATGACGAGGTGGATGACCACGACGATCACGACCACGATGCTGGCGACCATGACGACCACGACGGCGGGCATGACGGCGATGACCATGACCACGATCACGACCACGCTGCAGACAAGGACGACCATGCACATGGCCACCATGCCGACCTGGCCGTGACCTACACGTTCACCTGCAAGCAGCCGGCCGCCATCGACACGCTGAAGGTCACGGCCTTCGGCAACTGGCCGCGCCTCAAGCACATTGATGCGGCCGTGGTGAACGACCAGGGCCAGCAGGCACAGCGACTGGAAGCCGGCAAGGCGGTGATCCGCTGGAAGGCATCCTGATTCCTGCCTGATCCGCAGCCGGACGCGGCAGCCCGGACACCGCGCCGGCTGCCCGACCGGGCCAGCCGGTCGGCACAACGGCTACCATCATCGGCTTTCGCATGCGCCATGCCTTTCACGACGGACATGCACGATACCTCTGCACCGAATGCGGCCACGCCCGTGCTGCTGGCCGAAGACCTGAGCTTTACCTGGCCGGGCAGCACCACGGCCTGCCTCGACATCCACCGCTTGGCACTGAATGCGGGCGAGCACGTGCTGCTGCTGGGTCCCAGCGGCGGCGGCAAGAGCACGCTGCTGGGCCTGCTGGGCGGGGTGCTGCAGCCCACCCGGGGCCAGGTCCGATTGCTGGGACACAGTCTGTCGGACTGTGGTGCGGCCGAGCGCGACCGGCTGCGGGCCGACCACATCGGGTTCATCTTCCAGCAGTTCAACCTGGTGCCGTACCTGAGCCTGGAAGACAACGTGCTGCTGCCCTGCCACTTCTCGGCCATCCGCCGCAAACGGGCCGGATCGCAACCGCGCGAGACGGCACGTCAGCTGCTGGCAGCGCTGGAGCTGCCCGAATCGGCCTGGTCGCGGCCGGTGACGGGGCTGTCGGTGGGCCAGCAGCAGCGGGCCGCCGTGGCGCGCGCCCTGATCGGCAGCCCCGAGCTGCTGATCGCCGATGAACCGACCTCGGCCCTGGACAGTCAGAACCGCAACCGGCTGCTGTCGCTGCTGATGGCGCAGCTGGAAAGCAGCGGCGCAACCCTGCTGGTCGTGAGCCACGACGAGCAGCTGCGGCCATATTTCGGGCGCATCCTGCAGATGGACGACATCAACACGGCGGAGGCGGCCTGACATGTCTGCGCTTTCCTTCACGCTGGCACGACTGGGCACGCTGGTACGGCTGGCCTTTCGCAGCGCCGGCAATCGGCGCGTCAATTTCTGGCTGACGCTGGTGTCGATCGCGCTGTCCACCTGCCTGCTGCTGACGGTGCAGCGTGGCCAGCAGGCCATCCACGACAGCTTCACCCGCGCTGTTTCAGGCACCGACCTGATCGTGGGGGCACGCACGAGCCCGCTGCAGCTGATGCTGTATGCGGTGTTCCGGCTGGGTGATCCCACCCACGAGATCAGCTGGGAGGCCTACGAACGGGTGCAGCGCAACCGGCTGGTGGCCTGGACGATTCCCATCGCGCTGGGGGATTCGCACCGCGGCTTTCCGGTGCTGGGCACCAGTGCCGCCTATTTCGAGCATTTCCGCTACGGGGCACGCGAACACCTGCAGCTGGCGCAGGGCAAGCCCTTCAAGCAGATCTTCGACGTGGTGCTGGGCGCCGAAGTGGCCCGCCGGCTGGGCTACCGGCTGGGAGATCGCCTCACGCTCACGCATGGCACAGGCGATGCCCCCGGCATCGAGCACGCCGACAAGCCGTTCCAGGTGAGCGGCATCCTGGCGCCCACGGGCACACCGGTGGACCGCACGCTGCACATCAGCCTGGACGCCATGACGGCCATCCACCTGAACTGGCAGGCGGGCGCCCCCATTCCGGGCATCAACATCCCGGCTGACAAGGTGAAGGCCTTCGACCTGAAGCCTGAATTCATCACGGCGGCCCTGGTGGGCCTGAAGTCCCGCGCGGGCGTCTTCAACCTGCAGCGCGACATCAATGCCGACGAGGACGAGGCGCTGCTGGCCGTGCTGCCGGCCGTGGCGCTGAACCAGCTCTGGCGGCTGCTGGACATCGTCACCCGCACGCTGCAGGCGCTGTCGGCGCTGGTGCTGGTGCTGAGCCTGTGCAACCTGGTCACCGCGCTGCTGGCCAGTCTGGAGCAGCGTCAGCGCGAGCTGGCCATCCTGCGTGCCGTGGGCGCCCGGCCGCTGGACCTGCTGTTCCTGCTGGTGCAGGAAGGCATGCTGCTGACGGTGGGTGGCGCGCTGCTGGGCCATGTGCTGCTGACCGTGGGTTCGCTGCTGGCCGCGCCGCTGCTGCTGAACCAGTGGGGCATCGTCTGGCCCGTGACCCGCTTTGCTGCCGACGAGCTGTGGCTGCTGGCGCTGGTGGCGGTGGCAGGCCCCATCACGGCGCTGTGGCCCGCCTGGCGCGCCAGCCAGCGCGCACTGGCCGATGGGCTGACACCCCGGCTCTGAACGGCGTGCGGCTCACGCGCAGCCGCACTCGGGTGGGGACCAGATCCGGACTGTCTTTTTCGGGAACAATCATCTGCAAAAGCAGTCCGCCGCTTCACGCTTGCTGCCAAAGCGCCCGGGTCATGTATGCTGACAGCCAGGTCCGAATGTTGGACCGTCTTTGTACCGCCCTGCTCACCTGTCATGCACCTGCCTGCCGATTCGATGTCCCGGTCCGTCATCCTTCCTGCAAACGCGCCGTCAGCCATGCCGCAGACAACCACGCACGCCCAGGTAGCCCCAGGCAGCCTGGGCAGCGAGGATGAGAACGTGAGGCCCCGGGTCGACAGGAAGCCTGCAGGTTTCAGGCCGGCGCTGGCGGCACTGCTGCTGGCCGCCATGGTTGCCCCCCTGGGCGCCGGGGCCGCCGATGGCCAGCCGGCCGAAGGCGCGATCACCCCCCCATCGGCCCGTGCAAGCGCCGCTTCAGGGGCCGGAAACGGTGATGCTGTCATCGCGGGCAGTGGCGGCACGAACAGCCAGGCCGACATCCAGAACAGCCAGGGCCAGGGGCGCTTCGTGCTGGGCGAGGAGCTGCCCAAGGCGCGGTCCCGCAACCAGGCGGGGTCCGGGAACGCCACAGCAGGAGACGGTTCGGGCCGGAAGCAGCCCGCAGCTGATGGCGAAAAACGTGCTCAGGGTGGGCAGGATCAGGGCCATGCACAGGCCAGCAACAGTGGCGCCAATGCCCAGGGTTATCGGCCGATGGACTGGGATGTCCTGATTCCCAAGGACTGGGAGCCCCTGCGCGACTTCAAGTCGCTGAACTTCAACGGCATGTCCGACAGCGACCCGCGCGCCATTGCCGCCCTGCGCAAGCTGCAGAAGGCCTGGAAGAACGCACCGCTCAATCCGGCCATCCAGAACGAGAAGATCGTCATCTCGGGCTTCATCGTGCCACTGGACAGCAGCGATTCCAGCACCATCGAGGAATTCCTGCTGGTGCCCTATTTCGGGGCCTGCATCCACGTGCCGCCGCCCCCTTCCAACCAGGTCATCCATGTGGTGCCCGCTCAGCCCCTGAAGGGCTTCCAGATGATGGACCCGGTCACGGTGACGGGGGATCTGAGCCCTTCCCGGATCGACACGCCCTACGGCAGCGCGGGCTACGAGATGCAGGCAAAGACGGTGGCCCCCTACGAGGATCCGGAAGAGGCCCCCTCACCCGCCCATCCGTGACAGGCCCGGGTTCGACACCGCACGCTCGGCCGGATACGGTGTCGTCCGCCTTTTACGGTGTCGTCGGCCTTTCAGGTGTACCAGCTTTGATACGGCCGTAACCTTTACCGAAACCCTCCGTATCACACACCCGATAACATTCAGGGTAGACGTGCATCTTTCCGGATCAGCCGGCACCCAACGGGCCGCCCAAGTCGGCCGCGCGTGCTTGGACCAGCGCCTGTGGGCATTCATCCGGCTGCGTGCATCCAGAACCTTCCCCTCAACGGAGAATACCGATGTCTGCCCCCCGCCGTTCCTTCTGCCTGATCCCGGGTGTGCTGGCCCTGATGCTTTCCGGCTGCACCAGCCTGTCGGAACCCGTCCAGCAGCCGCCTCAGACCGCGGGCATGAGCGTGCCAAGCCCGGCAGCCGAACGCGAGAAGGCCGAGGCCGAGCGCGAAGCCGTGGCGTATCAGACCCAGGTGGCCCAGATGCGGATTGCCGGCAACTTCTGTGCCGATGAACGCAAGCTGACCGAATATGCCTATCTCTACCTGAAGCGCGAGCCCTTGCCACTGCCGCCGCGGGCGCTGTCGATGGAGCAGGCGCGATGCGCGAGCCGAACCTTCCTGAAGGGCATCATCCCGTCGGCAGGACGCATCGTCGGCTACAAGTCCGAGCAGATGCCCATGATCGGCGAGGATGGTCAGCAGAAGATGGTGGCGGTGCGCGGCAACCTGCTGGAACGGATGCTGCTGCCCAACGGCGTGGCGCTGTCGGCCAGCCGCTACGCCACCCAGCCGCGCATGGAAGCCGACATGGTGGTGGTGGTGCGCAGCGCCGCCATCCATGACGCGCAGACCCCGCGCGAGGTACTGGCCAGCCTGTCGGCCATCATCCCGTTCATCGAGCTGCCTGACCTGGCTTACCAGGATTACGGGCAGATGAACGCGGCAGACGCCACGGTGGTCAATGCCAACGCCCGCTTCGGCGTGCTGGGCACCCCCATCCCCATCAACGTGGATCAGGAGATGGTGGACCAGCTGGGCGAGATGACGGTGCGGCTGACGGACAAGGATGGCAACGAGCTGGAAGCCGTCAAGGGCAGCAGCCTGCAGGGCAACCCGCTCAATGCCGTGCTGTGGCAGATCCAGGACCTGGAGAAGGCCGGCATCCGCCTGCGCGCTGGTGACATCCTGTCACTGGGTGCCTTCGGCAAGCGCTTCAAGCCCGAAGCCGGCAAGAGCTACCGGATGAGCTACGAAGGCCTGCCAGGCAACCCGTCGGTCATCGTCAATTTCCGCTGAACTTCGCCAGGCGGACATCGATGGCATCCAGATCCGCCTGAGCCTTGTCCAGCTGGCGGTCGTAGTCCGCCTGCAGGCCACGCATCTGCTCCAGCATGGCCTGATTCTTCTTCTCGTTGAACGTGGGATCCCCGCCGCGCGAGGCAGCCAGGCGGGCCAGTGACAGGCGATTCAGTTCCGAATCACGCTTGGCACGCAGGTGCAGCACCATGCGCTGCTGCTGGCGACGCTCGACCAGCAGGGCATCATGCTCGGCATTGCCGGTGTCGGGCTTGGGGTCACGCGCGATGATGTCCTTGCCATCGCTCTCTTTCAGGGCATTCGCGCCCTGGGCAGCCGTCGTGGCGGTCGTGGCCGCGCTGGAAGCCTTGGCCACAGGTGCGCTCTCGGCAGCCGGCTGCGTGGCAGCCCAGGTCGGCACGGAAAGCATCAGCGAGGAAAGAAGCAGGACACGTTTGATCATGGTCTCACCACGGTGAAAGGATCCGCCGCGGGACGTGTCCGGAATGGACCGGGGTGGCCAAGGAGGCCCGGCCCCGTTCGTGCAGGGGGCCCGATCAGCCAGGGCACACGCCGTCGCGCAGGCGGCATGCGCCGAGTCTAGCGCCGGGGTGCGTGACGGGATGTGCCGCTTTTCTCGGACCGGTCAAGATCGTGTCAGCGGAAGCTGATGAGCGAGACCAGCAGGAAGATGGGCAGCAGGAAGGTGAGCGACCAGAACAGGTAGGCGAAGAAGCTGGGCATGCGGATGCCGCGATCTTCGGCGATGGCCTTGACCATCAGGTTGGGCGCATTGCCGATGTAGGTGTTGGCCCCCATGAACACGGCACCGGCCGAGACGGCCATCAGCACCGGAGCCATCTCGTTCATCAGCACCTGCGGGTTGCCGCCGGCGGTGTTGAAGAACACCAGGTAGGTGGGCGCGTTGTCCAGGAAGGAGCTGAGCAGCCCGGTGGCCCAGAAGTACATGATGGGGATGGGCTCGCCATTGGCGTTGTTGACGGCATGCACGACGCTGGCAAATGCCCCCTCGGTACCCGCCTGGAGCATGGCGATGACCGGGATGATGGTCAGGAAGATGCCGGCGAACAGCTTGGCCACTTCCTCCATGGGCGCCCAGGAGAACTGGTTGTCGGCGTGGATGGAAGCCGGGGTGATGCGCAGCGAGACGATGATGACCGCCAGCAGCCCGAGATCACGCAGCAGGCTGGGCAACGTGACTTCGGCGCCGTAGACATCGAACGAGATCCCGGGTTTCCAGAGCCCGCTCATCAGGACCAGGCCCACCACGACCCCCAGCAGCAGGACATTGACCCAGCCCTGCAGCCCCAGGGGTTGCGCATCCGACACGGATTCGCGAGGCAGCACACCTTCCTTGCGGTACATCCAGCTGTCGAGCAGGAAGAAGATGGCCAGCAGCAGCACCGACACCAGCAGCATGTCCCAGAACAGGTAGCGCATGGTCCAGCTGAACTCGACCCCCTGCAGGAAGCCCAGGAAGAGCGGCGGATCGCCCAGCGGGGTGAGCAGGCCACCGACGTTGGACACCAGGAAGATGAAGAAGACGATGACGTGAGCCTGGTGGCGGCGATTGTCGTTGGCGCGGATGAGCGGCCGGATGAGCAGCATGGAAGCGCCCGTGGTGCCCATGAAGCTGGCAATGGACGTGCCCAGCGCCAGCAACCCGGTATTGAGGAGCGGGCGGCCGCGCAGACTGCCGCTGATATGGATGCCGCCCGCGCAGGTGAAGAGCGCCGTGAGCAGCAGGATGAACGGGATGTACTCGCTCACGGCGGCATGCACGAGCCCATGCAGGGCGGCGCCCCAGCCATGGATGAAGGCGAACGGCAGCAGGAAGGCCAGTGCCCAGCCTGCAGCAACCTTGCCATAGTGATGGTGCCAGAACAAGGGGGCAATCAGCGGCATCAGGGCGATGGACAGCAGGATGCCGGCAAAGGGAATGCCCCAGTACAGGGACAGGCTGGCGCCATCGAGCGTCTCGGAAGAGGCCCAGGCAGGGGTGGCAGACAGGAGGAGGAGCGACAGCAGCAGACTGTTTCTGGAGGATTTCATGCGTGAAGGTCATACCCCGGTTGAGGTACACAATACACTTTGCTTTGGCATAAGCCAACACTGTCGGTTTGCCGACGTGGGCAGCAATGGTATTTTGCATGGGCCCTCCCGGCCCTTCCGTCATCCCATGTTCGAACGCATCTTCGCCCCCGCCTCGATCGATTCCCTGTTTTCGGACACCGCCATGCTGGCGGCCATGGCCCGCTTCGAGAACGGCCTGGCGCAGGCCCAGGCCTCGGTGGGCATGATTCCCGACGAGGCTGCCCGCGCCATCGGCATGGCCTGCCACGAACTGGGTGACCCGGCCGCCAGCGACAGTGCCAGCCACGACATTGCCCAGGGGCGCTTCGACCCGGCGCGGCTGTACCCGGCCGCCCGCGTGGCCGGCACGCTGGCCATCCCCTTTCTGAAGGCACTGTCCGAATCGATCGGCACCCGCTCGCCGGATGCGGTGCGTCACCTCAACCATGGCGCCAGTCACCAGGACCTGATGGACTCGGCGCTGGCCATGCAGTGCAAGGAAGCCGGGCGGCGCCTGCAGGACATGCTGGAGCGGGTGGGCGCGGCCATCGTGCGACTCATCGAGGAGAACCAGGACACCCTGCTGATGAGCCGGCATCGGCTGCAGCCAGCCTCGCCCATCTACCTGGCGTGGAAGCTGGCCGGTTGGCTGGATCCCCTGCAGCGCAGCCGACGCCACCTGCGTGCTGCGCTGCTGGATGTGGCCGTGCTGCAGTTTGGCGGGCCGGATGGCACGCTGTCCTCGCAAGGACCACAGACCGAACGCAGCCTGGCGGTGGCCCAGCGGCTGGCCGATGCTCTGGGACTGATGATGCCGGCCGCCTCGTGGCACACGACGCGCGACCGCTTCGTGCGGCTGGGCACCGAGCTGGCGATGCTGTGCGGGACGCTGGGCAAGATCGGGCAGGACATCGCGCTGCTCACGCAGGCCGAGATCGGCGAACTGCACGACGACGAGGCAGGCCGGCAGGGGCCGGCCGCCCTGCTGTGGCGCCCGCAGACGCCTGTCACCACGCAGCTGATGCGCGAGGCTGCCCAGCGCGCCCCGGGTCTGGCAGCCATCGTGCTGGGGGCCATGGACGTGGAACATGAAGGTGGCATGAGCCAGTGGCAGTCCAGCTGGCACACGCTGCAACAGCTGTTTGGCGCAGCCGCCAGCAGCCTGGCCGCCGCCGAGGAACTGCTGGGACGACTGCAGATCGATCGCGAGGTCATGCAGGCCAACATCGTCCGTCAGCATGAACAGAGCCTGCCGGCCACGCTGGTACAGGTCCTGGCTCCCAGGCTGGGCAAGGATGAAGCCCAGGCCCTGATGGCGGAGCTGCTCGAGAGTGCCCACAAGAACGGCCTGTCCTTGCGTCAGGCCCTGGGACGGGACGCACGCATCTCGTCGGTCATGAACCTGAGCGACCTGGAAAGACTGTTCGACCCCGCCGGCAATCCCGGCGCCACGGGGACGATGGTCAGCCAGATCGTGGAGGCCTGGCGTTCAGGGCGCTGAGGGTCCGACACCCCGGCCCGGACCCCGCATCCGGGAAGCATCCCGGGAAGTCCGTGAACATGATTCTGAATGCTGAATGCAATATTCAGCACATCGCGGGTCTGGAGAACGCCTGGCCGCGCTGTCCTTTGCTCAATGCATCAGCAGCGGCTGGTGCATGATGCCCTCGAACCCGGACAGGAAATGGTCGACTTCCTCGATGCTGGGCTCGGCGGCGATCAGCATCGAGACATCCTGCCGGAACTTGTCGGCCATCAGGCCGCCTATGAAGATTTCCCGCCGAGCCGCCTTGTCCATGATTTCATAACCACGGCAGATCCGGTCGGGCTGCTCGCCGTTGAACTCGACGATGCAGTAATTCGGGCTGTTGTAGATCATGTTCATCGTGTTGACTTCCCCAAACGACGGAAGCCAGTTTTGGGCATGGCGGCACTTTGCCACAGCAGCCCCCGATGATCGTTCCACCGCCTCCGATGAGCGTAGGCGTGCACGTGGGCCCAACCCCGATCACAGGGTGCATGTGGCCGAAACGGCGGCCGGTCCGGGAAGGCGCCGTCCGTTCTCCCGGGACGGGCCTGTGTGGCCAATCCCTGGCGTTGTCGTCTCCCTGTCGGCCCCGGAATCCGGTCCTGAAAACCTGCCCGCAAAGAAGGCAGACAAGCCTGATCGTCGTCGGGAAAAGTCAGGACAAGGGATCAGGACCAGAGCGCCTGCAGGGTGTCGATGTCCCGCTGCAGCCGAG